>Ga0310691_10001870_pt1 | contig 30184 bp, 22 predicted proteins | sample 176DNAGHGlowgp2_FD_203887 | JGI IMG/M metagenome (GOLD analysis project Ga0310691, IMG submission 203887) | Sheep rumen microbial communities from Palmerston North, Manawatu-Wanganui, New Zealand - 1766 DNA GHGlow gp2 (v2) (version 2) | ecosystem: Host-associated > Mammals > Digestive system >... | reverse complement strand
CGCTTATTTAGAAGAACGCCGTAAACAAGCCGAAGCAGAACAGCGCAAGGCATATAAGCAAGAAATAGAACGGCGTAAGGCTAATCGTATTCATCAATTAAGCAGCTATACTGATTTTAGCGAATTCAAAAGTTTTATAGAAAGCCCTCAATATAAAAGACTATCAGATGACGACCGTGACTTATTCTTAAAAAGGGCAAACGATTTGCGAAAACAAAATCCCCAATTTGCCAAAGACTACCAAGCATGGCAAAATGAAAAATCTAAAAAATTTTCAAATCAGATAAATAATCGGAATATACCAAGTATATAGATTAGTCTTAGTTTCAACTAAAGTAGAATTGAATCCTCTATAATATAAGCATATCTCTCTTGTGCTACAAGGAGGGGAGAATATGTCAGAAAAATCATATCAAGAGTTCAAAACCGTTATGGAAATGGTCTATGTGGTGCAAAGGGCCTATTATGAGCGCACAGCTTGGGACAATGCGCAAATAAATGAATTTGAGCAAAAGTTTGCCGCGAATATGTTAAAATGTCAAAGAAACCGTCGCTTTTGCAAAGAATATGCTGATTATGAACAAGCCGTTGCGCAAAAGGACAGCTGGAAATCCCCAAAAACCGCTCTTGAAAAACGCCTAAATAAGATTCTAAAAGAGCTGGAACTGATAAACCTTGCCTGCCAACCTTACCACTCAGATAATAAGGAAATTATGCGTAAACAAGCCGCCACCCGCTTAAAATACGAAAAGAGATTAAAAGACAATCAAAACAATTGTCATCAAGCAAGCGAAAAATGGACAAGATAAGCAATCAATAAAAAAGGGAGCAAATTGCTCCCTTAAATTTTAGGAAGATACATCTTGCACAGTGTCATCCCAAACACGTCATCCTGAACTTGTTTCAGGATGTCATGAGATGTTGAAAGAAATTCGCATGACGAAATAAGTCAAGCCGCTTTAACAACATCAAACTTCACTTCGGCACCGCCCAGCTCATCAACGGTTGGTTCCGAAATGCTGTTTGTTTCAGCGATCTCAAGCGCCAAAACCTGCTCTTTGATGTAGTCGGCATATTCCGTAATTGCAGTCTTAACTTTGCTGTTATCTGAAGAATACGTGAGCTTGATTCTGTCTGAAATATCAAAATCCTTGGTCTTGCGGAGAGCTTGAATCATACGAACAAAGTCGCGCGCAATCCCTTCTTTTTCCAAGTTTTCATCAATTTCGGTATCCAAAATCACCACAGCCGTATTATCCGGCAAAGCCTGACCGCTCATACCGTCATTGATAACAAGACGAAGTTCATATTCTTCGGCAAACAAGGTCTGTCCGGCAATAGCGAGAGTGCCGTCTGCATTTTGGCTCCATTCGTTTGTTTTTGACTTAGCCATAATGTCTTTCATAAATGCACCCAAACGCTTACCGATAAGCGGCGTCTTGAGGTAGAGGAATCTTCCCGCCACATCGGCAATATCAGATTTTAACACAATCTCTTTAACGTTAACCTCATCTTTTAATGCCTCGGCAAAGTCTTTTAACGTTTCTGCCTTATCACCGGCAACAATCATAGATTTCAACGGCAAACGGTTGCGGAGCTTATGTTCTTCACGGATAGCTTTGGCAACTGAAGAAATCGCACGCACCATATCCATTTGCTCAATTAATTTGGCATTATCGGTAATCGTGCTCAAATTCGGCACATCAGCCAGATGAACCGATTCTTCACCGGTCAATCCTTTATAAACGAACTCGCTCATAAACGGCATTAACGGTGCGGCAATCTTGGCAACATTTATCAATACGGTATAAAGCGTATTAAATGCGCTCAAATCTTCACCGTCCCAGAAACGTGCACGAGAACGACGAATATACCAGTTATTCAAAATCTCTAAGAAATCCTCAACCGCGGCACACGCACGAGCAATCTCATAGCTTTCCATATCAGCCTTAACGCTTACTGCTAAGGCCTTTAACTTCGCTAAGATGTAGCTATCCAAAACATCATTTGATTGAGCAATCTCTTGGGCTTTAATCCCTTCGGCATTGGCATAAAGGGTGAAGAAATAATATGCATTCCAGAACGGAATAAGTGCTTTTCTTGCCGCTTTAGCAATTTCTTTACCTTCTTTATCAACCGCCACGTTGCCGCCTTTAAGAACAGGGGATGAAATCAAGAACCAACGGAGTGCATCCGAACCGATTGTTTCCAATATATCATTCGGATCCGGATAGTTTTTCAAACGTTTAGAGAGCTTTTGCCCGCCTTCAGCCATCAAAAGTCCGGTGCAGATACAGTTCTTAAATGCCGGCTTGTTATGAAGAGCCGTGGAAAGCACTGTTAATGTATAGAACCAACCGCGGGTTTGGTCAATTGCTTCCACAATAAAGTCAGCCGGAAAATGATTTTCGAACCACTCTTTGTTCTCAAACGGATAGTGGATTTGCGCATAAGGCATTGAGCCCGATTCAAACCAACAGTCAAAAACGTCAGATACACGACGCATCATTGTTTGACCTGAGGCATCATCAGGGTTCGGATAAACCACATCGTCAATATAAGGCTTGTGGAGATTGGTTACTTCAACACCGGTCTTTGCCCTAATTTCCTCTAAAGAGCCGAACACATCAACCCTCGGGAACTTCGGATTATCTGACTTCCATACCGGAATTGGCGTTCCCCAAAAGCGGTTACGTGAAATTGACCAGTCACGTGCACCTTCAAGCCACTTACCGAAACGCCCGTCTTTAATATGCCCCGGAATCCAGTTGATTTCTTGGTTGTTCTTAACCATTTCATCGCGGAAATCCGTTACTTTTACAAACCAGGAACTCATTGCTTTATAAATAAGCGGGGTATCCGTGCGCCAACAATAAGGATAAGTGTGTGTATATTGCTCCTTTTTAACCAACAGATGATTTTCTTTAAGCCATTGCATAATCGGCTCATTGGTATCAAACACCTGCTGTCCGGCGTAATCTGTTACCTCTGCGGTGAATTTACCGGCTTCATCCACCGGACAAACCACAGGGAAGTTCTCATCATAAGTCCTGCAAACTTCAAAGTCATCTTGACCAAAGCCCGGCGCAATGTGAACCACGCCTGTTCCGTCTTCGGTAGAAACAAACTCACCGGATAAAACCTTAAAGCATCCTTTCTCTTTTAAATGCTTAAAATAAGGGAACATCGGTTCATAGCTTAAGCCCAACAAATCAGAACCTTTAATGGTTTTAACTTGGGTGGCATTCTCAAGTTGCTTTTTATAACTGCCAAGACGTGCCACGGCAATAATATATTCCTGCCCGTCTTCACTCATTACCGCATAGTCAATGTCTTTACCGACCGCAAGCATTAAGTTAGAGGGTAAAGTCCACGGAGTAGTTGTCCAAACAAGAATTTTCTGCCCTGTTTCAAGCGTAAACATTACCGTTATAGCATTATCCGTTTTATCCCGATAGCCGAGATTTACTTCAAAGTTAGAAAGCGGTGTTTCGGCAGCCCAAGAATATGGCAATACGCGATAATCTTCATAAACCAAGCCTTTATCATAAAGCTCTTTGAAGTTATGGATAACGCTTTCCATAAACGAAAGGTTCATCGTCTTATAATCATGGCTAAAATCAACCCAACGACCGATACGCTTAAACATATCTACCCAAATACCGGAATATTTCAAAACGTCCGTGCGGCAAAAGTCATTAAATTTTTCCACGCCATAGGCTTCAATTTGCTTTCTGCCCGAAACATTAAGTTGTTTCTCAGCAGACATTTCTGCCGGCAAACCGTGACAATCCCAGCCCAAACGACGTTCAACTTTTTTACCGTTCATAGTCTGAAAACGCGCTACGGCATCTTTGACATAGCTTACCATAATATGCCCATAGTGCGGGGTTCCGTTAGCAAACGGTGGTCCGTCATAAAATACGAACTCTGCCGCACCGTCGCGGTTATGCACAGACTTTTCAAAAGTTTTATCTTCTTCCCAAAAGTTTAAGATATTTTTTTCCATTTCAGGAAAGTTGATTTTGGCATTTAATTCTGGGTAATATTTCTTTTTTTCGGTCATCTTAAAAATCCTAAAATAAACAAACTTCAGACACTTTAGCCATAAAAACTTACAAAATCAAGTTGATTTTAAAAAAATGCCGGAATCTTAACTTATTTTTTAAACATTTGACTCTAAAATAACAGAAAATAGAGCAGGTGAAAATGGAACTGTTTGGTAAATATATGAAAATAAATAAAAAAATACACACCTTGTTAGCAGCATTAATGTTGTTACCAATAGCTGATGTTTACGCCGCCGGCGGAAAAATTACCGCGGCACAGGCATTTTATACGCTTGCACATAATAATAATGTTCAAAAAATCAATGAATTACAGAATCGCGGTTATTCTTTAGAAAGCACAGATGGCAGAGGATATAATCCTGTCTGTAAAGCAATTATGAATCAAGACAGGAATGCCTATCGGATATTAGTATCTCAAGGTGCTAATCGTTCTCCGAATTGCTTAAAACGCATACCGGAAGATACATATCGGCGTTTCTTTGGGATAAGACCAAATCAAACTGCCGTTGCTACATCAGAGGATGGTACAGCATCTAAATTGAAGGATATTCCGACATGGGTGGCTGCCAGTGCTTTAACCGCTGGCGCCGTGGCAACAGCATATGCGTTGCGCGGTACAACCGGTAAAGGAGGTGGTTCACCTGGTCCTGGACCTATACCACCAACGCCGACAACCTGCCCGAATGGTACTTATGATGTCAAAACCAAAAAATGTATATGTAATGAGGGGTATTATCACTATGGAGATGATACAGCTTGTTATTTACCGGTTGCAAATTGTGAAAGTCAAACCAAGAGTATTTGTAATGCGTGCGTAACCGGATACATACTGTTTAATAACGTTTGCTATATCAAAATACCTAATTGTGCTGTTCAATCAGCAGATAAATGTTCTCAGTGTGAGACAGGGTATGGTTTACATGGCGGAGATGGATCGGCTTGCTATCACGATATAGATAACTGTGTAACTCAAGAATTAAATAAATGCACACAATGTGTTGCAGGGTATGATACTTATGGTGATCCTTCCAAAATGCAATGTTACAAGAAGATAGAACATTGCTTAAATCAAGTTCAAACAGCATGTATGCAATGTGAAGCAGGATATGATACCTATGGTGATATCACGGCATCACATTGTTATCCTAGCAATCCTTGTACCGCGTATGCCAATACAGTTCCAACCATTATAGATGGCGAGGTTGAGTGTATTTGTAATATTAATAAAGGATATGCCGGTGATAAAGAAAATTGCCAACTTGCAGAAGAAGGAGAGTATGAAGAAGGAGACGGCAATCGCGAAAAATGGGATAATCTCAACGAACTATATTGCAATTCACATGGCAAATATATGGGAAATGGCATTTGTCAATGTTATACTAGTCGCGGTTATGCCGGTAAAAACAGTAATTGTAAGGTAGATGAATGTTGCACATCATGCATTGAACCGACGTATATTCAAGATCAAAATAACGGATTATGTTACATAAATTTGTATTGTGCGGATCATAAAGTACAAAGAGGTAATACTTGTGTGTGTGAAACGGGATATATTGCATATAACGACGGTTGTTATATAGATTTGAAATGCGAACAAGAATCAATTCATACATATCAGCAAGGCAATCAGTGTGTATGTAAGCCAAATTATGATGAAAATTGCGAGCAGTGCTTAGAAGGTTATGAGATGGACGCTCGTGGAAATTGTAATGCAATAGAGCCTGTATGTCCTGAAAATTGGACAGGTAAAGAATGTAATATATGTCCGGTGGAATTTCTATTATCAAGTGACGGCTTACATTGCGGACCGGAATGCGCCATAAATCGTGCTCCAAGAAGCGAAAATGATGAAAATTGTAGTCTTTGCGGTGCAGGATACGATAAAGATAGAAACGGATTGTGCATTGTTACAGAGTGCTCTTCAGGAAGAGAAGGATATGTCAAGGATGACGAAGGAAATTGTGTTTGTGACGAAGCTAATGGATATGCCATGACAAGATTAGGCATCTGTGAGAAGAAGGGGCAACCGATAGTTGGCGTTTCAGATAGGAATATTAATAATGATACATTTACAATAACACATAATGGTGCGGATGACCCTATTTTCCGTGATGTCTATGGTATGAAACCGGTAGAATCAGAAGATGCCGAAGGCAATAAAACATATTATGAAAATGTATATAATGCCTTAACATCACCAAGCGACGCCACAGCAGAAGCAGAAAGCCAAACCGCTACAATAAGAATAAATAATATGAACACGGGTGCTAACACGGTATATGGTATTTATCAACCCAATGCGATATATAATTCTGCCGTTATTAATAGAACCATTAAAGATGCAACAGCTACCGGTAATATTATCATAAATGATACACACACATTATCGTATATATATGGCTTGTATAACACGGGTGAAACGGAAGATGAGGTATCAAAAGATATTTATAATGCTTTTGCATTTGGCTCTGGCGAAGGCAGTGCCGCATCACCGACTAATAATCAGGCAATAGGTAATATTACCGTAACAAAAGATGAAGAGAGTAAAGGTCGTATTGTTGGTATTCATGGTGTAAGTAATATTTTTAATGCATATGCCAATACCACAGATGGTGCTGCGGCAAATGCTGATGCTCAAGGTTCGATAGTATTGACTAATAAAGGTGAGGGAAATGTAATCGGTATTGAGGGAACAAGCAATAAGGCAAAAATAAATAATGCCTTAACCTATATGGATTCTGCAGTTTCAAAAACGATTTCCGAAGGAAACATAAAAATAGCCGGAACAGACGATGTATATGGAATATCAGCCAAAGGAACAGTAGCTAATAGTGAAACACAATTTAGCAAAAGTTTCATATTACAAGAAGAATTTCGTTCCACCGGTGCCATAGATGCAACAACCGAAAAAACAACGAGCAAGGGCTATGGTATATATGTAACAGGGGAAAATGTAGCCGCCGATGTATATAATGCTTTAGGTTATCAAAGCACAGGTATTATTACGGTAACCAATAACAATGGCGGAAGTGCATATGGTATATGGAACGGTATAGCAACCTATATCGGGGATGAAGGGCAAAAATACTATAATAATACTTACAATGCTTTTCGGTCATCTGCAAAATATGGTGGGGATAATAGCACGGCCAAAGGCACAATCAATGTAAATATCAAAGGAGAAGGAATAGGCATACAAAATGCCATTGGTTCTTACGCCGCCGGCGATATATTTAATGCGTATGCCAATTCCGGATCAGATGTAAAATTAAGTGTAATCGGCAATATTAATCTCAATGATGAGAGCACTAATTCAGATATCGTGCTAAAAGGCTTAGAAGGTGACGGAGCGACGGTTGCAAATGCCTATGCAACAGGCCAAGGCCAAAATACAGAAACAAATGTTCTTGGTAATATAAATGTAACGGCAAGTAACAGAAAAATAGGTGGTATCGCCGCTGGTATGTATAGCACTGGAGCAGTAGAGCAAAACGCTAAAGTTATTAATGCAGGACTAATCAACGATAAAAGCACTGTTGAAGGAAATATTCTGGTGCAGTCAACAGGTCAGCGACCACTGAGCACCATGTATGGTATGTATGTCACTAATTATGACGTAAACGGCGGCAACTCTGAAACCGCACAACCCAAAGATATATATAATGCATATTACGATAATCCCGATAATGTGTCATCAGGTAAAGTGACCGGAACAATCAGAGTTTATGCACCTAATGCCAGCTTAGGTTCAACAGCGGAATATTATGGTATCTTTACTAATGGTGGTAGAGCATATAATGTTTATAGCACCAATAGCGCCGCCAATGTCAAGGGCACTATAGAAGTAGACATCAACGGCAGTAACAATACGACGACCGCCGCAGGTATGAAGGGTGTAAACGGGGCATATTTATATAACACCGGCAATGGTACAAATTCTCATATCAGTGTTACAACCTCAAGAGGAAGCAGTAATGCTTACGGTATGATGGGTGAAAACAGCTATATAGCAAATAGTGCCCTCATTGATGTAAAGAGCCAAAGAGCCAATGCTTATGGTTTATATGTCCATAACGGCACGATTATAAATGAAAGCACCGGTGTCTTAAACGTAAATGGTTCAACCGGAAGTTATGGTATTTATGCCGTAAGTGATAATGCCATGGATACCTACGTTCAAAATGCTGGAACGATTAATCTGACGGGCGCTTCCAAAAATGTCGGTATTTTCGCCTCCGGATCCAATGCTAAAGTTAAAAACACTGGTCAAATCATCATCAATGGCACAGAGAACACTGATATCTGCACCGATGGACAGTGCGGAAACAATGTTGCCATTATGTTGTCAGATGGTGCCCAGTTAATTAACAACGGTTCTATCACCAGTGACAGCAATTTGGACTTATCGGCTATGGGGGGCACGGTATCTATTGCTGAAGGTGGTAGCTTTAAGGCGGCCGGATTTATCAGCGGTGATTTAGATGTAGAACAAGACACCATCATGAATAATTTTGATAAAGAAATTGTGCTAGAAAACGCCCTAGCTGCTGAAGATGTCAGCCAGACTAATGTTAATATAAAATCTTATCTTTATAATACCGGAATCAAGCCCAATAGCACCGGTTCAAATGATATCGTGCTGGAAATGAAAGACTTCTCGGAAGTAACATCAAATACAAGTGAATCCGCATATTTGGAACAAAACTATAATGCCGAGAGAAACGCCGGACTCTTTAATGCCCTAAAAGCCGCACCAACGGCAACTGCTGCCCAACTTGTAGAAGCCAAAGCCATGGGAACTTCGTTTATCCCCAATATCCCTGAGGAAGAATTAAAAATCCAGCGTAGCCTTAACCGCACTATGACCGATGAATTATTTAAGGAGGGTGGTGATGTGCGTAAGTTTATCGGTGTCGATGCGATGAAAGTCGGACGTTCCGACAGCGGCTCACTTACCGGTTATGACATTAATTCTCAAAGCACTTATGCACTTTATGATAAGAAGATGAATAATCGTTATCGCTTAGGTTTAGGTATGAGCTTTACCCACACCGATACTGATTACAATGACGATTCGCGCCGCAAGAATTTCAATGTTCAAGCCTATGTCCCATTAACTTATAAGTTAGGCAATCATTTAACTGCCGTATCAATGGCCGAGTTAGGTTATTCCGATGGTGATTACACAAGAAAGAGCCTAAATCAATCTTTTAAGGCGGACACCTCAGCCATAACTTATGGATTATTAAACGAAGTCCGCTATAAATCAAATCTCGGACCGGTTAATGTCACACCGTTTGTCGGCTTAAATGCCCTCGGTTGGTATCAGGATTCCATAAACGAGGGGCATGATGCTCAAGCACTGCATATTTCGGCAACTAACGTCTTTTCTTTAGAGAGTGCTTTAGGAATTTACGTTGATAAAGACATTGAGTTTAACGAAGATAATCGCCTCAATATTGCCTTAGGCGCGGCATATTATCATGAGTTTGCCGATCCGTATGACGGCTTTGATGCCCACCACAGCGACAGTATTGGCAAATATAAGCTAAAGAACAAGATTCATTCTGACGACCGCGGCTTAATCTCTGCCAAACTCAAATATGATTACAAAGCATTTTCAATTTATGCTGAACTCCTACAATATTTAGAAGAAGAACACCCGACTGAATTTGACGGCGGCCTGCAATATCGTTTCTAAACACCTGCAGGAAAAGTGCTAAATAATTTAAAAAAACTCTTTTCTTTTAAAATTTATGTGTTATAAGCATAGCCATAATCTTTAATATAATTAGAAAGTGGGGCCGAAAGCCCCGCTTTTTTGTTACTTTTTTAAGGAGTGTATAATGCAAAGACATCATCTTGCAGACATCATAGAGTCGGTTGTGGAAGCCCTTGGTTTTGAAACTGTGCGGATTCTCACGATCGGCGATTCTAATCCGGTTTTGCAGATAATGATAGATTATCCTGACGGCAACAAAGAAATTACTGTGGATGATTGTGCAAAGGTCAGTCGTGCGCTCTCTAAAGAGCTTGATGAAAAAGACCCCATAGACAACCGCTACACCTTAGAGGTCAGCTCTCCGGGGCTGGACAGACCGCTGACAAAGCTCGCACACTTTGCAAGATACATCAATTATACGATTAAACTTGAAACCCTTGAGCCGATAGAAAAGCGCAAGCGTTTTAAGGGTATTATTAAAAACGTTTCGTCCGAGGGCGTAATTGCTTTGGATATGGATGGAACAACCTATCAACTGCCTTTTGATAATATCTTAAAGGCAAAGATTGTTATAACGGACGAGTTATGGGCAGAATACTTAAAAACCCATAAACCGACTGCAAATTAAACCTAACCCTGTTAAAAGAGGACAAAATGGAAAATATTGTAAATATGCCCAGACCAGAAATTCTTATGGTAGCAGACGCCGTTGCCAGAGAGAAGAATATTGATAAAGAAGACGTATTTGAAGCCATGGAACAGGCTATCCAAAAGGCCGGTCGTTCCAAATACGGTTTTGATCATGATATTCGTGTAACCATTAGCCGCAAGACAGGCGCCATTACTTTGGCACGCTATCGTGCGGTGGTTGATGTGATTGAAAACGAAACAACCGAGCTGACTTTAGAAGAAGCACGTCGCATCAATCCGGATATCAAAGTCGGTGAGTATATCATTGATCCGTTACCACCGATTGATTTTGGGCGTATTGCCGCACAAACCGCAAAACAGGTTATAACCCAAAAGGTGCGTGAAGCCGAGCGTAATAAACAATACGAAGAATACAAAGAAAAAATCGGCACGATTATCAACGGTACGGTTAAGCGTCTGGAATTCGGCAATGTGATTGTTGATATCGGTAAGACAGAAGCCGTATTAAACCGTAACGAAATCATCCCGAGGGAGAGTTTCAAAAACGGAGACCGTGTTCGTGCTTATGTTTTGGATGTTCGTCGCGAAAACAAAGGCCCGCAAATTTTCTTATCAAGAACTTGTCCGGAATTTATGGCAAAGTTATTTACTTCCGAAGTTCCTGAAATTTATGACGGTATCGTAGAAATTATGGGCGTTGCACGTGATCCAGGCTCAAAGGCAAAGATTGCTGTTCGTGCCAAAGATTCTTCCATTGATCCGGTTGGTGCTTGCGTTGGCTTAAGAGGTATTCGTGTTCAAGCAGTTGTAACCGAGCTTCAAGGCGAAAAGATTGATATCGTTCCTTACTCTGCTGACCGTGCACAATATATCGTAAGCGCTTTAGCTCCTGCCGAGGTTAGCAAAGTGGTTATGGATGAAGAAAACAATCGTATTGAAGTTGTCGTAACCGATGAACAATATTCATTGGCAATCGGGCGTCGTGGTCAAAATGTTAAATTAGCATCACAGTTGTTAAATGCTGATATTGATATTTTAACCGAAGAGCAAGAACGTGAACGTCGTGCCACAGAAAATCGTATTCGTTCCGAGCGTTTTATTTCAGCCTTGGATGTTGATGAGATGATTGCTCACGTTTTAATCTCTGAAGGTTTCTCAACGGTTGATGAAATTGCTATGGTTGATAAGTCAGAGCTTGCCTCTATTGACGGCTTTGATGAAGATTTGGCAACAGAACTTCAAAATCGTGCCATAGAATTTGTTCAAAAGCGCAACCGCGAATTTGAAGAAAAGAAAAAGACCTTGGGTGTGGACGAGAGTTTGCAAACCGTTGCCGGTCTTGATAAAGATATGATTTTAACCTTGGCAGAAAAGGGTGTTAAGACCTTGGATGACTTAGCAGACTTAGCTGCAGATGAGTTAATGGAAGCTTTAGGCGAAGGTGTAATCACCGAGGCCGAAGCCAATCGTATCATTATGGCCGCTCGTGAACATTGGTTTACAGACGAGGCAAAATAAGGATAAAGCATGTCAAGAGAGCAGATTGAGCGGAAATGTATCTTGGACGGCACGGTAAAGCCATTGGCTGAGCTGTTGCGCTTTGTCGAGCTCAATAATGAACTTTTACCGGATTTCAATAAAAAATTACCGGCCAAGGGGATGTATGTGACCGCCAATCGGCTCTCTTTGATTAAGGCTTTGGAAAAGAAGTTATTTCATAAAGTTAGCCGTCACAATCTGCGGATTAGTGAAGATTTTATGGAAAATGTAGAGAGGTTATTAAGGCAAAAAGCTTTGGATAGTTTGAACATTGCACGCAAATCAGGTGCCCTGTTAACCGGATTTGAAAAACTAAAAGAAGCTGTCAAAAAAAATAAGGTAAGTTTTATTGTAGAGGCAGTAGATGCAGGGCTTGACGGCAAAGAAAAAGTCGCATTACTTGCTAAAAGTATTGAAATATTTAATTTATTTAGTATAGATGAATTAGATAAAACGTTAAATAAGGAAAATACGGTTTATGTTGCCGTCTTAAAAGGTGATGTAAGCGGTATGGTATATCAAAACTTAAAAAAGTATCAGAACTTTTTTATTGTAAATGGAGAAAATAACGAATGACAGAAGATAATGGCAAAAAATTAACATTATCCGGAAAATCAACCCTCACCTTGAAAAAGACCAATACGTCTGCCAAAACCGATGGGCGTAAAATGGTGCAGGTGGAAGTACGTAAAAAACGTTTTGTAACGCAGGCTAATGCCACACCGACCGAACCGGCTAAAATAGATGAGGCTTTGGCACAAAAGCTGGAATTATTGGCAAAAGCCAAAGAACACGATGCCAAAAGAAAGCTAGAAGAAGAAGAAAAAGAAATTGAGTATCAAAAACAAAAAGAAGAAGCTGCTGCCTTAAAGAAAAAGCAAGAGGAAGAAAAGGCGAAAGCCGAAAAAGCCGCAGAAAAGAAAAAGGCAAGCGAAAAAGCTTCTCAACCGGTTTCAGAGAAGTCAGAGCCAACAAAATCTTATAATGTCAATAAACATAAAAAAGATAATTATGATGACGAAGATGACGATGACGAAGATGTAAATTACAAAAAAAGCAAAAAGGGCGGTGCGCAGGAAAGTTCCAAACCTTTAACCAAAGAAGAAACTTTTGAACAAGAGCGCAAAAAAATTCAGAAGCGCAGTTTTGAAACGCCTAAGCGTAATACCAATAAAATCAACGTTAATTCATATATGTTTGGTTCTGATGATGAGGATGAAGATGATTACGGCTATGGTGCGTCACGTCGTCGCTATAAAAAGAAAGCGCCTAAACCGCAAGTTCAGCAGACAGCTCCGCAAGAAAAAATCATTAAAGAGGTCATTATTCCGGAAATTATAACGGTTCAAGATTTAGCCAATCGTATGGCAGAAAAAAGCTCAGATGTGATTAAGAAATTGATGGCTTTAGGAGTTATGGCAACCATTAATCAGGCCATAGATGCTGATACGGCACAAATTGTTGTCGAGGAAATGGGACATAAGTTCAAGCGTGTTGCGGAAAGTGACGTAGAAGAAGGCTTAACCGGTCCGGAAGACACGGTAGAAGACCTCTTGCCGCGTGCACCGGTTGTGACCGTTATGGGACACGTTGACCACGGTAAGACATCTTTATTGGATGCTCTCCGTGAAACCAATGTTGCCGCGCGTGAAGCCGGTGGCATTACTCAACATATCGGTGCTTATCAAATCACCTTAAAAGGCGGCCAAAAAATCACCTTTATTGATACTCCTGGACACGAGGCCTTTTCAGAAATGCGCGCCCGCGGTGCTAAGGTTACCGATATTGTGGTTTTGGTGGTCGCAGCTAATGACGGTATCAAACCGCAAACCATTGAGGCTATTCGTCACGCTCAAGCAGCGCAAGTGCCGATTGTTGTTGCAATTAATAAAATAGACCTCCCCGGAGCAGATCCGATGAAGGTAAAGACAGAGTTGTTGCAACAAGGTATTGCCGTAGAGGAAATGGGTGGTGAATGCCTATGCGCTGAAGTCTCTGCCAAGAAACGTATCAATATTGATAAATTGGTGGAAGCGATTTTATTGCAAGCAGAAATTCTTGACCTTAAAGCCAATCCAAATCGTGCTGCAGAAGGTGCTGTTATTGAAGCTAAGATGGAAAAAGGTCGTGGTAACGTTGCGACTGTTCTCGTGCAAAAAGGCACATTAAGAGTTGGAGATATTTGTATTGCCGGTAAAGAATGGGGACACGTTCGCGCTATGTTTAACGAAAACGGTAAAAAGGTTTTTGAAGCCGAGCCGGCTATGCCTGTTGAGGTTTTAGGTTTACAAGGAACACCGTCGGCCGGTGATGACTTCATTATCGTAAAAGATGAAAACCAAGCACGCGAAGTCTGCAACTATCGTATTCGCAAAGAACGTGATGCTAAGTTAGTCAAGAGTGCCAAGTCTGCTATGGAGCAAATGTTGGATAAGATTAAATCAGGTGAATCCAAGCAATTAGCCGTTATCATCAAAGCAGATGTTCAAGGGTCCATTGAGGCTATTGAGGGCACAATCAATAAACTTTCAAACGATGAAGTTTCAGTTCACGTTTTGCACTCAGCTGTTGGTCCGATTTCAGAATCAGATGTTACTTTAGCCAAAGCTTCTGATGCTTTTATCATTGGCTTTAATGTTCGTGCTATCCCGCAAGCAAGAGACATGGCACGCCGTGACGGTATCGATATTCGTTACTACTCGATTATTTATGATGTTGCAGATGATGTTAAGAAAGGCTTGGAAGGTTTATTGTCACCTGAACTTCGTGAAAAGTTCTTAGGTTATGCTGAGATAAGAAACGTCTTTAACATCACCGGTGTCGGTAAAGTCGGCGGATGTATGGTAACCGAAGGTCTTGTTAAACGTGGTGCTAAAGTTCGTTTGTTGCGTGATAACGTTGTTATTCATGACGGTAACTTGGCGCAGTTGAAGCGCTTCAAAGAAGATGTCAAAGAGGTTAAGAACGGATACGAATGCGGTATGAGTTTTGAAAATTATAACGATATTCAGGTAGGCGACTACATTGAATGTTATGAGATAGAAACCATTGCCGCCAAATTATAGGAGGTCATAATGGTAAATGCTGTCTATAAAGAGCCGTCACAACGCCAGTTGCGTATTGCTCAAGAGATAAAAAAAATCATAGCGTCCGCTTTGCAAAAAGGCGAAGTACGCAATCCATTGCTTTTGGATAGTTTTATTACCATCACTAAAGTAGATATTTCGCCGGATTTAAAATTTTGTACCGTTTATTTTATGACCTTAAACGGACAGAACTTAGGCCAAATAGAAGACGATTTGAATGCCGAAACATGGGGGCTCAAGAAAACTATTGCCGCCAAGCTAAAGCTTCGCTATACACCGGATTTAAATTTCCGCATGGATACCTCTTTTGCAGAAGTTGACCGGATAGAACAACTTCTGCGTGACCCTAAGGTTGCTAAAGACTTAGGTCACAAAGAAGACTAATATTCATATTTTAGAAAAGGAGTAAAATTATGTTTAAGAACTTTTTAAATGAATTCAAGACCTTCGCTATGCGCGGTAATGTAATTGACATGGCAGTCGGTATCATTATCGGTGGTGCGTTCGGCACAATTGTGAACTCTCTTGTTAATGATGTTTTAATGCCGCCGATTGGTATGTTGTTAGGCAAAGTTGATTTTTCGGATTTGCAATTGGTATTGTCCGGCGAAGGTGAAACTGTGGTTGCCATTAAATATGGTATGTTTATCAATGCATTAATCAGCTTTTTAATAGTTGCTTTTGCTGTATTTCTTTTGATTAAAGCAATTAACAAACTCCAAACAAGCGTGGCTAAAGCTGATGCAGCGGCAGAGGCAGCTGAACCGACAACGAAAGTTTGTCCTTATTGCTGTTCTGAAATCAATATCCATGCAAAGCGTTGTCCACATTGCACTTCAGAATTAAAGAAGTAATTAGATATTTATTATAAAAAAAGCTCGCTGATAGCGAGCTTTTTTTTATAGCCCAACAATTTTACAATCCTTCGCGTTTGTTGCGGAAGTATTCATATGTAATCAGCACAATTCCGGAAACAATCAGCGGCAACAGATAATAAATAATCCGATAAGCAATCAATGCACCGAACAAAATAGCTTGATTATCCTGCCCCGGTAAAATGTTAGAGAATACCAATTCAAATACGCCAAGTCCCCCCGGAACTTGACTGTATACGCCTAATACTTGCGCAATAATAAAAGCCCCCATAAAAGTAAAGAAATCAATTTCCACAAAGCTTATTAAAACAGAGTAAAGCACCAGTGATGCCATTAAAATATCTAAACTACCGATAAATATTTGCTCTAAAGCGAGTTTGAAATTGGGCATCTTAAAATCAATCCCTTTAATCACTAAATCCTTTTTATAATAAATGCTCGCCCATAAGTAAATACAAAGCCCAACAACCGATAAAATCATGGTAATAAACGTAGATACTTTTGTAGATTCATTACCGCCAAATGCATGTTCAGGGGTGAGCAGGTATCCTAAAATGATTAAGAAAAAACAAGCCACTAAATATGTGAAGCCGGAAAATGTAATCATTTTAACAATATCACCGGCTTCAATATTCCATCGGGAATAAAATCGATATCGGACTGCTCCTCCGGAAACAATCGCATGTCCGGCATTATTGCTGACCGAAAAACCGATAAATCCGGTCAATATCCATTTCCATGAAGCCAACTTTTTTTGAATATACTTTAATGCCAAAAAATCATATGTAGAAAGGGCAACATACCCCATAAACGAAGCGCATAAAGCCAAATACAGATTTTTATAAGGAATACTCAAAAGGGCATCCTTTAATTCTTCAATGGAATACTTTGAGAGTTGTCGATAAATCATATAAGCGGCAAGAATAAAGAAAAAAATGCCGAGACGTGATATGAGCTTATTTAAGACGGCAGAAGCTTTCAATTCTTCGCCTCCGTTTGTGGTTGAGTTACCAAATTTTTATCAATGAAGCTCTTTAAGCTGTTACCAAAAGTTTGTCGAACAAATGTCGTTTTTTCTGAAGGCTCTGCTTTGAAATCTTCAGCTTCTGCCTGAACAGCCAACAAATCTTCAATTTTTAAATCCGCTTCTAACGCATCGCGCTTTTCTGCGGCTTCTTTATTACCGAAAACAGATGCAACATTGTAAAGAACATGAGCTTGTTTAATATCTTTGGTATAAATTTTTCCTTCAGCCAAAATATCTGCTAATTGTAGCATCGCATTCACATTTCCCTGATGGGCAGCCGCATCCAAATATTCAAAGGCTTTGTTGTAATTTTTTGTAGCGCCTTGACCTTTGATATAAAAATCAGCCAACACAAATTGTGCCTCATCATATTTTTCATCAGCCGCAGCTTTGATAAGCTGAAAGGCCTTTCTATAATCAACTTTGAGCATAAATCCTTTAAGGTAAGAATAACCAAGTAAATATTTTGCAATAGTATTATCCTTCTTTGCTTGATTAAGAAGATCTAAAGCTTTTTTAAGATTATCCGGATTTTGCGGTGTTTCGCCTAAATAAATAATGGCAAGGTTAACCGCGGCATCGTGACTGCCTAGCTCAGCAGCTTTTTGAAAACATTTAATAGCCTTATCGTGATCAATATTAGTTCCTATGCCGCTAAAATATAAGCTTCCGAGATTATTATATGCCACAGCGCTGTTCTGCTCAGCGGCTTGGGTATAATAATCAATGGCTTGCTGATAATCAATATTTGTGCCATTAACACCATAAAGATACATATAACCGAGGTTAAGCTGAGCTTCCACATCACCTTTGGCAGCTTTATTTTGCAAATCTTCCAATGTATCAGGCGTTTTGTTTTTAGTTTCTTGTGGGGTAATGGCAGAACTTCCAGAAGAAGTTTCTGTTACGGCATCTGCTACCAGCGGTGCGGAATTATTTGATTTATAGCTCTGCGCTTCAGCATTAGATATCAAAAATGCTGTTAAACAAAGCCCCAAAGTAAGAATTTGCTTTTTCACCATTACTCATCACCCTAAAAGATAATATCAACTAAAACAGAAATAACGCAAAAAAATATTGCTTTCAACCAAAAATAAAGTATAAAACACAAAAAGTAAAACTGAAAATGAAACAATCCTGATGAAATAATTGAAATGATAAACGATGTGCCTATATATACTTTACGAGAAATCAGCCTCACTTTTGGTGTGAGACCGCTGTTTACATCGGTAAGCTTAAATATTTGCCGTGGCGACAAAATTTGTTTAATCGGGCGCAACGGAAGTGGTAAATCAACTTTATTAAAAATTATCTCAGGTGTGCTAGAACCGGATAATGGTGAAATTTTTATTCAGCCGGCGACTAAAGTTTCGTATATGGAGCAAGAAAGTGATTTTTCAAAATTCCAAACTTTGCGTGAGGCAGTGCTTTCCGGTTTGGAAGAAAAGGATAGAGAAAAAGAGGCCTATAAAGCAGATATATGGATTAAAAAATTTGCCATAGATGAAAATTTATCACCTCTAACCGCTTCCGGTGGTGAGGTTAAAAAAGCGGCTCTTGCCAAAGCGCTTATATCAGAACCGGATATTTTGCTCTTAGATGAGCCGACCAACCACTTAGACATTACAACCATAGAAAAGTTGGAAGAAATTATCAAAAATTTTGCCGGCGCGGTGGTTGTCATCAGCCACGATCGCTCCTTTTTAACCCACATATCAAATGCCTCTTTGTGGTTAGATAGGGGAATTATTCATGCCAATAACAAAGGTTTTGAAGCCTTTGAAGCATGGCAAGAGGCGATATTAAACCAAGAAATTATTAAAGAAAAATACTTAAATAAAAAAATAGAAGAAGAAACCGAGTGGTTACACAAAGGTGTGACTGCGCGCCGGCGTCGTAACCAAGGGAGATTAAGGCGCTTGCAACAATTGCGTCTTGAGCGGCGTGAACAGGTCAAAAAAATCGGCTCTGTTGATATGGAAATCACCGAGGCCGCTGTTCGTTCCAAACTCGTTTTAGAAGCAAAACATATCAGCAAAAGTTTTGGTGACCGTGAAATTGTTAGAGACTTTTCATTACGAATGCTCAAAGGTAATCGTATCGGTATTGTCGGACCAAATGGTTCCGGAAAAACCACACTGATAAGGTTGTTGACCGAAAACCTTGCACCGGATAGTGGCTTTGTCAGGTTAGGCAAAAATCTTGAGATGGTTTATATGGATCAAAAGCGCGCGGCTCTTGATCCGAGTAAGACTTTGTGGCGCACCTTATGTGATAAGGGAGATCACATTTTTGTGCGCGGACATTATCGCCATGTTGTCGCCTACTTAAAAGATTTCTTGTTTACCGCAGAGCAAGCTCAAAGTCCGGTATCTTGCCTGTCCGGCGGTGAGAAAAATCGGTTGCTGTTGGCTTTGTCTTTAGCACAACCCTCAAATTTTTTGGTTTTAGATGAGCCGACAAATGACTTGGATATGGATACTTTAGATTTATTGCAAGAAGTGTTGGATGAATATGAAGGAACGATTCTCTTAGTCAGCCACGATCGTGATTTCTTAAATAAGATTACGACGTCTATGCTTTATATGAAAGGTGACGGCACTGTTTTAGAGCACATCGGCACTTATGAGGAATTGTATCAAAAATACATTGCCAACACACCCAAGGAAAAGACAATATCCAAGCCAAAAGTCAAAGAAGAAAAAGCCGTTAAACCACAAAATAAGCCTTCGCGCTTAAGCTATAAAGACCAGCGCCTCTATGAAGTTTTGCCTCAAGAAATAGAAGAATTGGAAAACGAAATTGCCAAAACCGAGCAAAAGCTCTCTGATCCGAATTTGTATACGACCAATCCTGATGAATTTTATCTTTTAACAGAAACATTGTCCGGTTTAAAACAGTCTAAAGATGAAAAAGAAACCAAATGGCTTGAGATTGATATGCTAAAAGAAAGTATGAACTGATAAATCATAAAAAATATTTTTAAGGAGCCCTCTAAACCTATTGACAATGGATTTGAAAAGGCTTATATCAGCCTACTGAAATTTATAGATATGTTAATTAAAATGTAAGAAGTGTATGGAAAAGTTAATTGCTTATGGTTTAGAAAGCAACGTGTTTACAACAAGGGCCATCGCCAGACTTGTGTATGGACCTATTCATCAGAGAGGTTACTGGAACTCCAGACGAGACGAATTTACAGAGGTGCTTGCTTGGGAAATCCCAAACGTTTCTCTCATACCGATAGAAGAGCGTGAAAAGCTCTATCATAGGGTTATGAAAGACACTTGTAATCAGGATTTTTTCACAATCCGCGCACTTTGCGCCTTAGGATCACAGAAATTTTCTGATGAGTTGGTATCTGAGCCACAGGATCACAAGTTCTATTGGCACAAGCATTATGAAATGACCGATACGATTCGTCAAGGTCACAATGTTATGGCGTTAAGTGAGGTGCGATTATGGCATCAATGGGGATTGCCGTTTGCCATGGAAGAAGTCACCACTATCCAGCATATGATTGGCCAGAATATGGAATACATGCAAGAGTTCAAAGAGTGGTTGACAATAGAGCATATTGATGCCTTTGAACAAGTGCTTACACTTGAAAAAAAGGATATCAATAATGGAAGTGGCTACGAGTTGTTGCAAAAACTTCCTTTGGACTTGATGTATGAGTTCCTCATCAAAATCTATGACAATACCAAGCGATGATTTTTTAAACACATTAAAGCTTCCCCCGATACGGAGGGAGCTTTTTTTATAATACGCTCCACACGCCCCACAATACAAAAGCCGCCAAGATACCGGCACATACGTCATCAAGCATAACGCCGTAAGCATTAAGCACTTTAGAGTCAAAATATTTTACCGGCCCCATCTTAAAAATATCAAAAAAGCGAAAGAGCACAAACCCAATAAGATAGAAAAACATACTCTGAGAACCCACAAGCGCATCAATATCAAGATAGGCGACAATACTAAAACTCAACAATTGCCCGACCGTTTCGTCAATCACCACTTTAGACGGATCGGTAATTTTTGTTTCCTTGATCACAACATCCGTTGCCATAACACCCAAAATAAAAATAATTATCGCTGCAATAATGAGCGCCCAAAATCCGCCATAATAAATGAGCGCATATGCCAACGGCAATGTTCCGAGCGAACCCATTGTCCCTGGAGCCTTTGGCGAAAGCCCCAATCCGAAATATGTTGCAAAAATATTGGCAAGTTTGCTTTTCATCATTTTTCTCCCAAAATACGACACAGTTGTTCGCCGCGCTTTATCACATACTTTCTTTATGCGTCATGCTGAACTTGTTTCAGCATCTCACTCTTAATAGAGAGGGTGAAAACATCTCTCATTTCAAAAAAGTATAAAATAGCCTTTTCTTTTGACAATAATAAAAAAAATTATCCACGAATAATTAACGATTTTATGTTAAGGATACCTCAAAGAGGTAAGCATGAATAAAATAAAATTTTTCACATTAGCAGTCTTATTAGTTGTCGCTATTATCGGAATGATAGCCGCAATTTTAATACCGGAATACGTGAAAAAACAAGAGAACGGCACACCTTCGCACCCGAGCGCAATACGTATAGAACCAAACCTATGTCCCAAAGTTGGTGGCGCGGTTAATTTGGTGCTGATTACCGATTCGCGCTATACCCCGCCGACGCAAGTAGCCATATCCTCAGCCATAAAAAACAAGTGCCCCAATAGCACCTATAACTACTATATCGTTACCGAAAATACCACCCCTCAAGACGATGCGGCACTTTTGCGATTAAAGAACCTCGCTCCCGATACGGTCAATATCACTCTTATTCCGCAACCGGAGCCGGATTTGCCTTTTGATAATATGCAGCGCTTTATCCAATACAAAGTCGGTATGCATAAAATCTTTTTACCCGACATCTTAAAAGACTTGGATAAAGTTATTTATATGGATGGCGATACCTTGGTTCTAAAAGATTTGCGTCCCCTGTTTGATATAGATGTGAGCAACGTTTATGCCGCCGTTGCCAAAGATGGTATTTATTACCGTTTTCCCAAAGAAATGGCAGAAATGGGGTTAGACAAGCGCGGATTTTATTTTAATAGCGGTGTAATGCTTTACAATCTTGCGTTACAGCGCCAAGACAATATCGTTCATAAACTCGTGGATTACATCAAAACGCATGAAGATTTTTACGGCGACCAAGATGTGCTAAATGTTGTCTTTGGTGACAAGCTTAAATTGATGTCATACCGCAATAACTGTATCAGCACATTTTTTGAGGCGGATGATTTAGATTTCCTAAGCACATATTTTGGAGAGGAACTGCCCAAAGACACCTTTTATATTTATGAACACGCGACCATTCTCCACTATGCCGGAGATAAGCCGTGGCAACCCGATTATAAACCATTGTATTTAAAAGAATTGTGGTTTAAATACTACAACGAGATAAAGGACTACTAGCCATGCCAATAACCAAACAAAACTTCATCAAAATCATTTTCGGTTTAATCATCATTGCATTTATTTATTCACGGTGCGCGATTGTGCATATCGCCTATGTGGTAGATAGAAACTATCTCCCCTACATGATGACCTCGCTTCATTCTGCGATTCTTCATAAAAACATGTTGTCGCATTATAAAGTTCATGTGATTGCTGAAGATTTTACCAAAGCCGACGAAGAATTGTTGCAAAAAATGGAGAGCTCCGGCGTAGATATAAAAATTTATCCGGCCAAAAAATTAGAGTTAGACATGTCGCACTTAGGGCGCTTTGCCTCTTTCAAAATATCGTTGCAAAAGATATACTTAAGCGATTACTTAAAAGACGTCGATAAAGTTTTATACTTAGATGCGGATACACTGGTGCAAAAAGATTTAGCTCGTGTTTATAAAAAGGATATGGCGAGTTATTACATTGCCGCAGTAAAAGACGGCTTGATGTATCAGCATCCGGAGCATATAGAAGAAATCGGTCTCAAAGAGCATAACTTTTATTTTAACAGTGGTGTGATGTTATTAAACCTTAAAAAAATGCGCAAAGACGATGTGGTAAGAAGCGCCGAGATATATTTTAACACGCACCAAGAAGTTTTTGGAGATCAAGATGTGTTAAATGTTGTCTTAAAAAAAGGTGTTCTGGCATTGCCTTATCGCTACAATGTCAACAGCACTTTCTTTGAAGAAAAGCCCGCGAGTTTCTTAAGCACATTTTATGGCAAAAAAGTTCCTAACTCACCCAAAACGGTGTATAAAAAAGCGGTTATTTTGCACTTTGCCGGTCACAAACCATGGACAGAGTATTTCACACATCCTTACCTGAAACCCCTCTGGAAAACCTACAACGACAAGATGAAAAAGAAATACTACTAATTACAAAGAAGTGATGTTATAATTCAATGACTTTCGTTTGATGTAAAGGTGTAGAATTACGCTGTAAAGCGTTAGGATTTCTTTCTTTTACAAATTGTAATAAAGTGTTGCAATTTTTTATAAGATATTTGTATTGCTCATTGGCAGTAGAAGCATTTGCAATGGATGAACATAAATTTGTTATTTTATTTCCATTAAACTCATCATTATAATCGGCTCCATTTTTTAACAGTTCAGTTACTATCTGCGGATTCTTGGTATAATAAAGAGCATACACAAGCATTGACATATCAGGTTGCGCATTTCGTTTGAGCTTAGCATTAACATTTGCATCGGCACTTATAAGTAATTTCAATATTGAAATATCATCAATAGCCAAACTTAAGGGATTGACCTCGTTTCCAGATTTTGTGTTACAAATTACATTAACATCAGCACCAGCTTTTATCAATATTTTTGCAATTTCCGCACTATCCTTATTTGCATAAGCACCAGTTCCATCATTAATCGCTAATAGAAGTGGTGTAGCAACATCATCTAGATAGCACTCATCATCTTTTGATATATTGACATCTGCGCCTTTTGCAATCAACAGCTTTACTTCTTCCAACTCACCGCCCAACACAGCTGAATGCAGTTTCTTTGCTAAATCTTCGCTACTATTTGTAACGGAAGACGTAGTAATTGAAGGTGTGGTATAGTGAGAATTGACCAGAGAATATAAAATAAAAAAGGCAAAAGAAACTATAATAAGCAAAATAGTTATTCCTATATTTGTTAGAATCTTATTTCTCTTGTTAATGTTTTTTTTCAATAATGCAAAACCTGTTTTAATTTGTAAAAATTGATAAGTTACTATCCATACCCCTAAAAATCCTGTCACAAGTATTACAAAAAATACAAACCAAGCAGGAGCACAGTTCTCATATTTATATGTATTTATTTTAATGGCATAGAGCGTAAAAACAGCAGAAATTACTAGATTCAACAAAACATATAAACCTTGTTTATATAAAATAACATCATCAAATTCTATATCTGATTGAAGAAAAATGAAAATAAAATATATTACTGCTATAAAAGATGATATCCCAAAATTCTTCCAATTTATTTTTTTAGGTTTTGACAAACTATCACATGACTTTTCATCAGAATTTGCGTGAAGAATTTTTTCCTTTTCTGTTTCAAATTGTTCTTGGGATATAATTCCTTTTTCTCTTAATTCATTCAATTTTTCTAATTGTTCAATATTCATTTATTAGTCCTCCAAACTGCAACGAAATCTATCACTTAAATCTAAATAAGAATTCAACTCTTCGCGAGAGCTTCCTATTGTCAGCATTTTTAATTTGTCTAAAAAAGAAACGTTTCTGGAAATAGCCTGTTTAACACAATTACACTGTTCTTGTGCTACATTTTTATTACACGAAATTATCTCTGGAAATTCGTTTTCAACAACTATATAGATAGCAATAAAAGCCAATCCTAAACATATAACGTGGCTTATCTTTATACCGCCATGATTAGTATGTTTATCAGATGAGGTATTTTCATTTTTCTCTTGAGAAAATTTTGCTGAATTTAAATAAATTGTTACCTGTTCATCAAACTCTTCCTGTGTTAAAGCACCTTTATCCTTCAATTCACGTAATTTTTCTAAATCTTTAATATTCATAACTGCAACATCCTTTCTTACAAGACAAAAGAAAACCCACCTTTTTGAGGCGGGCGGATGTTCAGAAACCGTCAATAGTAGATAAAAAGCGGCTCGACCTATTTGGTACAAAACCTTATTCAGCCGACATCCGCCCAAAGGCAGAGGTCGGCATATATATTTAAGTCGTATATGCTCCAGCGACTATCTACTAATTAGAAGGGTTCTGACGCCCTAAGTATGGTCTCCCATACCTGCATATAATCTAAAAGCTAAAAATCATCTTTGCAAGGGAAAAATAAATTTCCCCCTTTATAAGCATCAAATTAAGATAAACTCAGCCGCTATTGGTCTCCTCCCCCTTATGAGGCGCATATAGGTGCGCCGAATAAATATGAGGGGGGAGGATTAAGGAGGGGGTGGCGAAATCAATAAAACCACTTGCACAAATAAACTTTTGCCTTTAATATCCTTTTTCAAACAACAAGGAAAAAATAATGGTCAAAGTCATCACATTCGGTTGCCGCATAAACAGCTATGAAAGCGAGATTTTTAAGGAAAAACTTAAAAATTATGATAATCTCGTGGTCGTGAATACCTGCGCGGTAACGGCCGAGGCAGAGCGCCAATGCCGTCAGGCAATCCGCAAGCTTAGGAAAGAAAATCCCGATGCCAAGATTGTGGTGACCGGTTGCGCCGCCCAAGTTTCTGCCGCGCGTTTTGGCGAAATGCCGGAGGTGGATTTGGTGCTTGGTAACCGCGAAAAAACCGAGATAGAAAAATACCTCATCTCAAAAGATAAAACCATCGTCGGCGATATCTTTTCTTTTTCAGGCTATGATGCCTATATGATAACCGGCTTTGAGGGGCGCGAGCGTGCCTTTGTGGAGATAGAGCAGGGCTGTAATCATCGTTGCACGTATTGCATTGTGCCGTATGCCAGAGGCGCAAACCGTTCCGTTCCGGCAGAAAAAATCTTAAATCAGATAAAGATCCTGTTAGATAAAGGATTTAGGGAGATTTGCTTAACCGGCGTTGACGTTTGCTCTTATGAGCCGAGCTTTAGCGGTTTAGTGGAAACAATCTTAAAAACATTCCCCGAGCTTCCGTCTTTGCAGTTTGGCTCGCTTGATCCTGCCGCCATAGATGATAAATTCGTGGCGTTGGTCAAGAATTATAAAAATATCCATCCGTATTTTCATTTCTCTATCCAGTCGGGAGATAATCTGATATTAAAACGCATGGGGCGCCGCCATAGCCGCGAAGACGTGATAACCCTTTGTCGGAAGTTGCGCACTGCCCGCGCGGATAGCACATTTGGTGCAGATTTTATTTGCGGCTTTCCGACCGAAACCGAAGGGAATTTTCTAAATACGATGAAACTGGTTGAAGAGGCAGACATTACAAAATTGCACGTCTTTCCGTATTCGGAACGCCCCGGAACACCTGCCGCCAAAATGCCGCAAGTGCCGGTGCACATCCGCCGCAATCGTGCCGAGAGATTAAGAGATTTAAGAAAGGAGTAACTATGAACTTTTTTCAAAAATTAGGCTTTGGACTAAAGAAAACATCACAAACCCTAAGCCAAGGGATCAGCGATATTTTTACAAAAGAAAATTTGTCCGAAGATGTCATAACGGATTTAGAAGAACTTCTTTATACCGCTGATGTCGGCGTTAAGGCAACCTCTGAAATTATAGAAAAGTTCACCGCTAAAAAATTTGATAAACATAGCGATATTGTCGCTATCAAACAGGAATTAAGTCACGACATTGCCGAGATTATCAAGCCCTCCGAACAAGAATTTGTGATTGATACGTCAAAGAAACCTTATGTAATTGTGATGGTCGGTGTAAACGGTGCCGGCAAAACCACCACCATCGGCAAGTTGGGTAAAAAGTTTACAAATAGCGGTTACAAAGTTTCATTTATTGCCGCTGATACATTTCGTGCCGCCGCGGTAGAACAGTTAGCCGAGTGGGGAGCTCGCCACAATATTCGCGTGTTCTCGGGCGCTCAAGGGTGCGATAGCGCAGGGCTCTGCTATGATGGCTTAAAAGAGGCGGAAAAACAAGGCGATGACATCGTATTTATAGATACCGCCGGAAGATTGCAAAATAAAAAAGGCCTGATGGAAGAGTTGCAAAAAATTATTCGTGTGATTAAAAAAATCTCTCCTGACGCGCCACACAAAACCCTTATCACCATAGATGCTACCACCGGTCAAAACGGTTTGGATCAAGTTAAAATTTTTAAGGAATTGGTTGATGTCAACGGTGTGATTATCACCAAATTGGATGGCTCATCAAAAGGCGGTATTTTAATTGCCGTTGCCGCTGAAACCGGTATTCCAATATACTTTGTAGGCGTTGGTGAAAAAGCTGAAGATATGGATATCTTTAAGGCAGAAGACTTTGCGAAAGGTTTGTTGGATATATGAACGAAGATATGAGTTTTGATTTTACTTTAGCAAGCACCACGCCAAAAACAACCGCTCCGGCTGCCAAAACGGTCACTGAAATCTCAAACGAGATTAAGCGTTTTGTAGAGGGAAATTTTAATAAAGTGCATGTCAAAGGCGAGATATTTGGTGCCAAACGAGCCGATTCGGGACATTGGTATTTATCCCTAAAAGATGAAAACGCCGTTTTATCAGCCGTTTGCTGGCGAGGCGTTGCCTCAAACCTTAAAGTCAAAATTGAAGACGGCTTAGAAGTTATCGCCACAGGTAAAATTACGACTTTTGCCGGCAAATCATCATATCAGTTGGTAATAGAAAGTCTGGAGCCGGTAGGAGAGGGTGCGCTTCTGAAGTTATTAGAAGAGCGCAAGCAACAGTTTATCAAAGAAGGTCTGTTTGATGCCTCGCATAAAAAGCCAATCCCCTTTCTGCCTGAAACAATCGGTGTCGTTTCAAGCGCCTCCGGTGCCGTGATAAGGGACATTATTCATCGTATTCGTGACAGATTCCCTTCACATATTGTGCTATGGCCGACACCGGTGCAAGGCGAGGGTGCGGCAGAAAAAATCGCAGAGGCAATCAGAGGTTTTAACGCTCTGCCGGAGCAAGGTAATGTGGCAAAACCGGATGTGATTATCGTTGCGCGTGGCGGTGGCAGTTTAGAAGATTTATGGCCGTTTAACGAAGAGATTGTTATTCGAGCGGTTTACGATTCTGAAATTCCGGTTATATCCGCTGTCGGACACGAAACAGATACGATGCTGATAGACTACGTGTCAGACAAACGAGCCCCCACACCGACCGGTGCCGCCGAATTTGCCGTTCCGGTCAAAAGCGAATTGCAGTCAAATTTAAACATCATAAATAATCGTATGCATAACGCGATTCATCGGAGCTTAAATGAATATAAAGACCGCATATTAGGTTTATCACGGGGAATTCCTAACTTATCGCAAATACTAAACGAAGCCACGCAGAAGCTGGATTATCGTCTAGAGCGTCTGCAAACCGCTGCTAGAAATGTCCTATCACAAAAGAAAAATAATTTGGCATTGGCAGAAATCAAACCGATTTATATCAAAACTATTATTGAGCGTTCAACTGAGCGCTTAAAAGGTTTTGCAGAGAGGTTGGAGGGTGTATCGGTTGAGTCCGTTTTAAGGCGCGGTTTCGCTTGGGTAAAAGGCGAAAATAATCAAACCATTTATACGGCCGCTGCAGCTAAAAAACAAGCCTCTTTTGCCGTTCGCTTTGCAGACGGTGAAATTGTTTTAGGTGCAAATAAGCCTGATGAAACATCAGCAAAAAAACAAAAAAAATCTGAAAAAGAGCAGGGTTCGTTATTTGATTTTTAACGACTTTTAATTATACTCACCTCCAAAATACGAGGGAGTTATAATGTTTAGTTTACACATCTTTTGGTTATCAGTTATTCAAGGATTAACAGAGTTTTTGCCGGTCAGTTCTTCCGGACATTTAATTTTATTTGCCAAATACACCAACTTCGGAGACCAAGGGCAGGCGATAGACATCGCTTTGCACATCGGCTCCTTGATAGCGGTGGTGTATTATTTTTGGAAAACCATAAAAGGAATGATTGTTGATTTATTCCGCCACAAGTTTGCCTTTGATACCAAGAAAGAAAATATCCGTTTGGCATATTATCTTGTGTTTGCCACAATTCCGGCGGTAGTAATTGGCGGTATATTATCTTATATCGGTATGGACTGGGTAAGAACATCAAAGTTAATTGGCTGGACATTAATCATATATTCTCTGCTACTATGGTATGCCGATACCAAGTTTTCTACCAAAAAGAACTTATCTGATATGAAGTTAAAAGAAGCCTTAGCGATTGGCTTTGCGCAGTGTTTAGCCTTTATGCCGGGGACAAGCCGTTCCGGTGTTACCATCACCATGGGGCGTTTTTTAGGTTTCAATCGGAGCGAGATTGCTAAGTTTTCAATGCTATTATCTATCCCATCTATCTTATCAGCGGGAATATTGATGACTTATCAGGTTTATAAAGGAAGCGTTATAACCGAAGCATCATTAGCCGGACAAGCTATCGGTATGTCATTTATCTTTTCATTTTTAGCCATATTTTTGATGATGAAATGGCTGCGTTTTGCGACCTTTTTGCCGTTTGTAATTTACCGGATAGTTTTAGGCGGACTGCTTTTAGCCAACGCTTATGGCTTTATAAATAATTAGAAAAACTATTGACTAATGTAAAAAAACTCATTAAAGAGATATCAAGTGCTCTGGTGGCGAAATTGGTAGACGCGCATGCTTCAGGTGCATGTTGCCTTAGGCAGTGGAAGTTCAAGTCTTCTCCAGAGCACCATTAAAAAAACACCCTTCGGGGTGTTTTTTTTGCTTTGTATGCGGTTTGACCTATTAACAGAGGCTCAAGCCGCAAGAAGACTATTACAGGGGAACGTAGGTTCGCAGCGTTTGCTTACACATCACTTGCTCACCAACGTTTTCCCTGATTTTGCAGATAAAAAACAACCGGAGCAACGGTTGTTTTTTTCTTAGCAATTCTCCAGAGCACCATTAAAAAAACACCCTTCGGGGTGTTTTTTTTTGCTCTGTATGCGGTTTGACCTCTTAACAGAGGCTCAAGCCGCAAGAAGACTATTACAGGGGAACGTAGGTTCGCGGCGTTTGCTTACGCATCACTTGCTCACCAACGTTTTCCCTGATTTTGCAGA
>Ga0310691_10001868_pt1 | contig 30224 bp, 15 predicted proteins | sample 176DNAGHGlowgp2_FD_203887 | JGI IMG/M metagenome (GOLD analysis project Ga0310691, IMG submission 203887) | Sheep rumen microbial communities from Palmerston North, Manawatu-Wanganui, New Zealand - 1766 DNA GHGlow gp2 (v2) (version 2) | ecosystem: Host-associated > Mammals > Digestive system >... | reverse complement strand
GCGGCCGCGACGACCGTCCTGGGGATGATCCCGCTCGTCGCCGACCCGTTCTACGCCGCGATGTCCGTCACCGTGATGTGCGGCCTGGCCTTCGCCACCCTCCTCACGCTCGTTGTCATCCCGGTCTTCTACGCCCTCTTCTTCCGCCTGCCGAAGCCCGCGTAAGACCCCTGGAGAACCACGCCATGAAGACGCCCCCTCAAGCGAAGGCCGGCTCCGCCCCGCACCGGCCGCGGACGAAAGGCGAGGAGCTGACCCGGCGGCGGCTCCGCATCCTGGCCGATCTGCGCGCCGGGGTGGCGCCCGCGCGCATCGCGGAACGCCACGACGTGTCGCGCCAGACCGTGTGGAACGTCCGCCGCGCCTGGGCCCGCGGCGGGGAGGCGGCGCTCGCCGTGCGGGGGGAGGTCGGGCGGCGCGTGGCGCTCTCCGCGCGGTTTCTCGCCTCGCTGCGCAAGGCGCTCGCGCGGCCCGTTCGGAAGGGGCGCCGGCCGACGGTGTGGACGGCGGAGAAGGCGGCGGCGCTCGTGGCGCGACGGATGGGGATGCCCGTGAGCGTCGTGACGGTCCGCGCCGCGCTCCGCGCACCGGAGGTCGGGCTGCTCCCGGCGGGACGCGTCGCGCGGCCCGCGCCGGCGGCGATGCGGCGGGAGGCGCGCGCCGCCAACACGCTGGTGCTCGCGGCGTTCGTCGAGCCTTCGCCGGGCGATCCGCCGTGCCTGCGCCTCGTGGCCGCGGGCGCGCGGCAGCCCGTGCGCGCGGCGCTCGTCCGCGGAAAGGGCGCGCCGGGCGACGTGGCGGGATTCCTCGCCGCGGTGCGCGCGGAGGTCGGGCGGCCGTGCCGGTTCCTGATGGACGCGAGAGAGGCGCGGAAGGTGGCGCGGCTCGTCAAGGAATGGAGCGGCGTGGAGGTGGTGCCGTCCACGCAGAGGGCGCGGAGGCCGTTACCCCCGAGCGAGTGAACACGCAGAGGGCGCGGAGGCCGTTACCCTCAAGCGAGTGAACACGCAGAGAGCGCGGAGGCCGTTACCCCCGAGCGAGGCTTTGCACGCGGGCGAGGAGGGCGGTGGCGGCGGGAGCCTCGGAGGGAAGCGCGGCGGAGAGGCGGTCCAGGAGCGCGCCCGTCTGCGTGCGGAGGGGTTCGGCGAAGTCGCGGTGCAACTGGAGCGCGCCGAGGAGGAGGAGGGCGACGTTCTCGTTGATCTTCGCGGTCGCGAGGATCTTCTCCTCGAGCCAGGCGAGGCCGCGCGGCGTCCAGAGCGCCGCATGGTTGCGGGCGAGGGCGCCGTAGAGGTAGCGCGAGTGGCTGGGGTGCTCGGGGCGGAAGGCGGGGTCGCGCTCGGCGCGCGCGACTTCGTCGAAGACCGTGGCGGGGTCCGGGCAGGAGGCGACGAGCGAGAGCCACGCGGCCCAGGCGCCGACGTGCGGGCGGTAGCGCTCCCCGAGCGCCCGGAGATCCTCGCGGAAGCCGGGCGCGCCGGCCTCCTGCAGCGCGGCGACGGCGTCGAGCTCCTCGCCGACGAACGCGGCGGAGGCCATCGTTTCGCGCAGCGCCGCGAAGGCGCGCGGGCCGCCCGCGAGGGCGAGCAGGTCGCCGATGGCGCGCACGACGGCGCGGCGGGGAAGCGCGGCGGCGGTCTCGGCGATGGAGGGCGGCCGGGAGGAGGAGCCCGCCGCCGCGGCGCGGGCGGCGGCGTAGGCGGCGAGGAGGCGGTCCTCGCCGAAATGCGCGGCGGCGGCGCGGCGCAGGGCGCGGGCGGCGGCGGCGCGCTCGGCGAAGCGCGGAACGTAGGCGCGGTCGAGCATCTCCTCGGGAAGGGAGAGAAGGCGGGCGCGGAGACCGGGGTCGAGCGCGGCATCGGCGAGGGCGGCGTCGAGGACGGCGAAGAACGCCGGAGAGGGCGGGGAGGCGCCCGGCGCGGCGATCTCGCGCGCCATCTCGAGGTCGAGCAGCGCGCGCCACGCCTCGACGCGGCCGACGGGGAACGGCGACACGCGGGCGGCGAGGGCGAGGGAGGCGGGCGTGGCGATCTCGTCGCGGAAGGCGCCGTAGAACGGGAGGCCGGAATTCCAGTCGAGGAAGGCGGGGGCCTCGGGAACGCCCTCGAAGACGAACGTCTCCGAGGCGGAGGAAAGGACGAGCAGGCGGTCGACCGAGGGCATCGCGCGGCCGCGGGCGTCGACGCCGCGGACGCGGAACGGAACGACGAACGGCGCGGGGCCGGGGCCGGGGCGCGTCTGCGAGAGCGTGACGGAGAGGCGCCGCGTGGCGGGGTCCCAGACCCAGGAGCCGGCAAGGCGCGGGTAGCCGACCGTGAAGAGCCACTGGCGGAAGAAGGCGTCGAGGTCGCGCCCGCCCGCGAAGGGGGCGAAGGAGGCGAGGAAGTCCGCGGTGCTCGCGTTGCCGCCCTTGAAGCGGGCGAAGTAGGCGTCCGTCGCGGCCCTGTAGGCGTCGTGGCCGAGCCATTCGCGGAGCATGCCGAGGACCTCGGGCGCCTTGTCGTAGGTGACGCCGTCGACGACGTCGTCGGGCGAGTCGAAGCCGTCGCGGACGATGGGGAACGCGGCGGCGCCGCCGTCCTCCTGCGCGAGGGGGCCGCGGAGGGGGTCGCGAAGGCCGTCGAGCTCGTCGAGGCGGGCGAAGGCGGCGCCGAAGCGCTCGGCCAGGTAGGCCCGCTCGACCGTGACGGTGTAGGCCTCGTTGAGCCACATGTCGAAGGGGGTCTCCATCGTGACGTCGGAGCCGCAGTGGCTGTGCTCGAACTCGTGGACGATCACGCCGAAGGCGTAGAAGAGGCGGCGGTCGGGCGTCCAGCGGTCGAGCAGGGCGGCCTCCGTGACGATCGTCGTGTTTCCGACGTTCTCCATGCCGCCGAAGTTGGACTTCTCCATGCAGATCGTGCGGTAGCACTCGCGGTCGTACTCGTAGCCGACATGGCGGGCCTGGAAGAGGACGGCATCCTCGAGAATGGCCATCGGGAGGCGGGCGCCGTCGAGATGGCCCGGCGGAACGAGGTATTCGAGCCGGACGAGGCGGCCGCCGGGCGTTCGGACGGAGCCCGCGAGCGCGTCCCAGGTCCCGACCGCGACGAGGAAGAGGTAGGGCGGCATCGGGATGGGGTTGACGTAGGCGATGCGCACGCGCGCGGGGTCGCCGGGAAGCGGGACGGGGCGGCCGTCCGGGCAGACGGCGCGGTCGACGTCGCCGTTGGAGATCAGGTGCGTGTAGCGGGCGCTCGCCTCGAGCGTCGTGCGCCAGGTGCACTTGGCGGTGCAGTCGTCGACGATCGGGAGGATGCGCTGGAAGCCCCACTGCTGGCACTGCGAGACGATCTGGGGCGGGGCGCCGGGCGGGGTGGTGTCGAAGTAGGCGCCGTCGAGGATGCGGTCCGACGGGCGGCACGTCGCCGCGATGCGAAGCGCAAAGCGCGCGCCGGCGGCGAGCGGCCGCGGGAGGGCGACGACGAGGCGGCGGCCCCGGCGGTCGTAGAGGGCGGAGCAGGGCTCGTCCGGGGCGTCCGGGCGCTCCGCGGCCAGCGACACGGGGCCGATCTCGAGGTCCTGGGCGTCGAGCGCAACCTCGGAGAGCGGCTCGCGGGCCTCGAAGGAGAGCGTCTCGAAGCCCTCGATGCGGTCGTCGAAAAGCCGTAGCAGCAGCTCCGCGTGGAGGAGGCGCGCGGGCGGGCGGCGCCAGGCGGAGCGAAGATAGCGGAAGGGAGCGGGTTGTGGTTCCATGCCCCCGATGCTACCACAAACCGCCGTGAATTTCCTATCCTCCGCGGATCGGAAATCGCGTGGATTGCGGGAATGAGGGGGTTTTGGTAGACTCGCGGGCATGAGCGAGGGCGCCAGAATCAGGATTCTGCCGGAGGATGTCGCGAACAAGATCGCGGCGGGCGAGGTCGTCGAGCGGCCCGCGTCCGTCGTGAAGGAGCTCATGGAGAACGCGATCGACGCCGGCGCCTCGCGGATCGACGTCGTCGTCACCGCGGGAGGGCGCCGCCTGATCTCCGTCGCGGACGACGGCTGCGGCATGGGACGCGACGACGCCCTGCTCGCCCCCGAGCGCCAGGCGACCTCGAAGCTGCGCACGGCGGAGGACCTCTCCGGCATCGCGACGATGGGCTTCCGCGGCGAGGCCCTTCCGTCGATCGCGAGCGTCTCCCGCTTCACGCTCCGCACGCGCCGCCGCGAGGACGAGGCGGGGACGGAGGTGGAGATCCACGGCGGGACGATGGTCGCCGTCCGCGACTGCGGCGCCGCGCCCGGCACCACGATCGAGGTGCGGGACCTGTTCTACAACGTCCCGGCCCGCCGCGCGTTCCTCCGCTCCTACAACACGGAGCAGGCGCACGTCCGCGCGATGTTCCTCGTCCACGCCATCGCGTGGCCGGGGCTGGCGATGAGTCTCACCTGCGACGGCGACCCCGTCCACCGCCTGCGCCCCGCGGCCTCGCTTCGCGAACGGCTCGACGACCTCTACGGCGCGGGCTACATGGACGGCTTCGTCCCGATCGAGCATTCGTCCGGCCGCATCCGCGTCCACGGCTGGGCCGGGCTCCCGTCGCAGACGCGCGCCGACACCGCGGGACAGCATGTCTTCGTGAACGGCCGCCCCTCGACCGCCCCGGTCGTCCAAGCCGCGATCCGCGAGTCCTACCCGCATCTCCCGCAGGGGCGACGCCCCGTCCTTTTCCTCTTCCTCGAGCTTCCGCCCGAGGAGGTCGACGTGAACGTCCACCCCACCAAGCGCGAAGTCCGCTTCCGCGCGACGGGCGCGGTGCGCGACGCCGTCCTCGCCGCGCTCGCCAAGGCCCTCCGCGCCGGCCCCGGCGGGGCGGAGGGCGCCGCGGCCCCGGCGTTCGCGCCCGACGACGACGATGCGCTCGGAGGCTTCGGCTCCTCGGAGCCCTCGCTCGCCCCGGACGCCCCCGGTTTCCCGGCGCCCGAGTCCGGCGCCGCGGCCGCGGCGCCGCCGTTCCCGCTTCCTCCTCCCGCCCTCCCGCCGCCGCGCCAGGCCGAGTTCGATCCGATCGGCGAACGAACCTTCGCGCCCGACCCGCGTTCCGCGCCCCCCGCCACCGTCCCCTTCGTCGCCGTCCCCGCCCCCGCGGACGCCCCGGCGGCCTCCCCCTACGATCCCGCGCCGGCCCCCTGGACGAAGTTCCGCCTCGTCGGAAGCCTCTCCTCGGGCTACGCGCTCGTCGAGACCGAGGGCGGCTACGCCGTCGTCGATCCCGCCGCGGCGCACGAGCGCGTGATGTACGAACGCCTGCTCAAGGCCGCGCCCAGGGTCGAGGAGGCGCCCTCGCAGGCGCTGCTCCTGCCCCAGACGGTCGCGCTCGCGCCGCTCGACGCCCATCGCGTCCGCTCCGTGCTGCCCGTGCTGGCGGAGATGGGGTTCGACGTGGAGGACTTCGGCGGCGACAGCTTCCTCGTCCGCGCGCTGCCCGACGTCCTTTCGGGCGCATCGGCGAAGGCCATCCTCGAGGAGACCGCCTCCGCGCTGCAGGACGCCGGCCCGCGCAAGGGGCGCCAGCACTGGCGAGAGGAGCTCGTTGCCGCGGCGGCGAGCCGCTCGGCCGTCCGGACGCGGCGCCCTCTCGATGCGCGGGAGCTCGTCCCGATTCTCATGGAGCTCGCGGCCTGCCGTATGCCCTATTCGACGCCGGGCGGGCGCCCGACGATGGTCTACACCTCCCTCCGCGACCTCGACCGCCGGTTCGGCCGCGCATAGAAAAAGGGCGCGCCCGCCGGGAAGGGCGGGCGCGCGGAGGGTGCCGAGGAGCGGCGGGCCCTACTCCTGGAAGGTCCAGTTGCCGTTCTCGTCGCGGACGAGGGTGGCCGTGCGGCCGGTGGCGTCGGAGACGAAGCTCCAGGTGCCGTCGGCGTCGCGGACGAGCGTGCCCGTGCCGCGGGCGGCCTCGGTCCAGGACCAGACGCCGGCGGAATCGGGCATCCAGGTCATGTAGGAGCAGGTGCCGTCCTCGTTGTCGACCATCTTGCCGTAGTCGGCGGAGACGCGGATCCGGAAGAATCCGGCCCTGTAGTCGATGTCGGCCTGGTCGGCGGGCTTCATGACGGCCGTGCCGGCGGGCTTGGCGGAGCTCATGACGCCGTCCGCGAGCGCGACGGTCGCCGCGTCCGTGGCGGCCACCTCGAGCTCGGCGACATCCTCCCATGCCGGGGCGGCGAGGTCGAGCTTGCGCTGGAGCGTGTAGGTAAGGACAACGCCGGGGACGAGCGACGGGTAGGTGCACTCGACGTACGGGACGCCGTCCGCGTCGAACGCGAGCGCGGGCGTGGAGAACGGCCGGGCGTCGTTCGGATCGAGCGGGTCGGAGCCGGAGAGGAACTCCTCGAGGTCGCCGATGCCGTCGCCGTCCGTGTCGCGCCTGTGCGTGTCGGTGCGGGTCACCTTGATCTCCATCGCGTCCGTGAGGCCGTCGAGATCGGTGTCGGGCGTGCGGGGATCGGAGTCGAGGACGCCGTCCGCGTACTCCTCCCAGACGTACACTCCGGCGGACTTCTGGTCGTAGCCGGAGGTGGCGAGGTTGCCGAACTTCCACCACTCCCAGGCGTCGGGCAGCAGGTCGTTGTCGGTGTCGCGGTCGTGCAGGACGATCGTGACGCCTGTCACGTTCGCATCGACGACGATGGGGTCATACCTGGCATCAAGGATGGGCGCAACGCCGCTGGCCGAGAGACCATAGCCCTGCGTCTCCCATTCGTCCGCGAACCCGTTCTTGTTCGAGTCGAGGAAGGCGTGGATGACGTAGGTTCCCTGCTTGAGGCCGGTGACCGAGTAGGCCCCCTTTGTCGTGAGCCGAGTCTGGGCGGAAGGAGTCCCGGCGAGGGAGAGCCCCGACCGGGTGTCGTCCGGAACCTGATAGGCGCGGACGACGAGGGGAACGCCGCTTGCGAAGGTCCTCGCCACGAGAACGACCTTGTACGAGGCGGAGAGAGGTCCGTCGAAGAGCAGCGAAACCCTGCCCGTCTCGTAGTCGATCGATCCCGACCAGCCGAGCGAATCCGGGGAGCCGTCCACGATCAGGATGCCGGACGTGCCGCTGGCGGAGAAGGTGCAGACCACGTCCGAGCCGCTACGGAGCTGGATCGCGGCGCCGCTTCCGGCGATGGTGCCGAGCATGGCGGCCGGGATCACGGCGGAGAAATCCGTTGCACCGGCGGCAGCCGTGCCGAGGGTCGTCAGATCGGAATTCTGCATCACCTTTCCGAAGTACTTCACATCGCCGGAGACCGAGAAGGTGTCGCGCGCCGAGTCGTCGTTGACGAGCCGGAAATACCCTTCCACGGACTGCGCGGAGACGGCGGAGCTCTTCGGCCGCTCGACGATCCTGTACCGATACGTGCCGCTCGACAGGGACACGAACGACTTTCCGCTCTCCAGCTGGGGCTTGGCGGTGTAGTAGTAGTCGAGGGAGGACGACTTGCCGTGGCGGATGGGCAGCGGGACGCAGAGATTGTCGATCTTGACGCCCGCGTCGGCGCCGTCGACCTTCTCGATGGTGATGTTCACGCCGGCGTTGCGCCAGTCCATCTCCCACTGCAGCTCAACGACGGCGCCATTGACCGTCGCGTAGGAGATCGGATTCTTGGCGGACATCGCGCGGCGGGCGCCCACGTTCGGAACAGCGGAGGAGACGAACGTCCCTTCCGCGATGACCGTCTCCTCGAGACCGTTGTCGGAAGCGACGGTCCACGAGAAGGCGTCCGTCGCCGCGGTGCCTCCGTTGATTCCGTAGACGCCGTGGCGGATGAAATCGCCCTCGTGGATGTAGGTGCGGGGCGCGTCGATGACGATGCCGTTCACGAAGGTTCCGTCCTCTCGGACGAGGGCGGACTGCCCGCTTCCGTTCCAGATGTAGACCTTGTAGGCGTTCACGTTCTCGTTGGTCGCGGCGGGCCAGGAGAAGCGCGGGAAGCCGTAGAGTTCGTCGGTGAACGGAATCTCGACGTCGGCGCGATCCCAGCCGACATAGACGGGGCGCGGGGTCGAGATGCCGGCCGGTTCGCCGACGGTATAGTCGCCGCTATGGTCGACGTCGATGAAGCCGAAGAACCGGTTCCAGCCTCCGATCAGATGCGTGTAGGCGGTGCGAAGCATCCGCTCCTCGGTGAACGGGAACGCATGGCCGTCGATGGTCGTGGAGAGCTGGAAGGACCGGCCGGCGTATTCGGCGGAGCAGAAGATCGTTCCCGTCTCGTAGTCGAGGCCGACGACTCCGCCGATGTCGGAGACGAAGAGTCCGTATTCCTCGTTCGCATGGCCGAGGGGGAGTTGGACGTCCACCCAGGTCCACACGGCTCCGTCCAGCTGGTGGCGCTGGAAGTCGAGGGTCGCCGCCGCGACGTGCCCGTAGGGGATATGGGTCACGTAGTACTGGTTTCCGCCCCCGATGACCTCGACGCCGTCGGCGCCGAAGACCATCCGGCCGTAGGAGATGTTCGGGGCGACACTGTACTTGCCGTCGATGGCTCCGCCCATCCGGTCGCCGGACGAACGCTCGCCGAACGTGTGGACGACGATCGCGGAGGAATCCTCTGCCTCCCCGTCATAGTGGAACGTCGCCCGAAGGCTCGGCCGGGGGAACGAGCTGGCATCCTGCGGATCGGTTCCCGCCATGAACTCCTCGGCGTTGGTCCATCCATCATGATCCGGGTCGAGATGGGCGTCATAGCTCTCGGGATCGAGACCGTTCTCCAGCTCCCAGTAATTGTCCATGCCGTCGCCGTCGTCGTACAGCTCGCCGTAGGTGAGGGAGGTCTTGTCCGAACGGGAGTAGTAGTCGGAGTACCCGTCGGAATCCGTATCGTAGGAGAAGGGATCGGTTCCGGCGCAGTACTCGGCCCAGTTGTCGAGACCGTCGCCATCCGGATCGCCGTAGGCTCCGTTGCGGTCCGACGAATCGGTGGGATCGAGGCCATGGGCGATCTCCCACCAGTCGGGGATGCCATCGCCGTCGGAGTCCACCGCGCTGTTCTCGCTTCCGCGGCCCGATCCGTCCCACATCGGAACGTCGATGTCGGCAACGGCGTCCAGAAGCGGCACCATGTCGGAGTGGATCGGGATGCCCTCGTAGACTCCGTAGCGGTCGAGCGCGCCGCCGAAGTTCCAGGGATTGTACTCGTATGTGCCGCGAACGAAGGTGTTGTAGCCGTCTCCGTAGGGGTTCATGGAGTTGTTCAGCAGCGACTCGGAGAGAAGGCTCGGGCCGCTGTATCCGTAGGAAAGGTCGGAGGTGCCGAGATTGCCGCCCAGCAGGTTGGTCGTGTAGAAGATCTCGACGGTCCCCGCGCCGCCGCTCTCAATGATCGCCTCGGCCTCGATGGCCCAGTCGTTGGACCGCCGGTAGCGGAAGCCCCGGAAGTCCAGCGTGGCCTCGTCGTAGACGGGGACGATCTCGGAGATGTCGCGCGGGGGCTTCTGCGCCAGATGGCCGACGGTGTTCTCGATGAACGGAACGTAGGAGAAGTCCGTCGCGTAGGCAGTGCTGCGGTTGTCCGCCACATACCACCACGGCACGAACGGAACCGGCCGGATGGAGGAGATCTCGCTCCAGCCCATCGGCACGGGGTCGGTGTCGGTAAAGAAGGTGGTCGCGTCGTTTCGGGCCGGATCGGGAATGACGTCCGGAAGGTTGTCGAACGAGTAGTGGTAGAGCAGCTTCTGCGGGAAGTTCGCCTCGGCGTCCGTCCGGTAGAGGTTCTGCTTGTCCCAGACCCAGCGGGCCCGGTTGATGGGCTCGATGTCGTCCTTGGTGAAGCGGCGCATCATGTTGTTGCGGATCTCGGCCTGGGAGCGGCACCGGTCCCAGACGCGGATCTCGTCAATCCATCCGGTGAAGAACCGGTTCTCGTCGAGCTGAGACTCGGTCTTGCTCCAGAGCTTGCCGCCGACGACGCCCCACGGGTTCGTCTCGTAGGCGCCGACGACGATCGGGGCAGGGCTGTAGTCGAAGTTGACGGTCGTGGTGCTCACGGTGACGAGGCCGTTGGACCCGCCGCCGTTGGCGGTGTACCATTCGCGGTAGGCCGAGGACATGATGGTGCCTGTGCAGGGCTTGAGGGAGTTGGAGACGTGGCCCGCGAACTCGCCGCCGAGGTAGAGCGTGAGGTCGTCGTTCTGGGAGTCCATCACCACGGCAACGTGCATCCACTTGTCGAGGGAAAGGCGGCCGGAGCTCATGACGACCGCGCTGTTGGCGGGCTGCTCGATGCCGTCGTTGTCGACCTGGGCGAACACCGTGCCGGTCTCGTCCATGTAGACATGGAAGGTGTTGCGGATCGACCAGGCCTTTGCGCCGGAGAGGGTGTCGACGGGCATCATGACCGGACGGTGGAGGAGCGTCGCGATCTTCCCGGGCGCGGGATAGGCGTGCGGACGCACCCAGAACTCGACGGTATGGGAGGTGAGCGCGTACTGGTCGTGGTAGAACGGGCGCTGCGTGCGACAGGCCGCGTGGCCGTCGAAGTACATCGCCTTGCGGGAGATCGGGCTGTCGAGATCGAGAGGATCTGTCTTGCCGCGGGTACTCACACTGGCGAGTTCCTCGCGGTCGCCGATGTTGTTGTTGTCGGTGTCGTAGCCCTCGGAGGTCTCGAAGTCCCAGACGTATTGAGGGGAATCCGTCAGGCCTCCGTTGAACGGGACGGCCCACCACCAGATTTTGGCGGCGCCGTAGTCCGACCCGTTGTAGTAGAGGTTCACGTGGGAGGCGTTCTGGCCGAAGTTTCCGACGGTCTGGCTCATATCGGTGAGCCAGTAGGGCGATGGATCGGTATGGTGCTGGAGGTCGTTGGCGAAGAAGCTGTAGGACTCCTCCTGGTTGTTGACGCCGTCCTTGTCGCAGTCGGCGGCGCGGTCGCCGGAGAGCCACGGGCGGTTCACAAGGTCGAAGTGGGCCCACTCCATATAGTAGTTGCCCAGCATGTCGGGGCCGAACGAGGTAGTGATCGCGTCGCCGAAGGAATAGGGGACCCATTCGTCCTCCGGCGACTTCCACCAGCCCGCCTTCTCCTTACGGGCGATCGGCCAGCGATAGGGAGGACGAAACGCGAAATGGAGGTTCAGAACATAGTTCGGATCGCAGCCCATGAGCCAGTTGTCTGTCGATCCGTCGCCCATGTCATCCCGGTCGGCGCGGTCGCCGTCGGTCGTGTCGCCGGCCTTGCCGAGCAGGCGATCGCCGCCATAGCACGGGTTGATGCCGTGGTAGATTTCCCAGTAGTCGGGCATGCCGTCGTTGTCGGAATCGACGCGCCTCGGCCGGGTTCCGGGGAATCCGTAGCCAGTGGAATTGTCGTTGAGCGGCATATAGACGCCGCCGCTGACGAGGCTACCCGCCAGATCCCATCCGTATCCGCGCTGCGCATAGGAATAGATCCAGCTTCCGACGTTCTCGAAGAGGGCGACGATGGCGTCGTGCTCGGCCCGGGAATGGTGATGGAAGTACTTCTTGCCGGGGATGGAAATGCCGTCATAGTTGTAGTTGGCGTCATAGGCCGGATCCGTATCATACAGGAACAGGGAGGCCGTGGCGTCGCGGTCGGGGTTTCCGTCGGCGAGCGGGATGTTGCGTCCGGTCTGCGGGTTGTAGATGATCTCGTAGACGCGCTGGAGGCGCGCTGCGAGCGTCTCCTGCTCCATCGACGGGGAGTCGGCAACCGTGTATTCCCACCGTTTCTCGAGAGCCTTCAAGGCCTCCATGCCGCGGGCGATGGTGGTGCCGGAAACAGGAACGGAGAAGAAGTCCACAGGGCTGTAGACATGGGCTCGGACGGTAGGCCCGTACTGGGGGTAGAGGCCAGGGTCGTAGGGCCAGTCCCACGGTGTCATGGAATCCCACTTGTGGGTTTCGATGGACGTGCGGCGCTGCGGGACCCAGATGTTCTCCTTGGAGAGGGGATACCACCGGTCATGGCGCCAGCCGTAGTTGGCGCCCGTCAGATATTCCTGGTAGTTGGCGAGCTTGTCGCCGTCGGGGTCGCCGAACGGGCCGTATTCGTCGTCGAGGTACGAGGCATCGAGATTAGGCAGCTGCTCGTAGGCGTAGAGACCCATGAAGTACTCCCAGCCGTCGGGAAGCCAGTCCAGATCCGTGTCGGAGCAGGTCGGGTTGAAGTTGGCCTTGGGTTCCCCGTCGCCGTTGCCGTCGGCCAGATCGACGTACTCCTGGAAGTCCGTGAGGCCGTCGCCGTCGGTGTCGGCGTTCCAGGGGTCGGTCGGCATCCATTTGTTGTACCAGCCGTCATACGCCGGGAAGCCGTGGATGATGACCTCGGTTCCGTCGCCGATCGTGGTCGTAGTATCCTGCGGCCACAGCATGTTGGCCCAGAGGCAGGAGAATTCCTTGGTCAGGTCGACGGCCTCGTCGTAGTCCTGGTCGTAGTCTAGGTCCGGATCGAAGGGAGGACCCTGGCAGATCGGCGGCTGTTCAAGATGGTCGGGATCGAACCTGTAGCCGATGCCCTCCATCAGATCCTCGGGCGTCTTCGAGTTCGGAACGATCGGACTGTAGCCGACATACGGCTCCCAGCCGTCGGGAAGGCCGTCCCCGTCAGTGTCGTTGCTGCAGGGATCGGTCGTCGTGCTGGCCCAGTTGTAATCGCCCTTGGTGGGATAGACCTGGGACCAGAATCCGTGCGCGGCGCCGTAGTAGGAATAGAGGAATTCCTCGAGGTTTCCGTATTTTCCGCCGCCGAATCCGGTCATGACCATCAGCGTATACTTGCGAAGTCCCTGCTCGTATTCCATCGTGAAGGAACTGGGGGAGGGGAAGACGCCGCGCCCGGGGCGATAGCCGGTGAACGTGCGTCCGTTCCAGTACACCTCGTTGGCGAGATCGGCGCGGTAGGCATCGGCGTGCTTGGCCGTGCCGGTGGCGTCATAGGCCATGTAGTCCTCGTCGGGGTTGTCACCGGGGCCGCAGCCATTGACGTCGTTGCGCGGATCGAGCGGGAGCAGGCCTCGCTGGACCTCCCAGCCGTCGGGCATGCCGTCGCGGTCGGTGTCCCAGTGGAGGGGATCTGTGCCGAGTTCGTATTCCTCGATGTCGAGAACGCCGTCGCCGTCGAGGTCTGAGGTGGGATCCCAGTTGTCGCGATTGAACCCGGCGGCCGAAATCCGGTTCGCGATGTCTCCGTTCAGATACTGGTCCCAGTTCATGGGATCGAAGCGGGAGAGGAGGAACTCCTTGGGGAAGAGGCCGTTCTGGCGCGTGAGGGAGACGTGGATCGCCGTATCCTGCGCGATGTCGAAGGAGACCGCGCCGTCGAGGCGGGTCAGCGTCTGCCAGCCGGGGATCAGCATCTGTCCGGAGAGGTCGTTCACGAAGGCGCCGGAGAGGGCGCGGAACTCGGGGAAGCCGGTCGTGGCGTTGTAGACGGGCGTGTCGGGAACGCCGTCCCCGTCGGAATCCTTGTAGAGGACGTAGAACAGACGGCTGTTTCCGTTTTCGTCCTTGGGATTGACGCCGACCTGCCTGGCGATGACCGGCGAAAGCTCGAAGAGGGTGAAGGACGAGCCGTCGAACTCGATCGAGACGGAGCCTGCGACAACGGGAAGGACGACGCCGTTGTCGTTCAGGACTTCGTTGTCCACCACGTACTGCGTGAGGTAGGTGCCGGCTGCGGGGTCGATGTCGTAGAGCTTGGTCGGCTCCACGTCGAAGGCGAAGTCGAGCGGATCGTCCGTCTCGAGCAGCGGAAAGCCGGCGGTGGCGGAGTCGGTGCTGTAGTAGGTGTAGGTCGGATCCCATGCGCGCCAGTTCTCGGCGTGGACGCCGTACTTGATCGTGGTCCAGAAATACCACTCCCAGCCGTCGGAGAAGCCGTCGGTATCGGTATCGAGGAGATTCGGATCGGTGCCGGCGCAGTTGTTGCGGTCGCCGTAGGTGCCGCGCTGGTTGACGAGTTGCGGGGCGTAGCGGACGAGATTCATCGCGTCTGTGCCGTCACCGCCGGTGCGATCCTCTCGAAGGCCGCGATATTCGACGAAGTTTGCGAAGAGGGGCTTCTCCTCGGCGGCGGACTTGTTGTAGGTCTGTCCTCCGGTGGAAAAGTCGAGAGGATACTTGAGGACGAAGACCCGGTTGGTCCGCGTCTCGCCCGTCGTAGAATCGGTAACGACGACGGGCCAGCCGGCCTTCGGAGCGCCGGGCCGCGCGTCGGGCGCGGTCTCCTCGTCGAGGGTGGGAAGCCAGTCCTCGTCGAGGTTGCCGGAGGGGCCGTAGTCTTCCGTGGGCCTGCCGACGGGAAGGGTTTTGATGTTTTCGGAGGCGACATCTTCCATATTCATATTGCTCTGGAACCACCAGTTCTCCCAGGCGTCCGAAAGACCATCTCCGTCGAAATCGCCGAAGGGATCCGTCCAGACGTTGTTGAGGGGACTGGGCTCGTAGACGCCGAGACCTTCGGACCCCTTTCCGGGAACGGTGTGGTAATAGGGGTAGGAGGCGAGATAGGTGATGATGGCGCTACCTTCATCAGGCATTGAGACGATCGCATTGAGATTGGGACTGGGAACATACGTCGCGCCCGAAGCTTGAAGATACTCGGTGTCGCCGAACCAGCCGAAGGGGTAGGATCCATCTTCAAGGATGGCGCTCAGCATGACCGTAGTCTCTGGACCGACCTCCGTCTTTCCGGTGGTGGCGTCAATGCGGTTCCAGTCGATGCCGACGGGATCGATGATACGAAAGGTAGTCGCCTGGGCCACGCCTCCGTTACCAGAAAGGCCGGAAACGTCAGTTGTTGAGGTTGTGAGCGTGACCGCATTCTGAACGACAACTGAGTAATAGCCTACAGTCGAAGAATCTCCGTCGGACACCGTGATGTAGACAAGGCTGTAGCCGCCGTCGGGAGAGGGACTCGACCAAGAATTGGTGAAAACAGCGTTCGGATCCGTCGTCGAGGAACCGGAAAAGGACCAACGGTATGTCAGTCGATCCATGTCCGCGTCGGTATCGGAGGCTCCAATGACGGAGACGGGGAACGGGACGGCCTGGTTTTTAAAGACGGAGGAACCCCAGGGGGTCGGGTTCTCTGGATCGGTACTAGCAAGAATCCGGGGCGGGATGTTCGTAATCGCCACGCTGAGAATGGTCGGGTCGAAGTTTCCGTTCGGATCGGTGATCGAAAGGCCACAGTTGAAGGTGCCGTCAACGGCACCGATGGTGAACATACCACGGTTTCCGGAGGGAACGCTCACGGTTGTCGGGAAGGTGATATGCCCGTTGAAATCCGTATTGTTGCACGCAATCTGAAAGGTGGTAGCCGCAGGAACATCGGCCCCCAGTTCAAACTGGACGAAATGGATACTGTTCTCGGAGGTAATGAGGGAACGGGTGGGGTAATCGGGGAACGTGATGCGGCGGGAGGAGGCGCTGCCGGAAACCTTGACCGAGAACGAGATGTCATCAGTCGTGGGGTCGTTGGGCATCGAGATGGTGATCGTCGCCTCGCCGGCCGCCTGCGGGACGAGGACGAAGTTGGCGATGTCCGTCTCGCGGTCGGGATTGGTCTGGGGTTCCTTGTAGAGCGTCACGGTCGCGGTGGCACCCGCGGTAGCGACGTTGCGGGCGGAACGGACCTTGACAATGCTCGCATCGCTTGACGTGGCGCGGATCGTCTGCGCGGAGGTTGTCTCTCCGCGAATGACCTCGAACGGCCATTCGGCGGGCGCGTCCTGGTATTCGGTGGTGATCGTCCAGGGATTGTCACCTCCATAGAGAAGAGTGTCCGCACGCGCGGGTAGCGAGAAGGCCGCCAAAGCGGCGAGGAGGGCGAAGGGGCGAAGGGAGGAATTCCAGAGGTTCATCGTGGTTGTCCTTTCTCTTGAATCAAAGGGGGAAAATGCAGGGGGTTATTCGGCGGAAGACGGGGTCTGGGGATGGGGAAGCACGAGGCGGACGTTTCCGTTGGTTCCGCCGGGAAGCTCGGAAAGAAACGTCTCGGGGTCCTTGCCGCCGATCAGGATGCGGGGCTTGTTCTCCGCTTCCTCCCGACGGGCGGTCTCGACGGACCGGATGTCCGGGGCGCCGCCCTTTTCGGAAGCGGACCGGGCGCGCATGGCGGCCTGAACGGCGGTCTGCATCTCATGCTGCTTCGCAACGCGCGCGGCTTCCGCCGCCACGCGCACGGAGCGAAGGCGAAGAATTTCCTCGTCGGCGTCCCAGACCTCGGAGAGGGCCTTCTCGGTCTCCTCCAGGGAGGCGCGGAGTTCGGCGGCCTTGTCGACCAGGACCTTGACCTTCTCGTCCGATTCCGCAATGGCGTCCTTTCTCTCCTCGATGTCCCTGTCCGCCTTCAGCGCGGCGCGCGCCTGCGCGTCACGCTCGTGACGAATTTTCTCGAGTCGGGCGATGTATTCCTGCATCTCGGGCGTCATCGTGCGATCGGATCGGCCGGGAACGGGCCGATCTTGGGCGGAAAGGCCGGAGTCGTGGGCCTCGGCGGGAGCCGGCGCGGGTTCGTCCGCGAGGGCGAAACCAGTCGAAGCCGCGACAATCGCGGCACCGAGCAGGGCGTGGAGGAGGGGGTTGTTCATGATGCCAATGGTTTTGACGAAAAAGGGAAGGAAAAGATTCAGTGCCTTCGGCTAGGGGAAGACAACGCGGAAGAAGCGGGCGTCTGCCCCCTCGATGGGCGAAATTTCGATGATGACGGGGTCTTCGCCGGAGGCGGCCGGTGTTCCGACGTCCACCGGATCTCCGAACGGCTGCCAGTCGGGCCCGACCAGCGTCGTGGAACTCTCCAGCGTGACGGTATCCCCGGGGACTGGATCGCCCGACTCGACGCGAACCTCGAAGACGAGGTTCGTGGCCGTGATGGCCGTGAAGACGGCGGAATAGACCGCGGGGTCGGAAGGCGCCTCCCCGCGGGACCGGAAACACCAGTAGACCTCCCCCGCCGAATCAATCGAGCGGACGGACGCGCCGTCCTTGTCGGTGACGGTCAAAACCGCGAAATAATAAAGAATGTCCGGCTGGGGCTCGAACTCGACGTCGGCCCCTTCGAGGGAGACGTCCTCCGCAATGTACGAGTCGTAGTCGGTACCGTCGAAAAAGAGGCGCGCCCAGGTGGCGGGATTCTGGTTGACGGTCTCGAATTCCGCGGCGAAGAGCTCGTTGGTCGTGACGACGAGCTCCCAGCGGTTGGTTGTGAGCCGGGATTCCCACTGGCCCGTGGAAATGTTCCTGAAGTAGTTCGTCGCCACATTCAGCGTCTCGTTGGTGGAAATCAGCAGCTTTCCTCCGTTCGGACCGTCGGGAAACGAAAGGGCATCTTCCTCGGGAATCTGGACAAACGTCCTCGTGGGTGGGATGCCCGTCTCGACGACGTTCGTGTAGTAGGTCCGGACAAGCCTCAAGGAGGAGGACGACGTACCGACGATGCGCCACTTGTATTCAAGGGGCTCGTCTGCGTCCACGTCGAAGGCCCGGGCGTGGAACGGCAGCGCCGTACCCGTGTAGCCCGCGTAGCGAACCTCAAAATCCGCGTTGGCTGTCTCGGCGGGAACGCCTTCGGCATATGCATACGAATGGGGAAGGGAGTCCGTCGGGGTTCCCTCCGTTCCGGTAAGGAGGGAGGGCGGGGCGTTGGAGATGGTGAACGATCCCTCAAGATCGCCGACCATAACGGTGCACTCCGTTCCCTCCGCCGAGCCGTCGAGGGCGTAGAAGACGACGGGGGCGCGGGTCTCGCCGGCCGGAATCGTGACGGTGTCGGAAACCAGGGTGGCGGCTCCGGGGACCGATGACGAGATCGAGGCGGGAAAGGAGCGATCCTCGGACCAGGCGACGGCGGCCACGAGCCAATTGGTCACGGGCGTTGCATCGTTCTCCAGGAAGAAGACGGCATTGGTGCGCGCGATCGTTTCGGCGCCGTCCTCCCAGGAAACCGTGGTGAAACCGGAAAGGGAAACCGTCGGATCGGGCCCGAGATCGACGCCTTCGAGCGAAAAGATCTGTACGCGGCCGTTGCCCGTGTCGGCGACGACGAGCTCGGTGGCGTCGTCGTTGACCCAGACGCCCTGGGGGTTCGTGAACTCCGCCGGCCCGGTTCCCTGCACGCCGAGCCAGAAGCGCTCGGCTCCGAACTCGTCGAACGCCGCGACGCGATGGTTGTCCATGTCCGCGACAACGAGCAGCTTCCCGGCGGAAGTGTTCGCGAGATGGATTCCTCCGGGCGCGCCCATCTTTCCGTTCGCCGAGCCCCCTTCGTCCAGCCTGCCGATGACGAAATCCGCCACGCCGCAGGGATTCGGATCGACCGCGGGCTCGAAGTGGCTTCCGGCGCCGGGATGCCCGGTCGGACCGCCTACCAGTTCATGGACCCAGGTCCAGCGGATGACCTCACTGACGTAGTCCCCGCCCGTCCCATCGTAGCGAAGGGCCGAATTCATGCTCCGGGAGCCGGCCCAGACGGTCGAGCCGTCCTCGGGATCGACCGCCAGGGAGGTGGGCCAGGCGGCGCTCGGCTCCGCATTGGTATACGCGGCCTTGTCGCGGACAGCAAAGAAAACGTCCGCCAGAGCGGGGGATTCGATCCCCGTACCGAGCACGATCCAGGACTGTCGAGCCTCCCCGTCGACGGAAGACACGTTCTCGTAGGTCGCCGCGACGGCGAAGTCGAACAGAGCCCCGTCGGGGAAGAAGGCCACGTCCTCGGCATAGCGCAGAAGTTCGTGCTCGAAGCGCCCCTTGAACGAGAACGTGACCGACGTCAGCGTTCCCGCGGAGTCTTTCGTCTCCGCGAACTCGTAGAACGACACGCCGGGGGTTAAGCCAAAGTTCCCGTTGGCGATGCTTGCGTCGACCACCGCCACAAGGTTGCTTCCGGGCCGTTTCGCCATCCGCTTCGGACTCGAAAAGACTACTCCCTTCCCGTCCCCGTCGATTCCCTTGAACCGACAGGCCTCCAGCTCGCCGCCTTTCGGGGTGCGGGGCCAGACGCGAATGCATTTTTTCACGAGATCCAGTTCGTAGACACCCGCTTCCGTGGCGAAAGCGCTGACGGGACGGCGGGAATCCTTCGAGGACAATGACGCATACGACGCATAGGGCAGGACCGGTCGCGCGGCAAGCTCGGCTCCACGAACCTCGGACGGAGCGACGAGAACGGCGACGATACCGGCAAAGGCGAGGAGCCAAAGACGGAAAATGGTTCGGCGATGGTTTTCGTTGGTCATGGAAAAAGGTTCCGGAGGCGGGGTTTGAGGGCAACCTACCGCGCTGGGAGGTCGCGAGGTCTGTATCGTATCAAAAAGGGGCGCGTTCTACAAGGGGAAAATGCCGTCCTCCTTCGTAGAAGGACTCTAATCACAGATTTGACGCGAATTCCTTGGCAATTTTTGAATAGATCGTTTTCTGGACCGTCCGAGAACACCGATAGGACGGAGTTCCCCCTTCCCCTTTCGCCCCGGAATTTCAAATCGTTTCTTGTTTTTATTAATCGAATTATTTAAAAACCAAACCAGTCATGGTATCGAGTTGTTCGCCGGAAGAAACAATCACCATTTCCTACTCATCTAGGCGGATATACTCCTTTTCATCCCGACGGCGGGACAGGACGACCGATAGGACGGCGATGTCGGCCGGGGTGACGCCGGGGATGCGGGAGGCCTGGCCGAGGTTTTCGGGACGGATTCGGGAGAGCTTCTCCCTCGATTCGAAGCGAAGCGCCGGAATGGAGGCATAGTCGAGATCCCGGGGGATTCGCATCGCCTCCTGCCTACGCATCTGGGCCGCACGCCGCTCCTCCATCCCGATGTAGCCCCGATAGCGGACCGCCAGTTCGATCTCCCGGATCAGCCGGGGCGGCAGCGGCCTGGCGCCGGGAAGAGAGGCATAGCCATTCCCATCGCGGCAGAGGAGCGAGGAAAGCGGAATGCCGCGATCGCGGGTTTCGTCGAGCCGGCGAACCTCCTCTTCGACAAGCTGCCGCTCGGAAGCCGCCGCCGCGAGGACGGGTTCGGGGACGATTCCGACCTCCCGGGCGCAGTCCAGCAGCCGGAAACGGGCGCCGTCCTGCCGCAGCAGGAGCCGATGCTCTGCCCGGGAGGTGAACATTCGGTAGGGTTCGTTGGTCCCCTTGGTGATGAGGTCGTCGACCATCACGCCCATGTAGGCTTCGTCGCGGGACAGGACGAGCGGGTCGAGGCCGCGGAGGGAACGGACGGCGTTGACCCCGGCAAGGAAACCCTGCGCGGCGGCCTCCTCGTACCCCGTCGTGCCGTTCACCTGGCCGGCGAGGAAGAGACCGTGGACAAGTTTCGACTCGAGCGAGGGAAAGAGGTCCCGCGGATCGTAGAAATCGTACTCGATGGCGTAGGCGTAGGCCGCGAAACGCGCCTTCTCCAGCCCGGGAACCGAGCGTACCATCCGCTCCTGGATATCGCGGGGAAGGCTCGTCGAGAGCCCGTTGGGGTAGACCAGGTTCCGGGCCGGGTCGCCGGATTCGGGCTCCAGGAAGACGTGATGCTCCGTCCGGTCGGAGAATTTCACCACCTTGTCCTCGAACGAGGGGCAGTAGCGCGGACCGACGCCCACGATGTCGCCGCCGTAGAGGGCCGTCTGGTCGAGGTTTTCGCGCACGATCCGGCAGGTCTCCTCCGTCGTGTGCGTCGCGCGGCACGGCGTCTGCGGTGCGCCTTCGGGGACCGATGTCCAGCCGGCGGCTCGATAGCGGAGCAGAGAGGACGCTTCGGCGTGTTCCACGTGGAACACCGGGTCGGTAGGAGCAGGACTCGTAGGAGATGGGACAGGAAGAACAGGTGTGTGTTCCACGTGGAACACCGGGTCGGTAGGAGCAGGACTCGTAGGAGATGGAACAGTAAGAACAGGTGTGTGTTCCACGTGGAACAGCGACGGAGAGGATCCTGTACCCTCTCCGAAGAGCAAGGTTGCCTCGAAGGAAAGAAAGGGAATCGGATCTGTCTCGCCGTCCTGCCGGGTGGTCCGCGACCAGTCGATGGTGGCGGGGTCCAGGCGTGGCGGGGTCCCGGTCTTGAGACGTTCCACGTGGAACATCGCCTTCCGGAGCTGGTCGGCGAGCGGATTGGAGGCCGGCTGCCCGTTGCCTCCGCCGGGAAAGCACTCGTGGCCGATATGGATGGTACCGCGGAGGAAGGTTCCGGCGGAAAGGATCACGCGCGATGCGCGAATCTCCCCATGGCGGAGGGTGGCGACGCCACGGACGATATCCCCTTGCAGAAGAAGCGCGACAACCTCGTCCTCGATGACGGCGAGACCCGGAGTATCCTCCAGAACGGCGCGCATGCGCCCTTTGTAGACGTACTTGTCGCACTGGACCCGGTTCGCCCGGACGGCGGGCCCGCGTCGGGTATTGAGGACGCGGAACTGGAGTCCGGCATAGTCCGCGTTGCGCGCCATTTCGCCGCCCAGCGCGTCGAGCTCGAAGACGAGGTGGGACTTGGCGATGCCGCCGATCGAGGGATTGCACGGCATGGCGGCGATCTTGTCGGCGCGCAGCGTGAGCAGGAGGGTTCGTGCGCCCAGGCGTGCCGCAGCGAGCGCGGCTTCCGCGCCGGCATGGCCGCCGCCGACCACGACGACGTCCGCGTCGCGGTCCATCGTGCTTTCGGGAAGATTCGGACGCATTTTGGGGGAATGAAATATATAAATCGATTTATTTTACTTCTTTCCGCAATCGTCGCTCGACGGCCGCGAAGACCTCCTCCACGGAGAGCGCCTCCATGCAGGCGAACCGCCGGCAGGGCTTGGTGTAGCCGAACATGGAGCAGGGGGAGCAGGGGAGGGGATGGCGGAGAGCCTCGCCGGCTTCGGGGGGCGGCCCCCACTTGAGCGGATCGCTGGGGCCGAAGAGAACGACGGCCGGAGTGCCCGCGGCGACGGAAAGATGGGCGACGCCGGAATCGGGGCCGACGACGAGCGCCGCGCGGGCGCAGACGGAGGCGACCTGCGCGAGGGAGAGCCGGCCGCCGAGGTCGATGGCTCCGGACGCGGCGGCGACGGCGGCGACGTCCGCGCGATCGGCCGCGGAGCCGAGCAGGACCGAGGGCAGCGCGAGGCGCTCCCGAAGGGCGCGGGCGAGCGCGGCGAAGCGTTCGGCGGGCCAGCGCTTGCAGGGCGCGGAGCCGCCGACGTGGAGGGCGACGAAACGAGCGGGCAGCTCCGTGGGAGGGGGAGGGAGGAGGGAGGACGGGAGGATGCCGAGGCGGGGCGGGAGTTCGACGGGGCCGCCGAGGGCGGCGGCGACGAGGCGGCCGAAGAGCGCGTCCTCGGGGTCCTGCTGGTCGTAGGGGACGGTGTGCGTGTAGAGGCCGAGACGAACGGGGGAGGCGTTGAAGCCGATGCGGAGCGGGGCGCGGGTCAGAGCCGCCAGGACGGCCGAGAAGCGGTGGAACTGCTCGGCGTCGAGAGCGGCCGCGTAGCGGGCGCGGCGAAGGGCGAAGAGGACGGAGAGGGGGCGGGCGTCGTAGCGAAGGACTCGATCGACGAGGCCGGACGCCTCGAAGAGCGCGGCGTTGCGGCCTTCGCAGAGGACATCGACGGGATGGCCCGGAAGCGCCCTGCGGAGGGCGGAGAGGGCGGGAAGGAGCAGCACGGCGTCGCCGATGCCTCCGGGGCGGAGAAAGAGGACGCGTCCGCCGGGGAAGTCGCGCAGCGTGCGGCGTTCGGGCTCGCGCTGCGGGCGGGAGAACAGGGCGCAGAGCGGGGGGCCGGCCAGGGCGTCGAGCCGCTTGAGGATCCGGACGCGGGCGCTCATGGAGCGTCGGCCTCCTCCGGGGAGGAACCGGGATCGTTGGCGAGGAGTTCGCGCGGAACCTCGGTCCCCGCCTCGATGCGCGAGAGGAGGGCGAGCGCGAGGGACGCCGAGCGGTGGAGGGAGCGGGCGGAGATCTTGTCCAGCGTGTCCTCGGCCGTGTGCCAGTAGTCATGGCGGCCCGCGGCGGAGCCGTACTCGAAGTCGATGAAGTCGATGGCGGAGAAGTTCCGGGCGATGAACGGGACGTGGTCGTCGATCGTCCAGGACGTGGCGAGGGTCACGATGGGGAGATCGTCGCGTTCCTCGGCCGCGCGCATGGCCGCGCGGGCGAGCCAGACGGAGGAGTTGCGCGGAATGTCGATGCGGAGGTTGCGGTCGCCGACCATGTCCAGGACGATGCAGGCCAGGAGCGGCGGCGGCGGGATGCGGCCCGGCGATCGGTCCCTTGCCTCCCGCCAGAGTTCCTCGTAGTGGCGGGCGAGGCGGCTGGAGCCGTGGAGGCCGTCGAAGGGAGGGGAGTCGAGATGGTAGGAGCCGACGGCCTCCTCGCCGTCGACGAAGGCGAGGCGAACCGTGTGGCGCAGACGGAGGCGATGGGAGACGAAGTGCTCCGCGAGCCCGAGGAGGATTCCCACGGAGGAACCGCCGTCGTTGGCCCCCTGGAAGCCGGGGATGCCGGACTTGGTGTCGTAGTGGGAGACGAGCAGGACCGTCTGACCGGAGGTACCGGGGAAGTCGACGTAGATGTTGCAAAACGTCTTGCGGCCCTGCGGCGTCGTCTCGGTCCAGCAGTCCGCCTCGGGCCGGAGGCCCATCCGTTTGAGCTCCTGGGCGATCCACCGGGAGGCGCGCGCGGCACCGAGCGTCCCCGCATCGCGCGGGGAGGCGGTCTTCACGAGGTCTGCGACGTACTCGTACATGCCGAGGCCCGCGTCGTTCGGGAGGACGTCCCACGCGACCTCCCGGGGGGCCCGGGAACGGCCGCACCCCGCCACCGCCGCAAAAAGGGCGGCGAGGGCGAGGGCGGAAACGGCGCGCGGGACGCGCGCGAAGGAGGGGAACCGGCGCATGGGGCCGATTCTAGCAGAAGCGCCGCCCCGTCCGCAAGGCCGCGGACGCGGGGACGGGCTTCGGCGGGGCTAGCCGATCTCGATGCGGCGGGGCTGGTTCTCGGGGCGCTTGGCGACGAAGACGCGCAGCACGCCGTTCTCGACCGTGGCCTTGATTGTGGCGGGGTCGGCCAGTTCGGGCAGGTCGACGGACACCGCGTAGTTGAGGTCGGGGTCGAACTCGCGGATCGCCTCGCGGTAGCCGGCCGGCTTCTCGGCGGGCTTCTTGTTGGTGCGGAGGCGGAGCGTACGGCCGTCGACGTGCAGGTCGACGTCGCCCTTGCCGGCGCCGGGGACCTCGAAGGTGATGTCGTAGCCCTCGGGACGCTCGGCCATGTAGACCGCGGGAGTGGTGCAGGTTTCGTTGCAGGTGCAGGTGTTGCTCATGGGAAGATCCTTTCCTTTTCGATTTCTTGTGTTCGGGGTGGGTTCGCGGTCGCGCTAGCCGCAGGCGATCGCGATGCGGTGCGCGGGGACCTCGACCTTCTTGGGGAGGTCGACCCGCAGGATGCCGTCGCGGAACGCGGCGGAGGCCTTCGTCTCGTCCACGCGGAACGGGAGCTCGATCTTGCGGATCCAGGCGGGGTTGCGGTGCTCGGAGGCGCCGTCCTTGGCGTCGGGTTCCGCCGGATGGTCGGCGAGGACCACGGCCGCGTTCTCGATCGTGAGGTCGACGTCCTTGGCCGTGCGGCCGGGAAGCAGGACCTCCAGACGGATCGCGCTATCGTCCGTGAAGACGTTCACGGGCGGGAAGCGGCCGGCGGCGCGGTTCTCGAGATTCTTCCACACGTGGTGGAACTGGTCGGTGTCGATGTTCAGCAGATCGTGGAGAAGTCCCCACGGGGTCATGTCGAAGAGCGTGTTCATGGCGTTGTTTTCCTTTCCGCCCCTCTTCGGGGCCTTGTTTTGTTGACGCCCTTTCTAGCGCATGCGCCGTGCCAACCCGGCTGCCATGCCTACGTCCGCCTAGAAAAGGAATCCAGAAAGTGACATTTTGTCACGATTGTGGAAAAATGTCATTTCTCTGTGACAAAATAGAGCGAAATGAACGATTTCGCTGAAGCAAGATTTCTACATTGAAAAGCAACAAATAATAATCTTTCTACGTAAAAAATCTGCTTTCTTTCTCCTTTTTTCATTGTATTTCCTTCTTGTGGCCGTTGTTGTTCCTTCGGTTCTTCATTCGAAAACAAGTCATTTCGTTCCAGATATTTGTGCAAAAATAGAGAAACGAGATTCCTGAAGTCGAATCCATTTTCGATTTGACGAGTTTCGCTGGTTCCGCTATCCTATGTGGTTCTTTCAGAGAGAGAATTTCTCCATGACCGTCCGTCGCCGCGTCCTTTGCCTCGCGCTTCTCGCCGTCCTTGTTGCGGCGGGGGTCCTCGCCTATCTGTACCTGCCGCGATCTCCGAAGCTTGCGGACGGCAAGATGCGGTTCGCCATCTGCCAATACGACTCGCGTCCGGGTTTCATCCAATGGAGCATCCGGCATGCGCTCTCCTATGCGCAGGAGGCGGCCGACCACGGCGCCGGGTTCATCGTGCTGCCGGAATACTCGTTCTGCACGGCCGACGACACGCTGAACGGGAACGCCTTCTTCTACTTTCGAAAGAAGGCCGCCAAGATTCAAAGACGTCTCTCCGCCTTTTCCCGTAGAAACCGATGCTATCTTCTCGTCAACATTCCGTACGAGGAAAGCGGAAAGATCAAAGAGGGGGAACTGTTCCCTCCACGGAAAAACCGGTCGCTTCTCTTCGATCCCTCGGGACGGATCGTCGCGAAATACGAAAAGAGGAACATCGCCTTTCTCGACTCGTTCGGAGGCGTCCGGCGCGGGGATTCGGAAGCGCTCGTCGAGCTGCCGTTCGGAAAGGTGGGGCTGATGATCTGCCGCGATGCCTCGTACGGGAGAAAGTATCCTTCGTACCGGGAGGCGGACATCGTCATCGTCCAGTTCGCCCATATCACGGACTGGACGTCCGATAAGGAGAGGGACCCCGCCTGGCTGACCAACGACATGGGGAGTTCGCTCGCGGACTTCCCGAAGGTCGGAAAGCGGCTCGCTCTGTCGTTCCAGCGGCCGACGGCGCTCTTTGCGAACAAGACTGGCTTCGAGCCCGACGGCGGATTCACCGGAGGGTCCTGTGCAATCGGTGCGGACGGAACGATCCTCGCCCGCGCAGGGACGTACGCGGACATTCTGTACATGGACTACGCCCTGGACGAAAACGGGCGGATTCGCGTCGACGAACCGCCGGTTCAGGCCCTGAAGAAGGCGGTCCAGGAACCGCGGAAGGAATGAAAAGCCTTCCGCGCGGCGGGGCCGCGCGGAAGGGGTGGGCGAAGAGGAGGGAAGGCGATCGCCTACTCGGGGCGAACGCGGGACGTGCCGTCGGAGCCGACGATCAGGCGGGCGCGCATGCCGACGGCGAAGGCGTCCTTGCCGGCGGTCTGGACGACGATGCGTTCGCTGCCGTCGTCGAGCTGGATCGTGATCTCGAGGGCGTTGTGCTTCGTGGTGGCGCCCTTCTCGATAGCGGCGCCCGCGAGCGCGCCTGCGATGCCGCCGAGCGCGCCGCCGACGGTGTGGCCGCGGCCGCCGCCCATGGTGGAGCCGATGGCGGCGCCGGCAACCGCGCCGCCGATGCCGCCGAGCGAGCCGTCGGTGCCTTCGATCGTCACCTGTTCGACGCGGGTGATCGTACCGTGGTAGATCGCCTGCTGGGCGCGGGCGCCGTCGCGGGAGTAGGTCGACCCGGAGAGATCGGACGCGCAGCCGGGGGCGAGGAGGAGGGCGGTCGCGGCGACCGCGAGGAGGGAGAAACGGGTGGTGGTGTTCATGGGAAGGAATTCTAGACGATTCCGGGATGGGATGCAAGCGGGTGCCGAAAGGAGGCGCCCTTTGTTTCTTAGACGCGGTTTCGGCGCGAAATATTCGCTCCGGCGTTGCGGCGGGGCAAAACTTGGCGTAGAATGGAGGCCGTTCCAAGGAGAATGCCCATGTCCGTCCTTTCCGAATCGCTCGCCGACCTGATCCGCCGCGCCGCCACGGAGCTTCCTCCCGACATCGTCGGGGCGTTGCGCCGCGCCCAAGGAGCGGAGGCGGAAGGCTCGCCCGCGTGCGCCGCGCTCGCGACGCTTCTCGAGAACGACGCCGTCGCGCGCGAGGGGTCTGTCCCCGCCTGCCAGGACACGGGCACGCCCACGTTCTGGTTCGACCTTCCGGACGGCACGCCCGTCCTGCCGATTCGGGAGGCCGTCCGAGAGGCCGTGGCGGCCGCCACGGCCGCCGGGCACCTCCGGCTCAACGTGATCGAGGTCCCGTCCGGGCGCCAGGTGTCCTCCAACTTCGCCCCCGGATCGCCCGCGATCCACTTCCGCTTCGGCCCCGCGGGGTCTGTCCCCCGCGCCACGCTCCTGCTCAAGGGCGGCGGCAGCGAGAACCAGAGCCGCCAGTACTCGCTCCCCGACGACGGGCTCGGGGCGGGGCGCGACCTCGAGGGCGTGCGGCGCTGTGCGCTCGACGCCGTCTGGCGCGCCCAGGGCGGGGGTTGCGCCCCCGGCGTCCTCGGCGTTTGCATCGGCGGCGACCGCGCCGGCGCGTACGCCTGCGCCAAGGAGCAGCTCCTGCGCCCGCTCGACGACGCCTCGCCCGACCCCGCGCTCGCCGACCTCGAGCGCCGTCTGCTCGAGGAGGCCAACGCCCTCGGCATCGGCCCGATGGGGCTCGGCGGCCGCACGACGCTGCTCGGAGTCAAGATCGCCGCCCTTCCGCGCGTTCCCGCAAGCTACTTCGTCACCATTGCCTACGGCTGCTGGGCGTGCCGCCGCGTCTCCGCGCCCCTTCCGCTCTAGCGCGCCTCGCGCGCGTGCTTGCTTTTCCTTGACAAAAAGGCTCCGTTTCGGGCATGATACACGCCCGCAAACCACCTGCGAAAGGACTTTTTCCGAATCCGATCCTCCCGTTGTGAACAGTTCTGTCGACAAGCCTGTCGCAACCCGTCGACAACCCGTCGGCAACCCCGCTCCCTGTCGACAACCCGACCTCCGCGAACAGCATCCCTTCAGGAAACCGACAGATTGTCGACAGATGTTCAGATTGAAAGAACAAGACTTGCATCGAAATCCGGAACTTCTCGACACCCCTACTAAGACCTCTTTTTGAACAAACAAAGGAAAACCCTTCACAGGAAGGGTGTGAACAAGCCATGAAATTCAAGATCCACCAGTCGAACCTCCTCGAAGCCCTCAACGCGGTGCAGGGCGTCGTCGGTACGCGCGTGACGCTGCCCGTTCTCTCCAACGTGCTCATCGCGGCCGAGGGGGAGGAGCTCGCGTTCACCACGACCGACTTCACGATCACCAAGCGCTGGACGTGCAAGGCCGAGGTGACGGAGCCCGGCGCCGTGACGCTGCCCGTGAAGCGCCTCACCTCCATCGTCCGCGAGCTCTCCGACCAGATCGTCGAGGTCTCCTCCGTGCCGGGCCAGGACGACGCCGTGCGGCTGGTCTGCGGATCGTTCAAGTCGAAGATGTCGGGCATCGCCGCCAAGGAGTTCCCGAAGATCCCCGGCGCCGAGGACGGCCTGGTGTTCGCCCTCGACCAGGGGGTCCTCAAGGAGATGCTCCGCAAGACGTCCTACGCGGCCGCGACGGACGACGCCGCGCGCCCCGTCCTCACCGGCCTGCTGCTCTCCTTCGCCGAGGGCCGCCTCACCTGCGTGGCGACGGACGGCCGCCGCCTCGCCCTCGCCTGGTCGGAGCTGGAGTTCCCGCCCGAGAACGCCCGCGACGTCGTCCTTTCCCCGCGTACCGTCGCCGAGCTGCTCCGCTCGCTCGGGGACAAGGGCGAGATGAAGGTCGTCCTCAAGGACACGCAGATCCTCTTCGAATTCGGCGCTCTTTTCTTCAGCTCCAAGCTGCTCAACGGCGTCTATCCGAACTACAAGCAGGTCGTCTTCTCGGACTGCGACAACAAGATCTCCGTCAACCGCGAGGAGCTGCTCGCCACCCTGCGCCGCATCAACGTCACCACGACGCCCACCACCAACGCGATGCGCCTGCACTTCGAGAACAACCTGCTCTCCGTCGCGATCAAGGCGCCGGACATCGACGAGGCGACGGACACCGTCACCGTCAAGTACGACGGCGAGCCGCTCGAGGCGGTGTTCAACCCCGAGTACATGATGGAGCCGCTCAAGAACCTCACGAGCGACACGGTCACGATCGAGCTCAACAACGGCTCGAGCCCCGGCCTCATCAAGGACGACTCGACGTTCCTCTACGTCATCATGCCGCTCCGCGTCTAGCGGCGCGCGCATCCCCCGCTTTCCCACCCCAGCACGACAATCTTCGAACATGAAGAAGCAAGAGAAGAAGCTCACGGAAGTCCGGATCGGCGTCATCGGCGTCGGCAACATGGGCACCAGCCACATCTCCAACATCGAACGCGGCCTGATCAAGCGCGCCCGCCTCACGGCGATCTGCGACATCGTGCCGTCCAAGATGGACCGCTACGGCGACAAGTACCTCAAGTTCACCGACAGCCGCGCGCTCATCCGCTCGGGCGAGGTGGACGCGGTCATGATCGAGACGCCCCACTACGACCACACGACGATCGGCATCGACGCCCTGACGCAGGGCATCCACACGCTCGTCGAGAAGCCCATCTCGGTCCACAAGGCAGACTGCGAGCGCCTCATCGCCGCGCACAAGGACAGGAAGGTCGTCTTCTCCGCGATGTTCAACCAGCGCACCGACCCGCACTACATCAAGCTGCGCGAGATCATCCAGAGCGGCCAGCTCGGCGAGATCACCCGCGTGAACTGGATCATCACGACCTGGTTCCGCCCCCAGGCCTACTACGACGGCGGCGGCTGGCGCGCGACCTGGAAGGGCGAAGGCGGCGGCGTGCTCCTCAACCAGTGCCCGCACCAGCTCGACCTCATGCAGTGGCTCTTCGGCATGCCGAAGAAGGTCCGCGCGTTCGTCGGCATCGGCAAGTACCACGACATCGAGGTGGACGACATGGTCACCGCCTATCTCGAGTATCCGAACGGCGCGACCGGCGTCTTCGTCACCACCACCGGCGAGGCCCCCGGCACCAACCGCCTCGAGGTCTGCGGCGACCGCGGCAGGATCGTCGTCGAGGACGGCAAGATCACCTGGACGCGCAACACGGTCGGCCAGAAGGAGTTCCTCCAGACCGCGCAGTCGATGTTCGGCACGCCCGAGACGTGGAAGATCGAGATTCCCGCCAACGGCAACGGCCCGCAGCACGTCGGCATCCTGCAGAACTTCGTCGACGCGATCCTCGACGGCACGCCGCTCATCGCGCCG
>Ga0310691_10001867_pt1 | contig 30226 bp, 31 predicted proteins | sample 176DNAGHGlowgp2_FD_203887 | JGI IMG/M metagenome (GOLD analysis project Ga0310691, IMG submission 203887) | Sheep rumen microbial communities from Palmerston North, Manawatu-Wanganui, New Zealand - 1766 DNA GHGlow gp2 (v2) (version 2) | ecosystem: Host-associated > Mammals > Digestive system >... | reverse complement strand
TTCAAAAGCGCTAAAGATGGGGGCTTGGGGGAAGGAAAACAAGAGTTTTCCTTCCCCCATTTATCCATAACATATTCTTCTTTTTCAGTATTCTTATTTTGCAGAAAAGGACTTTATCGACAGACTGGGGCGGGGATGCTGGAATCCCCGCCCTTGGTTTGCACTGAGCGCCCCCCTTGAGCAGATTGCAAAGCAATCCGCGAAACAGTGACTTTATATACAAAATGAGAACCGGATCTGTAACGATCCGGTTCTGCATTTGAAAAACAATGATTGCCTCAGTTCTTTCCGGGAATAATGCCGGCGATCATTGATGCGAGATTGCTGACAGGCATCGTCTGGAGCCAGATTTTACCGGGACCCGTGACCTTCGTGTTGAAGAAGCCTTCGCCGCCGAACAGCTTGTTGCCGAGACCCTTTACGCTCTCGATCTCCATGCTGACGCTGGCTTCCATCGCCGCCAGACATCCGGTGTCGATCAGCATGGACTGTCCGGGTGCCAGCTCGTACATCATAACAGAGCCGTCGATCTCAAGAATGACCTTGCCGGTGCCGCTGAACTTCTGCATAATGAAGCCTTCACCGCCGAAAAATCCGGCGCCGAGTTTTTTGCGGAAGAACAGTTCATTGACAACCGATACCTCGGATGCGAGGAATGCGCTCTTCTGCGCAATGATCGGCATTGCGGCAACATCAACGACCATAATATCGCCGGGGAACGACGACCCCATCGCAATCATGCCCGGACTGCCGACTGCTGTGTAAATATTCTGGAACATTGCCTCGCCCTGAAGTGCGCGTGAGAACATTTTGCCGATTCCGCCGCCCTTTGTTTCCATCTGCATATTCGGTGTCATCCAGCTCATAGCGCCTTTTTCGGTGATGATGGATTCGCCGGGTGAAAGATTGCAGATTGCGACCGGCAGCGGTGTGCCCTTTACTTCGATTTGCATAACATAGCCTCCTTTGATCGGTTTTTCCGTGATGATAACAGCGGAATGGATGATCTGCGTTCAGCAGATATAGATATTATAGCACAATCATCAGAAAAATGCAATGGGAGCGGACGAAAAAGTCTTTGGAGGAACCGCCGGGGAGTAAAAACGGAGTCGGGCACTGCCCGGTTATAGCACAATCATCAGAAAAATGCAATGGGAGCGGACGAAAAAGTCTTTGGATAGTGCGGAAAAAACGCGGCAAAACGGGGACTTGACAGGAGCCGAAAAACATTGTATAATACTATCAGTATGTCGTGCGCATTTGCCGGCATCCGATGACTCACTGTGAGGAGGGATTGCATATGTTTTGCAGAAATTGCGGAGAGGTACTGACCGAAACCGATATCTTTTGCATCAAGTGCGGCTTCGCTGCCGGAGACGGCATCCGATACTGCGCCTCCTGCGGTTCAGAGACACTTCCCGGTGCAACAATCTGTGACATTTGCGGCAACCCCGTCAGCAACCCGAATGTCCCGCAGAGCAGCTTCTCCGGCGGACAGCAGATGCAGTTCCAGCAGGCTCCGCCGCAATTCCGTCAGGCGCCGCCGCAGTTCCAGCAGGCTCCGCCGCAGTTTCAGCAGGCGCCCGGCTTTCCGCAGACACCGCAGTACCGCCAGGGCTATGACCCGAACCAAATGCCCTACGGTGCGCCGATGCAGGGCGGATATATACCGCCGAATGCCTACTATACGGGCGGCATGAACTATTATCAGGGGTATTCCTATAAATCCAAGGCAGCAGCAGGTTTGCTCGGCATCTTTCTCGGCTCGCTGGGCATTCATAATTTCTACTTAGGCTATACCGGAAAGGGTGTGGCACAGCTAATGCTGACCCTCTGCTCCTGCGGTGTGCTCGGTGTGATTTCCGGGTTCTGGGGCTTTATTGAGGGTATTATGCTCCTCACCGGCTCGATCAATACAGACGGAAACGGGCTGCCGCTCAAATGACCGCGCAAAGACGATAATCTGACAGAATCCGAACACAAAATTACACAGAAATATCATATTTCCTGAAAAATAATTCAGATTCATTTAAGTTGCTTCCTGTAAAATGGAATCAAGCTCAAGGGGATCCGGCACAGACGCCGGCTTCAAAATGAAAAAAGGGTGAAAAAAGGAGGCAGCATTATGGCTATCAGTACATTTCAGCGCCGTGAGGTGAAATTCCTGATGTCGCTTGAGCAGTATCAGGCTCTGCTCCCGATCGTGCATGAACATATGAATCCCGACCGCTTCTGCATCGACGGCAAGGAATACGGCATTTATAACCTCTATTACGATACACCGGACAATCTTCTGGTCCGGCGCAGCATCGCAAAACCTTATTATAAGGAAAAGCTCCGCCTGAGAAGCTACTATTCTCCGGCAAATCCGGATTCCACCGTATTTCTGGAGGTCAAGAAAAAGATCGGCGGCATCGTGACCAAGCGCAGAGTGACAATGACCGTCGCCGAGGCGGAAGCCTATATCAAGACCAGAGTGAAGCCCTATTACGAGCGCTTCCTCGATCAGCAGATCATGAAGGAAATGGACGTTTTCCTCAATTCCTATGACTCCGTTGCACCGCGTCAGTATATCAGCTATCAGCGGTCTGCCTTCTTCGGCAAGGACGACAGCAACTTCCGGCTGACCTTTGACCGCGCACTGACAGAGCGCCGCCATGACCTCACCCTGACAAAGGGCAGCTACGGCAATCAGATCATCGGCGACGATCAGCGGCTTATGGAGATCAAGGTTCCCGGTTCCATCCCGATGTGGATGAGCCAGGCGCTTTCTGAGCTCGGCATCCGCCGCCAAAGCTTTTCAAAGTACGGCAGCGCCTATCAGAACTATGTGCGCCGGCAGATTGTGAAAAGTTCGCAGGAAGAGAGGAAGATCATCTATGCTTAATACCGTTTCGGCATTCGTCAATCCCTTTACCAGATTATTCGACGACCAGTCGCAGTACTGGATCGACAACAGCGGTCACATGACCCTCGGCATCGTGATGATCTGCATTTGCAGCGCACTGGTGCTCGGGTTTATGATTTCGCTGCTCTATATGTTCACAAACCGCAAGAAGGGCTATGCGCAGAGCTATGTCATCGCAATGCCGATGCTCTCTGCAATGGTCTGCACCGTCATTATCATGATGTGCCTGATGATCGACAATTCCAGCGGCACAAAGGCTGCAATCACGCTGACCGGTGCATTTTCGCTGACGCGGTTCCGTTCCGCGCCCGGCGACCCGAAGGATATCGCTTACATCTTCTTCGCACTGGTCATGGGCGTTGTCTGCGGCATCGGCTATGTCGGCTATGCGGCGCTGATCTTCGCAATCATGGCGGTTGTTCTGATCGTCCTGAATCTGACGAACTTTGCCGCGCCGAAAACACAGGATATGACCCTCAAGGTCACGATTCCGGAGGATCTCAATTACAACGGGCTCTTTGACGATGTGATGAACAAGTACACGACCGCATGGACACTCCGCAGGGTCAAGACAACTGATTTCGGTACGCTGTTTGACCTCGTTTACGATGTGCATGTCAAGCAGGATATCGACCAGAAAAAGTTTATCGACGAGATCCGCACTCTCAACGGCAACCTGAATGTCACGCTGGTTCTGTATCGCTACGACGACCAGATCTACAATACGAAAAGCAAGTAATTCCGCCGGCAGCGGAGCAAATGCAGGAAGACTGAGGAGTGACCTCGGTCTTTCCGCGTATAAAAGGGAGGATGCAAGAATGAACAGAAAAGCGGGAATCTGGATGGCAGCGGTTCTGCTCGCGGGGCTTCTGACCGGCTGCGGCAACGAAAGCAGCAAGGCACAGCAATCGGCAGGCAGCGCCGACAGCAGCACCGCAAGCAGCATAAGCGGCGAGGAAAACAGCACCGCCGAAAACAGCGATAACGGCGGGGAAAGCAGCAGCGCCGACAGCACGGCAAGCAGCGCCTCTGACGTTTCTTCGGAGAGCAGCAGCGAATCCGGAAACGGCGAGAGCAGCACTGCGAATGAGGACAGCGCTTCCTCCGGCGAGTCCGGCGAGTCCGGCAATTCCGGAAACACGGGCAACACCGGAAACACAGGAAATTCCGGCAACACCGGCAATACCGGCAATACCGGGAACAACGGCAGCAGCGGCAATACAGGAAATAACGGAAACACAGGTAATTCCGGCAATACCGGTAATACCGGCAATACCGGCAACAGCGGAAATACCCAGCAGGCCGGCGCATCCGAAGGCAATGACAGCGACCTCGATCAGGTGGATGAGGAAAAGCCGACCAAGTATATCTACCTGAACGGCACCACTGCCAAATTCCAGGGCGAGGGCATTTCCATCAGCGGCAACAAGATCTTTATTACAAAGGGCGGCGACTACGAAATTTCCGGCACGCTCGAAAACGGACAGATTTATATTGAAACCGAAAAGAAAAAGGTGCGTCTGCACCTCAACAACTGCACGATCAAAAACAAGGCAGGCTCCGCAATCTTCTGCCAGCAGGCGAAAAAGGTCACGATCTATTCCATGCCGGGAACGGTCAACTATATCTCCGACGGCGGTACGCATGACGATGACAACGGCGCGATTTTCAGCGAGGATACCGTTGTGTTCAAGGGCGAGGGCGAAATCAACATTACCGGCGTCTATGCGCACGGCGTCCAGAGCGATGACGACATTCTGGTCAAGGGCGGCAAGCTCAATATCACCGCGACGAAATCCTGTCTGCATTCAAATGACAGTATCGAAATCTACGACGGCACGCTCTACTGCGACGGCGGCACCAACGGGATCAAAACCGACGGCTATGTGCTGATTGCAGGCGGCAATTCGACGTTCATCGGCGGCGTCCGTGAGGAGAAGGGCTCAATCTACTGTGACGGCGCATTTACGGTCACAGGCGGCAGCTTTATCGCAATCGGAAACTCCTGTGCAACACCCGATGCCGCAACGACAACCGCGAATCTGATCGGCGTCGTGTTCAGCAGTTCGCAGCCTGCCAATACTGCGGTCAAGGTCACGAGCGGTGCAAACCAGATTTTCTCAATCACCTCGAAAAACAATTTCCGCTCGGTGTATTATGCCGGCGCAAATCTGCTCAAGAATGCGACTTATCAGGTCAATTACGGCGGCAAGGACGGCGGCTCCTTTACCGCCGGCAACACTGTGACAGTTTATACAGTTTCATAAATAGGAATCCCTCGCTTTGAGCGGGGGATTCAGACTGTCGAGATACTTCATTTAGAATTATTTTTGAAGTTTTGATCAAACTTTTTCAAAAGTTTGCGGGGTCAAGGGGCAGCGCCCCTTGCCGTGCTCCGCAGAGCACGGAATTCTCCTATTTGCGTATAAAAGCGCTAAAGATGGGGGCTTGGGGGAAGGAAAACAAGAGTTTTCCTTCCCCCATTTATCCATAACATATTCTTCTTTTTCAGTATTCTTATTTTGCAGAAAAGGACTTTATCGACAGACTGAATCCCCCGCTTTGAGCGGGGGATTTCAGCTTTTTCAATGATATTGCGGTGGCATTGCAGACTGTCATGCTGTGCATGTTCGGCAGACCGCAACAAACCCGAGCCCTGTACTGCGCAGCGCATCGGCAAGCGCCTCTGCCTGCGCCGCATCCCGGCAGCCGCCGAATACGGCCGCACCGCTGCCCGAAAGCACCGGATGCACGCCGTTTGCCCGCATAACCGCACGGATCTGCTGTACCTCCGCAAGCTCCGTAACTGCATCAAACGCATTGCCGCAGGCGGAAAACAGCGCCTCTGCATCCCCGTACAGCGCTTGCAGTACGCGGTCGGTTGCGGGCGCGGGCTGCGCGGTCAGCGCATCAAGCCTGCGATAGCCTTCCGGCGTTGAAACGCCCTCGCTGCCCTTTGCAATCACCAGAATGCGCTCCGGCATCGGCGCAAGCGGGGTCATGATCTCCCCGATTCCTTCGCAGAGCACCGTCCCGCCGCGCAGGAAAAACGGGACATCCGCGCCGAGCTTTGCCGCAATTTGCAGCAGCGCATCATCGGTTACCGGCAATTCCAGCAGCGTCCGGATGCCGCGGAGTGCCGCCGCACAGTCTGAGCTGCCGCCGCCCATTCCGGCTTGCGAGGGAATCCGCTTTTCAAGGTGCATTGCAATGCCGCAGGGGCACTTGCCCAGCAGCCTTTGCGCCGCTTTCCACACCAGATTCCGCTCGTCGCAGGGAACGCCCGGTGTATCACAGGTCAGCGAAAGCGGAAGCTCCGGCGCGGTTCTGCGTATGGTCAGCGTGTCGTAGATGCTGACGGTCTGGAATACGCTGCGGAGCGTGTGATAGCCGTCCGGGCGCTTCCCGGTGATATCGAGCGAAAGATTGATCTTCGCCGGTGCGTGCATGATAATCTGATCTGTCATGTCAGCCCTCCCTTTTTCCTGATACATAAAACGTGTTTTTCCGGTCCAGCCTGATAATCGGACAGCCTCCGATAAAAACAAGGGAGTATCCGTTTTTTGCGGATACTCCTGATTGTTTTTGAATGAATGCGCTGTTTGCATTATTTTTCATCAGCCGTTTGCGCGCTGCACCTTACCGGAGCGCAGGCATCTGGAGCAAACATAAATGTGGCAGGGAGAACCCTTCACAATGGCTTTCACGCGCTGGACATTGGGCTTCCATGTACGGTTGGTACGACGGTGAGAGTGAGAGACCTTGATACCAAATGTCACGCCCTTGCCGCAGACTTCACATTTTGCCATAGCTGGCACCTCCTTTACAGACTTGTCTACGATAGTATTGTACCAGATATCCGGAAAAAAAGCAAGTCTTTTTTGCAGATTTTTCAAAATTTATCAGATTTCACCGAAAATCGCCTGTTCGGACAAGCAAAGAGCTACAATTTTGCGCCCTTGCTGTAACGGCGGTTGGCACTGCCGCCTGAATTATTGTTCCTATTTACGCTTTTCATCCTCGGTACGGGGGTGACAACCCAAAGAGGGAAAGGGGAAAGCGCAAACTTCGTTTGCTTATCCCCCTTTCCCCCTTTAGGTTTTCGCCGCCCGCACATGTTTCGCTTTGCGAAACTGCGCAGTTTTGTTTCACAAAACATGCGCCCCCGCTTTCCTGATTCCCCTATCCCTCTAATTCGCTCGCCTTTTATTCCGAGAAACTAATAGGCGAGAAAGAAGCCGGGATAGAACAATTCGCTCAGACGGCGCGAAGCAAAATCGCCAGCGCGGGCTCCGCGCCGGGCACTGCCCGCATTGTTCAAATAGAACAATATCGCCGCAATATCATGCAAACCACGCTCACATATTGAGGGGAGAAGGTGTACCACAATCGCAACATCTTGCGGCAATATTGTCATATGCGAAAACGGATTTTTTCGCCCGCTCCCATTGCGTTTTCTGCTGCAATGTGTTATAATATAACATGGTGCAGTATCGCCCCTGCCAGAATTGGCAGTGCGGCGGTGTATACCGGAACGGAGGTACCGCAATGCTGAAATTTCATCCGCTGAAGCCTGACGAGCTCGCGCTGCTGCATTGGCAGGAGCAGCCGCTTGCAAAGATTATGCCCGCGGATTTTGACCCGGAGCGCTCCCTGAAAAACGGGAATCTCCTGCTGACAATCTTTGACGAAGCACGACCGGTCGGACTGCTGGAAATGCGGGCGGAGCCGATTGACGGCAAGCCCCGCTGTGCGCTGATTGAGCACACTGTCCTGCTGCCGGATTACCGCAGGCACGGGCTCGGCAGAATGTTGACCGCGATTGCTGCCAGCACCGCCGCAGACCGGAGCATCTGGTTCCTTGCGGCGCGGATTCCGGAGACGGAGGAGGGAAAGCGCTTCGCCGAGGCGATGCACTTCCGGATGACCGAATGGTATCCGGATCTGCTGCTGCTGGATCTTTCCGACGTCGAGGGAATGCGGCATGGATAAGCCGAAAAAGGAAAAACGGTTTCGCTTCCGCACACTTCATGCGGCGGTGATTCTTGCGGGAATGACCGGCATTCTTGCCGTGGGATCGCTCTTTACCGGGAGCGGAAAGCGCTCGGCATGGAATCCGGTCTGGCGGCCGCTGCTCGGTGCAAGAGACACTGCCGTTTTGCAGCTCGGGCGCGATTCGCTCGGCAATGTGTATGTGACGGAAGACCGCCTGCTGCCTTATCGGGAGCGCTTTGACGATGCGGCGGTGACGGCGTCGGCTGAGGCGGTCAATGCGCTGGCTGCGGAATCGGGGACGCCGGTTTATCTCGCAGCGGTTCCGACCTCTGCGGGCATTTACGGCGATCAGCTCCCGGAATATGCGCCGCTTGCCAATGAACACACGATGCTGCGGGGGCTTTCTTCACAGCTCAGCGAAAACGTGGTCTGGATCGAGGCGGAGAGCTGGCTTTCGACGGAGCGCGAGCAGTATATTTATTACCGGACAGACCCCTGCTGGACCGGCTACGGCGCCTTCTGCGTCTACCGGACGGCAATCCGGAAGCTGGGGTTCAATCCGCTCGGATACGATCATTTTATCGTGTACCATTTCAGCAGCGATTATTACGGCAGACTGGTCAGGGAGAGCGGCTATGACAGCGTGCAGCCGGATCTCGTCGATCTGTACCGGTACGATGCCGAGCAGCCGCTGAAAACCGTGCTCTCGCTGCGCGGGGACGGACAAAAGCAGCTTGGGTCATTCTTCCGCGAGGCGGAGGCGGAAAAGAATCATGACCCGGCGGCGGTCTTTGCAAGCAATACTGAGCCGGTGATCTATATGGAAACCGAAAACCAGAACAGCAGAGAGCTTCTGCTGCTGACAGACAGCTTCGGCGGCAGCATGATTCCGCTGCTGCTTCAGCATTACCATTCGGTTACCGCCGTCAATCTCGGGCTTGCAAGAGCACAGAAAGCCGACTGGCGCAGTCTGACGGACAGTACCGGCGTGCAGTATACGCAGGTGCTTGTGCTCTGCGGCGCCGATACGCTGAGCAGTCCGGAATTTGCCGCTGCGCTGAAACAGTGACACAGAATACGAAAGGATACCGTTGCCATGAGCAAGAAAAAGAATAAAAACAGAAAACCGCAGCAGCCGAAGCTCGATTATGAGGCGATCCGTCAGCGGGACGCCGAGCGGAAACAGAAGCATCGCGAGAAAACCCGCGGAAAGCGCAGAAAGATCATGAAGATTGTCGGCATTCCGCTGATCGCGGCGGGCGTGCTCTGCGCAGCGGGATTCGGCACATATTACTATCTGAAAAGCAGCGGCTGGTTCCTGCATCACAGAATCGCCGCAAAATCCGAGCATTATGAGGTCACCGACGCGATGTTCGCCTGCTATTACCGGCAGTGCGTAGACACCTATCTCAATTACAGCGAGAACGATGCCACAATGCTGGAATTTGACGAGAGCAAGCCCGCAAAGGAGCAGGAATTCCAGGAGGGCTACTCGTTCTATCAGATGTTCATGGATACGACGGCGGATGCGGTCGAGAAGCATTTGCAGCTCTGCGAGGCGGCGAATGCGGCAGGCTATACGCTCTCGGACGAGCGCCTTGCCGAATGCAGAAGACAGGCGGAGGCAGAGGATCTCTCCCGCTATCAGAAGGGCGTCACCGTCGATGATATCGAAAAGGCAAAGCAGATTTCCTTCCTCTCGCAGTATTTCCAGTCGGATTCGATCGCGGCGATTGAGATTACCGACGAGGAGATCGACAGCTATTTCCATGCGCATGAGAGCGATTACCTGACCGTCAGCATTTACGGCTATACCTTCCCCTATGACACGGAAACCAGCAACACGGTCTACGGAATCACACAGGAGCAGGCAATGGCATATGCGAAGGAACTGGAGGCGTGCAAAACGCCGGAGGAATTCTATCAGACGGTGGAGACCGTGCTCAGAGATAAACTGGAGGAGGACGAGGAAACCATCGGGACGGCGCTCGACAATCTGAAGTTCACGAACCTGATTTCCAGTTTCGCCGACGATGTGCAGGAGTGGGCAAGGCGTTCCGATGCCGACAAGGGCGATGTATTCCTCGTGGATCGGCAGGATCAGAATATCGTGCAGGTCTGTATGCTGCTCGAAAAGCCGAAATACAGCGAGGAGCCGACTGCCGATGTGCGCGTCATCTACCTTGCGGCTGCGGAATTCGACGGCATTGACAATGCGGTGGATTTCGCCGGGGAGCTGAAATCGGAATGCGAATCGGGCGGCAGCCAGGTCTCGGATTTCAAAAAGATGGTCACAGAGTATTCGCAGGACTCGAATACCTACGCAAACGGCGGTCTGATCGCCGGTCTGACGCCCTCGCGCACAACCTACGGCTCGGAGCTGCCGCAGTGGGCATTTGACAGCGAGCGCAAGGCAGGCGATATGACGGTCATCAATACCGGAAAGGGTGCGCTGCTTGCCTATTATGAAAAGGCGGGCGACGAGATTGCATGGCGCACCGCCGTACACGATACGCTTTACACCGAGAAAAAGAATGAACTCAACGAGAAAAATCATTCCGCAGAAGTGAAAATGCATCCGGAGAATTATCATTATGTCACCGGCTGAGCCGGACGGAAAGGAGCGCATGCACTATGTTTGATGCTGCAATTATCGGGACGGGACCGGCAGGGCTTTCGGCGGCGCTGACCCTGCAAATTCACGGGAAAAATATCCTGTGGTTCGGGGCAAATCCAATCTGCGAAAAGGTCGCAAAGGCAGAGAAAATCAACAATTATCCCGGACTCCCGGCGATATCCGGCGCGGCGCTTGCGGCTGATTTTCAGCAGCACGCGGAGCAGATGGGGCTGACCGTCACCGCTCAGGTTGTCACGAGCATTCTCCCGATGGGTACGCATTATGCACTCAGCGCGGGTGCGGATTTCTATGAGGCAAAGACCGTTCTGCTCGCGACCGGCACCGCTGCTGCCGGTACGCTGCCCGGTGAGCCGGAACTGCTCGGTCGGGGCGTCAGCTACTGCGCAACCTGCGACGGAATGCTGTACCGCGGCAAGCGAATCGCGGTTATCTGCACGGCAAAGCGGCTTGAGCATGAGATCACATATCTCGCAGAGCTGGCGGAGCATATCGACCTGTTTGCACTCTACAAGGACTGTGCGGTCAATCTGCCGAATGTGACGCTGCGAACGGAAAAGCCGCAGGGCGTCGAGGGAGAAGGCAGATTTGCGGGACTTCGGCTCAGCAGCGGCGAGACCCTTGCTGCGGACGGGCTCTTCTGCCTGCGGACGGCGGTTTCGCTGGATACGCTGCTTCCGGGGCTGGAAACAGAGGAAGGGCATATCAAAGTTGACCGCGGGCAGGAGACCAATCTCAAAAACTGCTTTGCAGCGGGCGACTGCACCGGCAGACCTTATCAGTATACAAAAGCGGTCGGCGAGGGCAATGTCGCCGCGCACAGCATCATCCGTGTTCTTGCGGAATAACGCCTGCTGCCGTATCGCAGTGAAATCATGAAGCACCGGGAGGAGTTCTTATGACAGAGGTCAGAATCGCCGGAGAAGCGGATATTCCCGCGCTGATCCGGCTGCGGCTGGAATATTTCGATGAAGAATTCGGCAGGCTGCCGGACGAAACCGATGCACGCATCCGCGAGCAGCTTCCGCTGTTCTTTGCGGAGCATCTGAACCGGGACTGCTACGGATTCTTAGCTGCTGCCGAGCCCGGCGGAGAACCGTGTGCAAGTGCAATTCTATGCTGCTCGGCGCTGCCGCCGAATCCGCGTTTTCCGGAGGGGAAAAAGGGCTATGTGCTCAGTGTCTACACTGAGCCGGAGCACCGCGGAAAGGGCTGTGCAACAATGCTGATGCAGCGCCTGCTCGATGAAGCAAAGCGGCTCGGGCTGAATCTTGTAACACTCTCAGCCTCCGGAATGGGAAAGCCGATCTACGAAAAGCTCGGCTTCCGGGTGTGCAAATCCCACTTTACGGAAATGGAAATCATATTATAAAAATCCAAAGAAACAAAGAAAGGTCTGAACAAAATGGACATCGGAATTGATCTTGGTACGGCGAATATCATCATTACGCGCCGCAGAAAGGGCGTTGTGCTGAACGAGCCCTCTGTGATTGCCTTCGACAAGCGGACGGAGCGCGTCGTTGCCGTCGGCACGGAGGCTTACCGCATGGAGGGGCGCGCCCCCTCGTATATTGCCGTTGTGCATCCGCTCAAGGACGGCGTGATTTCGGATGACATTCTGACGCAGGCGCTGATCCGCGAGCTGATCGACGTTGCGGCAGGGGTACGCGTGGTCAAGCCGCGTATTGTCATCTGTGTTCCTTCGCTGATTACGGATGTGGAAAAGCGTGCAATCCTCGACGCTGCCATGAGCACCGGCTCCCGCAGAGTGCATCTGATTCAGGAGCCGCTCGCTGCAATGCTCGGCGCAGGCATCGCGATCAACAAGCCGGTCGGGCATATGGTTGTGGATATCGGCGGCGGCACGACCGATATTGCGGTTGTGTCGATGAACGGCATCGTGACGGCACGTTCGCTGAAAATCGCCGGAAACCGCTTCGATCAGTCGATCATCCGGTATGTGCAGAATAAATATCAGGTTTTGCTCGGTGATTATACTGCGGAGCACATAAAGAAAACGCTCTGCAATCTCTACAATCCCTCGGAGGATGTGATTGCGCCGGCGAAGGGGCGGAATATCTCCCGCGGGCTGCCCGATCAGGTTGATCTGAGCGAGGCGGAGATTTCGGAGGCGCTTGAGGACGATATCAATACGATTATCGAGACGGTCCGGCGCGTGCTGGAGGAGACCCCGCCGGAGCTTGTGGGGGATATCTGTGCAAACGGGATTCTGCTGACGGGCGGCGGCGCGCTGCTCGGTGGGCTGGAGCCGTATTTTACGCGGATGCTCGGGGTGCCGTGCCGTACTGCACGCGACCCGCTGACCTGTGTTGCACGCGGGACGGAAAAGGCGTTCCGCCGCAGAGATATTCTGCTTGACGGCTTCGAGCGCATCGACGCCTACACCCAAAGCCGATAAACTGTGCCGGCGGGCGCGGAGCCCGCGCTGGCAATTTGGCTTCGCGACGTCCCGGCGAACTGTTCTATTCCGGTTCCGCTCTCGCCTGTTGGATTTTGTATGAGCGCCATTGTGTATGATTGTTCTTGGTTCTTCACCCTTTTGCCCAACATGTTTTTCTGCTGGGCGCAGGGGCGCAATAATAGATTATGTCGGACTAAAAGGTGAAGAACCCAGAACAATCCCACACAGCGGCATAATCATGCACACGCAAAACCCCCGACCCAATAGCCGACAGGCAAAAAGAAAGTGTGAGCTTTTTTCTCCCGCTCCCATTGAAATTTCCTGTGTATTGTGATATAATAATGTCAGATTCAGAATAAAAGGAGGCTTTGCCTGTGCCGGATGCCGCTTTTGCCGCTGCATTCCTGCGCCTCGGAAACTGGCGCTATTTTCTCACCGGTCTGACTTTGCTGTCGGCGCTGTATCTTGTGCTCCGTGCATTCGGAAAGCTGCTCGACCCGTTCGCGCAATGGCGCGTTTTCTCCGGGAAAATCACCGAAACAGACGGCAAAGGTACGCTCGCGGTCACCTTTACCGACCGCAACCGTTTGCAGCATTCCGCCGCATTCTGTTCCGATGCGCCCGAAGCTGCATCCGCAAAACCCGGCGATTCCGTTCGCTTTGCAATCCGCACGTCAGTGTTTGTTTCCGGCGAATATCCGGATATACTCCGCGATGCCGCGCCGGAAAGCCGCGATATTTTGCTGCGCAGTGAGCAAAAGCGTCTCCTGCGTGCAGAGCTTTTGCGCATCGTTGCCATACAGCTCGCTGTCTGTGCCGCCGCAATCGCCGCTTTTCTCATCACTAAGCAGATTTGTTTTCCGCCGCGCTGAGTTGTAAACCGTCAAAAGGGTGCATAATATGAAAAAGAAACAAGTGAAAAAAGGGAGAAACCATATGATCGCAACAGTCACGATGAATCCGGCGGTGGACTATACCGTTTCGCTGGAGGAACCGCTTATCCGGAATTCCGTCAACCGCACCAATCATGAGCGGATTACTGCGGGCGGAAAGGGTGTCAATGTCTCACTGATTCTTCATCAGCTCGAAATCCCGACAAAGGTATACGGCTATCTTTCCGGCACAACCGGCTCGATGATCGCCGAGCAGCTCCGCCGGACGCAGATCCCGACGGACTGGATTGAGGTGCCGAATCAGATGAACCGCATCAACCTGAAGGTTCGGGAGAACGGAACCGTTACCGAGCTGAACGGACGCGGTGTTTCCGTCACGGAACAGGATACGGAGGCGCTTCTCAATAAACTGCGCGTTTACGGAGAAAATGATTTCATTGTGCTCGCGGGCAGCATTCCGGCGGGCGCTCCTGCTTCACATTATGCCGATGTGATGACGGCGCTTTCGGAGACCGGCGTGCGGTTTGCGGTTGATGTTGCGGGGGCGCCGCTGCGCGAGGCACTGCAATGCAAGCCGTTTGTCATCAAGCCGAATCTGCCGGAGCTTTGTGCGCTGTTCGAGGAGGATATTGAGACATGGTGGGATGCGCTGCCTTATGGAAAGAAGCTGCGGGAAATGGGTGCGCAGAATGTGCTGCTGTCGCTCGGCGGTGACGGTGCGCTGCTTTTTACCGCAGAGGATCGCGTCTGGCATCTCTCGGCGCCGCACGGTGAAGTGAAAAATGCCGTTGGTTCGGGTGATTCTATGCTTGGGGGATTTTTAGCAGCCTGTGCAATGGGCAAACCGCTGACTGAGGCGCTGCGTATGGGCATTGCGGCGGGCTCTGCGACGGCATTCAGCGAATGGATTGCCGATCGTTCCCGTATGGATAATCTGCTGCGCACATTGCCGCAGCCGACGGAGCTGGTCTGACATCCAATACAGCGAAGCAACTTCCGGGCGAATTGTTCTATTCCGGTTTCTGTCTCGTCTGTTGGATTTTGTATGAGTTCTGCTGTGTATGATTGTTCCGGATTCTGCACCATTTTGTCCGGCATAATCTATTATTGGGCGCAATTCTGAGAGGGAACCTTCCTTGTCTTTTCCCTCTCTGGTTCGCTCGCCTTTTGATTCAAGGAATAAAAGGCGAGCGAATCAGAGGGATAGGGGAATCAGGAAAGCACAAATCGGAATAAAAGTTGAGCGGGAAGAGTGAATAAACAGAATAGCAGGGGCACAGCTCCATGCAGTGATAGTCAGATTCCACTGCGCATTCACGCGGTTTTGTCTGATTTTTACAAATATCCGGTTAGCGTCAGCTAATTTTCCGAGTGAACCGCTGAAAATTGTGTAATGCTAACTCAAAATCTTGACTTTTTCTTCTTCATGTGATAGAATACCTCATGAAAAAACGCTGCGGGAATTTCACAAGATGCATGGAAAATGTGTCTTTTTGGAGCTTTCGGTCAGATGCACACACTGACTGCCGCAGCGGTTTGTTTCAATTTATAGTTAGTATTATCTAACCAAATGGAGGGAGAGCTATGCGGAACGGATACCGGCACCGTGCCGGCAGATTCATCGGCGCGCTGACCGTACTGCTGCTCTACTGCTTTGCGGCACTGAACAGCTTTTCTGTCTCGGCGGAAACCGAGTATTACAAGTCGTTTGATGAGTACAAGGCTGCGGGCGGCGCGGTTTCATCGTGGAATGACATTGCCGATGCAATTGACGATGTCATGGAGGCATCCTACAAGATGTATCACGAGGGCGACAAGGATAACGCCTATACCGCGATTCTCAACACCTACAATTTTTATTACGAAACCTCCGGCTTCGAGCGCACCGTCAACGGCTACTCGGGCTCTGAGGTCAGCAAGGCGGAGCTGCAATTCAAAACTGCACGAAAGGCAGTGAAAAAAGGCTTCACAGAAGAAGAAATTGCCGCGGAATTCAATAAGCTGAGCGAGATCCTGCACCGGCAGGCGAACCACCTCGACGGCCTTGGTGACAGCGGCGAAAGCAAGCTGAATCTCACCGGCGAAGCTCCGGCACAGACCGATGCGCCTGCCGGCGAACCGGGTGAAGCACAGACAACCGCAAGTGCGGCACCGGTCACACCGGGCGCGAATGCGGTTCCGGTCGGGGGCGGCGGCAGCACAATGCTGACGTTCTTCTCCTGCTTCGGCATCATTCTCCGCGAGGGTCTGGAGGCGATTCTCGTTGTCGGCGCGATCATTGCGTATCTGGTCAAATCCGGCAACCGGGATAAGCTGAAGGCGGTCTACGCAGGCTGCGTGCTGGCGATTGCGGCGAGCTTCCTGAGCGCATGGCTGCTCAATCAGCTCAAGCTCGCAAACACCGCGAATCAGGAGATCATTGAGGGCGTCACCGCGCTGATCGCCGTGATCGTGCTGTTCTATGTGAGCAACTGGATGGTCTCGAAGGCGGAAGCAGAAGCGTGGACGAGGTACATCGACGATCAGGTGAAGGTCTCCGCAGAGACCGGCAGCGTCTTTACGCTCGGCTTTACCGCGTTCCTCGCGGTTTACCGTGAGGGTGCAGAGGTGATTCTGTTCTATCAGCCGCTGCTGAACGGCGCCGACAGCATGAAATATGTCTGGGGCGGCTTCGCAGTCGGATGCGTTGTGCTGGCGGTTGTGTTCCTTGTGATCCGCTTCCTCAGCGTCAAGCTGCCGATCAAGCCGTTCTTCCTCGGCACCAGCATTCTGATGTTCCTGATGTCGATTTCGTTCCTCGGCTCCGGAATCAAGGAGCTGATCGAGGGCGATGTGATCGACATGACCTCGCCGGAATGGCTGCAATCCATCATCCCGTTCAATGATACGCTGGATGTGCTCGGTATCTATCCGGTGCTTCAGACATTGATCCCGCAGATGATTCTGATTCTGATTACCGTTATGATTTTCGTCATGCGGAACTGGAAGCAGAAGAACAAGACGGAAGCGGGTCTGCTCGCGATTCTGTTCGGCGGGCTGGGAATGCACAAATTCTATCTCGGCAAATACGGACAGGGCTTGCTCAGCATCGTCTTCTGCTGGACACTGATTCCGGCGTTTACCGGTATCATGCAGGGCGTGCATTATCTGACGATTCCGCAGGCGCAGTTTGAAGAAGAGCTTGCGCCGAAACGGAAAATCAAAAAAGCTGCGGAATCTGCATCAAAAAAGCAGAACGCAAAATCCGCAAAATAACATTCAGCCTTTCATTATGCCGGCAGACAGTCGGCTGAAATAAAAGGAACCCCATGTTTTGTTCAATATGATTAGGAGGTAATGAACATGAAAAAGAAACTGATCGGTATTTCTGTTCTCGCTGCAATGGCAATGTCCTTTGTCGGCTGCGGCGATGACAGCAGCTCCGGCACAGCAAGCAGCACTGCAGATGCGAGCAGCGCAGCAGCATCTTCTCAGGCAGAGGAGGTCTCCGCAGATGTCAGCTCTGAGGCGGCAGCTCCGGATGATGAGGTCGGCGGCGGCTTCACCGAGTACCCGATTTTCGAGGACAAGGAGGCAGGCTTCCTGAATGTCTCCGCTGTGTACTTCCAGCCGGTTCCGATGTCCGGCGGCAACGAGAGCATCGAGGGCTTCAATATGCACCTTGAGGCAGACGTTTCCGCTCTGGAGAACAAGCTGGGCTTCGGCGTCGGCGACTGGGTTCCGTACATGACCGTTGATTACAGAATCATCGCTTCCGACGGCTCCGATGCTGCAAAGGGCTCCTTCATGGTCATGAGCGCATCTGACGGCCCGCACTACGGCGCAAACATCAAGCTGCCGAATGCTGACACATACAGCCTGGAGTTCACCTTCCACAGCCCGGAGGACAACGGCTATCTGCTCCACACCGACGCAGAGACCGGCCCCGGCGGCACCTTCGATGACTACTTCGGCAACGGCCCGATCGTTGTAAAATATGACGGCTGGGATTATGCACCGCAGGAGTGGTAAGATTAACCGCATGCTTGTGACTTCTTAAAGCCTTCCTATATACACAGATGCGCTTGTGCTGCCGGATCCCGGCGGTGCGGCGCATTTGTGTGTTTTAGGCGGATTGATGAAAATAGCCGGATTTCCGGCGATATGTTGAGACACTATGGAATGAGTGACCAAACGGAGCGGTTTGCCTCGCGGGCAGCCCCTTTTGGACTCACGGAAAAGGAGGCAGGGAAACTTGCTGAAATATTTTGTAGATACAATCGAAGCACTGCTGACCGCCGGCTTGCTGACCGGTCTCACGGCGGGCTTTCTGAAGCGCGCATACGGCAGGCGCGGCAGCATCCCGCTGCTGATTGCAGCAGGGCTCGGACTGCTCGCATCGGCATGGATGGCATATCTGAAAAACACGACGCGGAAAATTGACACCTCGCTCTGGAATCTCCGGATCTTCCGGGTATCGCTCGCGGCACTCGGCGTGTTCTTCCTCCTAGCGATTCTTACCGCTGTCATGTTCGGCTTGCAGAAACGTGCGGCGAAAGCGGAAAAGCCGACGGGCTTTCAGAAATTTTGCCGGAAGAACGGCATCGCCGATACCGCTTTGAAGGTGCTGACGGCATCTGCGCTCGGGGTCATCGTCTTCGGGCTGATGCTTTATCTGCTGCCGGATGTGTTCTCGAATCCGTATATCATCCTGATGACCGAGAAAACGGTTGTTTCGACCGCATTCCTGCTCAAAACAATCGGCATTCTGCTCGGCGTGCTGACGGTTTGCCTTGCGGGGCTCGCGGTGTGCAAGGTGCAGCTCCGGCTTCCGGCATGGGAGGCGGCTGCTGTGCTCTGTCTCGCGCTGATCTCCAATGCGATGCGGCAGGGCGCAAACTGCCTGCGCATCATGCAGACCAAGCGGATGATTACCAGAGCAAACAAGCATTATCACGATTATTTTGAGATCATCAAATTTACCTCCAATCACGATATGTTATTTACCTATGCGGCGATCTGCATTTCGCTGCTCGCGCCGGTTCTGCTGCTGATTCACAGCTTTCTTGCGAAGGAATCCTACAACAATCCCGCACAGCACCGGAAAATCCGCCGAAAGCATACCGTCAGCAGACGGTGGTCTGTGCTCGCGGTGCTCTGCGCCGGGTTTGCCGTGCTGACGCTGACAAAGCTCCATGCAATCGCAAACCGCAAAATCGACCTGGCGCCGATTGAGCACTGCATTATGGATGACAACAATCTCTATATTCCGTTCGAGCAGGTCGCAGACGGGCACCTCCACCGCTTTGCCTACACCACGCCGGACAATGTGCAGATTCGCGTCATCGTCATCAAGAAGCCGAATTCCTCCGCATACGGCATCGGGCTTGACGCCTGCGATATCTGCGGCGAAACCGGCTATTACGAAAAGGGAGGGCAGGTTGTCTGCAAGCTGTGCGATGTGGTCATGAACATCAACACCATCGGCTTCAAAGGCGGCTGCAACCCGATTGTCATTCCGTACAGCATCGAAAACGGGCAGATTGTGATTCCGTTCTCGGGGCTGATCGAACACCGGAAAGAATTTCAGTAAAGGAGGCGCAGCGGATGTTTCTGAGAATGATCCGCGGAACATTGTTCCGGCAGTGGAAGAAAATGGTCATGATCGCGTTTACAATCGCGCTCGGCGCCTCGCTCGCAACGGCAATGCTCAGCGTAATGCTCGATGTCGGCGACAAGGTGAATCAGGAGCTCAAAACCTACGGCGCGAATATCACGGTTGTGCCGAAATCGGCGTCCGTGCTCAATAACCTCTACGAAATGGAGGGCGATTCCGCGGGCAGCTATCTGCGGGAAGATGAGCTCGGCAAGATCAAGACGATCTTCTGGGCATTCAATATCGTCGATTATGCGCCGTTTCTGCGTGCTTCGGCAGATGTGAACGGCGAAAAGGTCACGGTCGTCGGAAGCTGGTTCCATCACCACATGGAGCTGCCGACCGGCGAGACCCTGAATGCGGGCATTGCGAGCCTGCGGAACTGGTGGGAACTGACCGGCGGCGAGTGGCTCGATGAACAGAAAACCGGCGATGATGCCGATGTCGCAATGATCGGCACGCTGCTCGCAGAGAAGCTGAATCTGCATACCGGCGATACGGTGCGCGTGACCGGAAGCAAAACGGCAAGAGACCTCAGAATTGTCGGCATTTTCGATGCCGGCGGCGATGAGGATGAGCAGATTTATACGCTGCTCAATACGGCGCAGGCGCTCGACGGGCTTGACGGCTGCGTGGACAGCATTGAGGTCAGCGCACTGACAACCCCGGAAAATGAACTCGCGGAGCGCGCTGCAAAGGATCCCTCCTCGCTGACCGTTGCGCAGTATGAGACATGGTACTGCACCGCGTATGCGAGCTCGATCTGCTGGCAGATTCAGGAGGCAATCACGGACTGCGTTGCCTCGCCGGTGCGGCAGGTTGCGGAGTCTGAGGGCGCAATCCTCGAAAAAACACAGCTTCTGATGATTCTGATTACGATTCTCAGCCTGATCGGCGCGGCGCTCGGCATCTGCAATCTCGTCACGGCGAGCGTCATGGAACGCAGCGGCGAGATCGGTCTGATGAAGGCGATCGGCGCACAGAACGGCGCGGTTTCGCTGCTGGTGCTGACGGAAATCTTCCTGACGGCGATCATCGGCGGCGTGGCAGGATTCTTCGCGGGCTGGGGCTTTGCGCAGCTCATCGGGCATACCGTATTCGGCTCGGCAATTACTATGCGCGGCATGGTCATCCCGATTGTTGCGGTGCTGGTCGCACTGGTGACGCTGATCGGCAGTATCCCCGCAATCCGGATGCTGCTGCGGTTACAGCCCGCCGAGGTGCTGCACGGACGCTAAAGAGGTGGAAGAATGAGCAAACAGAAAATGTTTTTCCGGATGATTACCGCGTCGCTGATGCGGCGGCGCTCCAGAATGCTGGTTGCGCTGCTCTCTATTGCAATCGGCGCGACGATTCTCTCCGGACTTGTGACGATTTACTATGATGTTCCCCGCCAGATGGGCGCGGAATTCCGCAATTACGGTGCAAATATGATTCTGACAGCCGCAGATGAGGCGTTTACGCTCTATGACGCGGAATCCGGCGTGAAGATGATCCCGCAGGGCGATCTGGTCGGCTATGCGCCGTACCGCTATGAAAATGTGCGTGTGCGCGAGAACCCGGTTGTCGCGGCGGGCACCGATTTCAACGGTGCAAAAAAGACCAGCCCATACTGGAAAATCGAAGGCGAATGGGCGGCGGCTTCCGGTGAAATTGTCATCGGCGCAAATGTCGCGGAATCCTTCCGGCTGCAAACCGGAACAGATCTGACCGTCAGCTATACGCCGGAAAAAGAGGTCAAAAAAGGCGAGGCGCTGCTCGATCTGACAAAGGATTTCAGGATCACCGGCATCCTCGAAACAGGCGGCTCGGAGGAGGATTACATCTATATGTCGCTCGCCGATCTTGCGGAGCTGACCGGCAAAGAGGGTACGCTCGATGTCTGCGAGGTCAGCGTCTCCGGCGGCGCAGATGCGGTGCAATCCTATGCGGACAAAATCAACAGCGGCAGCGAAGCGGTGCGGGCGCGGCTTGTCAAGCGCGTGACCGCCTCGGAAACGACGGTTCTGACGAAATTGCAGGCGCTTGTGCTGCTCGTGACGGTCGTTGTGCTCGCGCTGACGATGATCTGCGTCGCGACGACGATGACGGCGGTTGTGGCGGAGCGCAGGCGCGAAATCGGTCTGCGCAAGGCGATCGGTGCGCCGGACGGCGCGATCATCCGCGAATTCATGGGCGAAAGTATGCTGCTGGGGCTGCTCGGCGGAATTCTCGGCTCGGTGCTGGGATTTGTCTTTGCGCAGCAGGTGAGCATCCGCGTATTCAGCAGCGCAATCCGCTTCCGGCCGCTGTTGGTGCCGATCACGATTCTGGTCTCCGTCGCAGTGACCGGCCTTGCGAGTCTGCTGCCGATCCGCAGCGCGACAGAGGTTGACCCCGCACTGGTCTTAAAGGGCGAATAAGCACGAAGGAGTGTGTAAAATATGAGCTTACTGGAATTGAAAAACGTCTCGAAAATCTACGGCGAGCTGCACGCGCTCGACAATGTCAGCCTGAAGGTTGAAAAAGGGGAGTGGGTCTCGATCATGGGACCCTCCGGCTCCGGCAAATCGACGATGATGAACATTATCGGCTGCATGGATAAGCCGACGAAGGGCGAGGTGCTGCTCGACGGCGTGGACATCGCGAAGGAGAGCAAGAAGAATCTCACGACAATCCGCAGAGATAAAATCGGTCTGATCTTTCAGCAGTTTCATCTTGTCAATTATCTGACGGCGGTGGAAAATGTCATGCTCGCGCAGTATTATCACAGTATGCCGGACGAAAAGGAAGCGCTCGAAGCGCTGGAGCGCGTCGGGCTCAAGGACAGAGCAAAGCATCTGCCGCGGCAGCTCTCCGGCGGCGAGCAGCAGCGCGTCTGCGTGGCGCGGGCGCTCATCAATTACCCGGAGATCATCCTTGCGGACGAACCGACCGGCAACCTCGACGAAGCAAATGAGGAAATCGTCGTTGATCTGTTCCGGCGGCTGCATGAGGAGGGCACAACGCTGATCGTCGTGACCCATGACCCGGAGGTCGCGGAGGTTGCACAGCGGATGCTGGTACTGCGCAGCGGCAAGCTCGCGAAAGAAACCGTCAACCCGAATTTCACCGGAAAAATCCGGTTCTCCTGATCGGAGGGATCATGATGAAAAGGAAGAAGATGCTGCTTTCTGCGGCGCTGCTCTGCGGGCTTTGCCTTGCGGGCTGCGGCGATGAGGAAGCCCCGAAAAACTACAAGGACGGTACATATACCGCCCAGAGCGAGCAATATGTCAACGAGGACGAATCCGATACCTCCGGCAACGGCTACGGTGTCGTGACGCTGACCGTCAAGGACAACAAAATCACCGAATGCGAATTCAAAACCTATGAGCTGAACGGCACGCTGAAAGATGCCGAATACGGCAAGGAAAACGGCGAGATCGCAAACCGCGACTTCTACAATAAGGCGCAGAAGGCAGTCGGTGCCTGCGACCAGTATGCAAAGAAGCTCGTCGAAAAAGGCAGCCTGAAAGGCGTGGATGCGATCAGCGGCGCGACGATCAATTACGGCGAATTCAAGGAGGCTGTCGCGGCAGCGCTCAGTCAGGCGGAGCAGTAAGCAGATGCGCCGGCTTCTGCATTTTGCCGCAGATCTTGTGATTCTGCTGGTGCTGCTCGGGACGCCGATGCTCTGCACGGACACCGGCAGGGCGGTGCTCAGCGGGCAGCCGGATGCGGTGTCGAGCGCTTCGGTCATCACCGCGCAGCCTTCGGGCAATTACGTCGTGCTGATGAACACCGACCGGCATCCGGACAAAGACAATCTGGCGCTCTGGGAGCAGTTTTTTACCGGCGACGAAGCACCGGTCATCTTCGAGGATATCCGCTGCCTGACCGCCGTGAGCGACCGCGGCGGCAGGGATATGGCGGAGAGCTGCCGCTCGCGCCTGCCGGAGAATCAGATGACCGTACAGGCAATCGACACGACGCTCCTGTTCTCGAAGGCGGAGTACGGGCTGTTCGACTGCATCATTCTCTCGCAGGAGGCGGCGGACGCGGGCGCTGTGTCGGCGCTTTCGGCGCACCGGAATATTCTGATGCTGCATATCAGCGATAAAGGAGCAACCACATGAGAAAATGGAATGCGCAGCTCTGTATGAGCATTCTGGTGCTGTTTCTGATACACGGCATCGCGGGCGGTTTTCAGCTCACCGGCATTCTCCCCGGCGGAAACCGCTTTCTCAGCATCGCGGCGTATACGATGACCGTAATGGCGCTGGTTCATGCGGTGCTCGGCATCATCCTGACCGTGCAGACCCTGAAGGCGCAGAAGCAGGCGGGTGTCTCATATTTCCGCGAAAATACGCTGTTCTGGCTGCGCCGGATCAGCGGCTTTGCGGTGATGTTTCTGCTGCTCTCGCACGTTCTGATCTTTGAGGGGACAAAGCGCGGCGGTGTATTCCGGCTGCATTTCTTCGGCAGATTGCAGCTTTTGTCGCAGATTTTGATGGTGCTTGCGGTTGCGGTTCATGTGCTGACGAATATCAAGCCGCTGATGACCGCGCTCGGCATCCGGAAATACCGGCGCTTCCTGCTCGATCTGCTGCTGATTTTATCGGTTCTGCTGCTGTTTGCAGGTGTCGCATTTGTCATCTATTATCTGCGCTGGCAGGCATTCTGACAGAGGGAAGGGAGTTTGCGCATGACGCGGTTTCATATCATCGGCGCGGGGCTGAGCGGGCTTTCTGCGGCAATTACCCTTGCCGGAAACGGGCACGCCTGCAATCTGATCTCGCTTCAGCCCTCCGAGCGGGCACAGTCCGTTCTGGCAGAGGGCGGCATCAATGCTGCGCTGAATACCATGCACGAGGATGACAGCCCGGCACTGCACTTTGCCGATACCGTGCGCGGCGGCTGCGGGCTTGCCGACCCCGAGGCGGTGCGCGGTCTGACCGATCATGCGCCGGAGATTCTGCGGCGGCTGGAGCAGCTCGGCGTGCCGTTTCATATGCAAAATGGCGTGCTGATGCAGCGCAATTTCGGCGGACAGAAGAAAAAGCGCACCGCATATGCACGCAGCAGCACCGGCAAGATCATGATGACCGCGCTGATCGACGAAGCGCGCAAATACGAGGCTGCCGGGCTGATTCAACGGTATCCGCATCACGAATTTCTGCGGCTGCTGCGGGACGGTAAGGGCGCCTGTGCCGGTGTGCGCTGCCGCGACTGCTACACCGGCGAAATCCTTGATTTCGCGGGCGCGGTGCTGCTTTGCTGCGGCGGCATGAACGGGCTCTTCCCGGAGATGACCACCGGCACGACGCAAAATAGCGGGGATGCTGCGGCTGCGGTGTTCATGCAGGGGGTGCCGCTCGGCAATCCGGAGATGCTGCAATATCATCCGACAACGGTCGGAATCTCCGGCAAGCGCTGCCTTGTCTCAGAGGCGGCACGCGGCGAGGGCGGCAGGCTGTTCATTGAGCGAAACGGCAGCCGCTGGTATTTTATGGAGGAGCTGTATCCCGAATACGGCAATCTGGCGCCGCGCGATGTGGTTGCGCGGGAGATGTATCTTGTCCGGCAGCGCCCCGACTGCGGCGGTCAGGTGTATCTCGATCTGACCGGGTTTTCGGCGGAGACATGGCAGAAGAAGCTCTCCGATCTGCGGGAGGAGCTGACCGCCTACCTTTCGATTGACCCGAAGCGGCAGCCGGTTCCGGTGAAAGAGGGCATTCATTATTTCATGGGCGGGGTTCTGGTCGATGCGAAGCACCGCGCCGGATTGCCCGGGCTTTATGCGGCGGGCGAATGCGCCTGTCAGTATCACGGTGCAAACCGTCTCGGCGGCAACTCGATGCTCGGGGCGCTGTACGGCGGAAAAGTTGCGGCAGAAACCGCAATTGCCGAGACGCCGGAGCCGCTGCCGGATATGCAGTTTCCGGCAGATGATGCGCAGGATTATGCGCCTGCCGACCCGCGCCTGATTCTGGAAATCCGCGGGATTCTTCTCTCCGGGCTCGGCATTGTCCGCTCGGCAGAATCGCTCGGTGCGGCGCTGTCATCGCTTGCGGCACTGTCGGCGGCGCGGGCGTACAATGCGCGGGAAACTGCAAGACTGCGGCTCGCTGAGGCAATGCTGCGTGCGGCATCGGAGCGCCGGGAAAGCCGCGGGGCACATTACCGCGCAGATTACCCGCAATCAGACGAACAGTACCGGAAAACGACCGTTGTGCGATGCGAAAACGGCATCGTTTCCGTTTCATTTATGCCGCTGCCGGAAGGGGGAGACTGCAAGTGACCTTTACGCTGACTGTTCTGCGGCAGGCGGCGCCCGTTTCCGCGCCGTACCGGCAGACGATTCTGTTTGAATCGGACGATTTGCAGATGACAGTCGCCTCGGTGCTGCGTGCGATCAATGCCGATCCGGATTACACCGATACGGAGGGGCGGCGCGTGAACCCCCTGCGCTGGGAGTGCAGCTGTCTGCAAAAGAAATGCGGCGCCTGTGCCATGCGCATCAACGGCAGACCGCGCCTTGCCTGCGATGCGGTGCTTGCGGAATTCCGCAGACGCGGACGCATTCTGCTGGAGCCGCTGCGCAAATTTCCGGTGGTTGCCGATCTGATTACGGACCGCAGTATTCTGATGCGAAATCTGATGCAAATGCAAATCTGGTTTGAGCAGAATGCAGAAACGCCGGAATCCGCACGGGATCAGGCATATGAGGCATCGCGCTGTCTGCAATGCGGCTGCTGCCTGGAGATCTGCCCGAATTTCAATCCGGCAGGCGATTTTTACGGCATGGCGGGGGTGCTGCCTGCGGCGCGGCTGCTGACTGCGCTGCCGGAATCGCAGGAGAAGGCGCTCTTTGCCGCATACCGCACGCATCTCTATGAGGGCTGCGGAAAATCTCTCTCCTGCCATGACATCTGCCCCGCCGGCATCCCAATTGACCGGCTGCTGGTCAATGCGAATGCGGCGGCAGTCTGGAAGCGGAAGCCGCGCCGGAAAAAGGAGAAGCCGCATGAATAAGCCGCTACTGCTGCGCATCGGAACGGTTGCCGCTGCGGTGCTGCTGCTGATTCCGGCGGCTGTGCTGAGTCATCGCCCGGATCATCATGCGCACAGCTATGCGGTCCGGCGCGATCTCAGCGTATATTTCACGAATGCCGACACGGTGATCGACGGGGTGCGGGAGGCACTGCGGCAGCGTTCGCCCTCGGTTACCGTCAGCTATCACGCTTCGGGCGACCATATGGACGATACCGCCGCGCTCGCGGAGGATCTGATGCAGTTTGTTTATGCGGAGACGGACGCGCCGGATGAGGGCGATTATCTGCGCTATCAGACTGCGGGTTATACGCTGCGGTACAGCCGGAATCCGGCTTGCGGCGGCTATGCCTATCAGATGACGATTGTGCCGGAATATTACACGGATTTCCGGCAGGAGCAGCTTGTTTCGGAGCTTGTGCATACGCGGCTGGCGGCGCTCAGTCTGACGGACCGAATGTCGGATTATGAAACGGCGCGGCGTATTTACGACGATGTGCGCGGATATGTCTCCTATGACACGGTTCATCGGAAAAACACGCATTATCATCTGAAATCGACTGCATACGGCGCACTGCGGAACGGTACGGCGACCTGTCAGGGCTATGCGGTGCTGCTTTACCGGATGCTGCGCGAGGCGGGGCTTTCGGCGCGCATCGTGACCGGATACGCGGGCGATGACGGCGCGGAGACGGAATATCACGCCTGGAATCTGGTGTGCATTGACGGGATGTATTACAATTTAGATGCGACATGGGACAGGGGCGATGCGGAACCGCGCTGGTTTCTGTGTGCGGATGCGGGATTTCCGCATCATGTGCGCACCGGCGATTCTGCTGCGCCCGAATTTTACGAAACCTGCCCGATGGCGGCGGAAAATTACCCGCTGCCCGTGAAAGGAGCCTGAATATGAAAAAAATCCTGCAAATTGTACTTACGGTGCTCTGCGCTGCGCTCAGCGCGGGTGTCAAGCTCATGTTTCATGCCTGTGCCAAGCCGGAGAACGGGATGTGGATGCACTGTCATGACGCGGAAAATGCGGTATCCGGCATTGCAGCAGGGCTTGCGGTGCTCGCGCTGCTGATGCTGCTCATCAAAAACGGCAAAATCGCCGGCGTCATCGGTCTGCTGATTGCGGCGGGCGCAGTTGTCTCGGCGCTGATTCCGGGGCACATTGTCAAAATGTGCATGATGGACACCATGCGCTGCCATGCGGTGATGAAGCCGGCTGTGATGATATTCGGCGCTGGAATCGCACTGCTTGCGCTCTGCTGTGCAGTGCTCCGTTTCTGCGAGAAGCAGGAAAGCTGAGGGCGGATCATGAAGCAGAAAATCAGTCTTCCGCGCCGCAATCTAGCGGGAAAGCCCGGCAGAACCGCCGTCCTGACGCTGCTGACCGCGCTGCTGACGCTGACGGTGCTCGGCGGGTCGCTGATCGTCTCCGGACTGCGGAAGGGGCTGCATTCGCTCGAAGGAAGGCTCGGCGCAGAGGTCATGGTTGTGCCCTATGAGGCAACAACGCAGTCGAAGCTCGAGGACATTGTGCTTCAGGGCAGCACCGGCTATTTCTATATGGATCACGCGATTTACGATAAAATTGCGGCACGCGAGGGCGTGGGACAGGTCTCCGTGCAGCTCTTTCTCGCTTCGACGAGCTCCGGCTGCTGCTCGATTCCGGTGCAGATCATCGGCTTTGACCCGGAGACGGACTTCACCGTGACTCCGTGGATCAAACGGAGCCGCGGCGGTCAGCTCGGCGAGCGCGATATCGTCGTCGGCAATGACCTCAACGCGTTTGTCGGGGATACGCTGACCTTTTACGGTGTCGAGTGCCGTGTCGCTGCAAAGCTCGACAAGACCGGCACGCGCTTCGATACGACCGTGTTCACGAATCTCGATACAATCAAAATGCTGATTCAGTCCTCGCTCGATCTGCACATGAACGATTTTCAGAAGCTGAATCCGGAGAAGGCTGTCTCGTGCGTGCTCATCAATCCGGCAGACGGGTTTTCTGCGGAGGAGATCGTCAACGACATCAATCTGCATGTGAAAAAGGTGCGGGCAATCCGCACAAAGGAGATGATCTCCGGCGTCTCGGACAGCCTTGCAGGGATTTCCTCCGTTACCGGCATTCTGATCGCGGCAGTGTGGGTGCTTGTGGTCATCATTCTGCTGCTCGTGTTCACGATGAGTGTCAATGAGCGCAGGCGCGAGTTTGCGGTGCTGCGCGTGACGGGTGCTTCCCGCGGGATGCTGGCGCGCTGTGTGATTCAGGAGGCGCTGACGGTCGGGCTGACCGGCGGGGCTGCGGGCATCGTGCTCGGGCTGCTGATTGTGCTGCCGTTTAACAGTCTGATTGAGGAGACGCTCGGGCTGCCGTTTCTGCTGCCGGGTGCCGGGCGCATTGCAGTGCTCTGCGGCGCGGCGCTGCTGATTGCGGCTGCCGTCAGTGCAGCGGCATCGGCGCTGTCCGCATACCGCATCAGCCGGCTCGATCCGGCGGTGATTCTGAGAGGTGATGCATCATGAAGCTGCACGCAGAGGGAATCAGCAAGGAATATCTGCGGGAAAATACTGCGGCAGGTACAAACCGCTTTTTTGCGGTCAGGGAGACGGATTTCACGCTGGAGCCCGGCACAGTGACCGTTCTGACGGGGCGCTCCGGCAGCGGAAAAACGACGCTTCTGCATATGCTCGGCGGGCTGAGCGTACCGAGCAGCGGAAAGATTTGGCTCGGCGACACCGATTTGTACGCGCTCTCCGACCGTGCGCGTTCGGCGCTGCGCAACCGGCAGTTCGGGATCATCCCGCAGGGGCAGACCGCGCTGCACAGCCTGACTGCCGGGGAGAATATTCTGCTGCCCTTTTATCTCAGCGGCGATACACCGGATTTTGCGTATGCGGAGGAGCTGATGCAGCGGCTGGACATTGCGGCGCTGCGGGATGTGAAGCCCGCGGCGCTTTCGGGCGGCGAGCTGCGTCGCGTCGCGATTGCGCGGGCATTGATCCGGCGTCCTGCGGTGGTTCTTGCGGATGAGCCGACCGGTGATCTCGACGACGAAAATACGCAGACGGTGTTCCGGCTGCTCCGGGAGACCGCCGGGGCGGGCGCTGCGGTTTTGATCGTGACACATGAGACGGATGCCGGACAGTATGCAGATTGCTGCCGCAGTATGCAGGCGGGGATGCTCTCCGAAGCGGCACAGTAAGCGGAAACCGTAATTGGCAAACTGCGTTAGGGCAACACCGCACAAAGCCCGCCTAACGGCTTGGCGGCACATCTGCTTGCAGCTTTTCCGTCATCTTGCACAGAAATTCCTTGCCGGGCGCATGTTTCGCAAAAGCAAAACTGAGCAGTTTGCTTGCAAACGTGCGCCAGCCCGGCGGCGTCATTTCTATACATTCTGACGAAAAATCTGACGGGTCAAACTTGTTTGACCGTAAGCATCCTGTACCACCGGCTCTGTGCGGTGTTTCCTTAGAAAAAATAAAGTTTCGCGCAAGCCTTTTCAAAGGCCTGCGCAGTCAAGGTGCGGACCCCCTAAGCGAATTGCAAAGCAATCCGCAAAACAGTGACATTATCTGCAAACTGAAACGAGCCTGAGTGCAAAAACTCAGGCTCGTTTCAGTCTGTCGATAAAGTGTCTCCGACGGATTCAAAATGGGGACGCCCCTCGCTTCGCTGTGTCGAGTTTGCTGCGCAAACATCGAGCCCCCATACCCC
>Ga0310691_10001865_pt1 | contig 30249 bp, 23 predicted proteins | sample 176DNAGHGlowgp2_FD_203887 | JGI IMG/M metagenome (GOLD analysis project Ga0310691, IMG submission 203887) | Sheep rumen microbial communities from Palmerston North, Manawatu-Wanganui, New Zealand - 1766 DNA GHGlow gp2 (v2) (version 2) | ecosystem: Host-associated > Mammals > Digestive system >... | reverse complement strand
AACGGATCAAGAAGATCACGGGTAAGAAGCCCGCGGAGGGTGATTACCGCCTGTCAGGATTTGTTTATCTCTACGGTAAAGATGATGTCTACAGGATAAAGAACATCCTGACCTGCGAGATAGTAGGCCTTACAAAGGATGAGTTTGAGTTTGTATCATCACTTAAGGAGAAGACGGCAACGCTCCGGGAGATAACGGATCGTGGCCTGAAACACCTTGTTAAGACACGTATCTTTGTTGACAAGTCATATGATGAGATCAAGCAATACAGGGATGTGGTGTTCATCCTTAAGACGATGCAGAAGAAAGTAAAGGGGTATTCCAAGTTTACCATCCTTCCCACGACAGGCTGCAACGCAAGATGCGTGTACTGTTTCGAGGCAGGTTTTAAGCCTGAGACGATGACGAGGGAGACAGCTGATCACCTGATAAGGTTCATCACTGAGACGAAGAGGGAAGGCAAGCTCAAGCTGGAGTGGTTCGGAGGAGAGCCTTTCTCGGCGCGGGATATCATCACGCATATCTGCAAGGGACTGACGGATAAGGGAATAGAGTTTGAATCCACGATAGTAACGAACGGAAGCCTGATGACGCCTGAAGTGATCAGGGAAGCCGTGGATGTCTGGCACCTCAAGAGCGCCCAGGTATCACTGGATGGTAAGCGCAAGTATTACGAGGAGCGCAAGGATTACTACGATAAGGCCAGGTTCACATATGATCTTGTCCTGAACAATATCGGCGAGCTCGCCAGGGCAGGCGTCAGGATCAACCTGCGCTGCAACATGGACGATGAGAACATCTCCGACATCGATGAATTCCTTGATGACATGTATGAGAACTTTGGCAAGTACGAGAACGTGAGCATGTATCTGGCGCCTCTCCATCAGGAGATGAAGCGCGGGACGATAGTAACGCTCATGAAGAAGATACAGGACACATATGCATACATCAAGGATTCCGGAAGGGGTAGCTTGATCAAGAAGTTCGGAGTACCCAGACCGTTCCGTTTGAACTACTGTCTCGGTGACTCTATGGATAATGTCGTCGTGGTAATGCCGGACGGTTCTTTCACAAACTGCGAAAATCTTCCGGAAGGCCGTAACTGGGGTAATGTCCGCGAAGGCATCACTGACATGGAACTCTACAATAAGCTCAAGGCTGAGCAGGAAGTTGATGAGATGTGCAGGAACTGTCCGTTCATTCCCGAATGCACTCCGTACAGGAAAAAGCAGTGCCCGGTCAAAAACGATCTATGCCGCGAGTGCAAGGAACTCGATCTGGATCATGAACTGTTAAATCTTGCCGTAAAGGAAGAGGGCGATCCGGACGATCCGGACGACAACTGCTGAAGTCATAGAGATGATTACCGGATACTATAAGATCGCAGACAGGATCATAAAGATCACTTCGTTTTATGAGAGCGTTCACAAGCTCTGCAGTGAGTACCGCGTTGAAGGTACTGTTTCCTGTGACATCGATGTTGAAGTTACGAGGGCTGACATCGACAATGAGATCGCCAGATCAGAGAACGGTGACAGGTATCAGGAAGGCTATCTTGAAGAACTTGCAGTCTACCGCAAGATCGCGACTGAGATGCTCAGATACGATACTTTCCTCATGCACGGTTCCGTCGTTTCTGTCGACGGTCAGGCATATATGTTCACTGCCAAGAGCGGAACGGGTAAATCGACCCATGCGAAGCTGTGGTGCGACCTGTTGGGGGAGAAGGCTGTCATGGTCAATGATGACAAACCCCTCATAAGGGTTGGCAGTAACAAAGCTACTGTCTACGGTACGCCATATAACGGCAAGCACAGGAGAGGCAATAACATGGCCGTCCCCCTCAAAGCCATCTGCTATCTGACCAGGAGCGAGACGAATTCCATTGAGGAGGTCAGTTCCAAAGACCTCTACCACATTCTCCTTCAGCAGATATACAGACCCGGTGACAAGGAGCTTCTTATTAAGACGGTAAGCCTTATAGATAAATTGACTAAAGAAGTTAAATTCTATATTCTGAAATGTAATATGGACATAAGCGCTGCCAAGACCAGCTACAATGCGATGAAAGGATAACAGCTATGAAGATCAGATCATCTTTTATCAGACATGACAGTGACGGAGAGAGCATGCTCATCCCTACGGGCGATGCATCTTTTTCCGGTATCGTGAAGGGCAATCCCACATTAGGTGCGATCATTGATCTCATGAGCGAAGACACCACTGAAGAGGAAGTCGTTGCAAAGATGAGAGAGAAGTACAATGCCCCTGAAGGCGTTATAGAACGTGATGTAAGTCTCGTTATTGAGAAACTCAGATCGATAGGAGCACTTGATGAGTGACATATCCTCCATGATCGATGAGCTTGAACAGAATGGCAGGCTCATTTATTCCAATCATGGAACGAGCATGATGCCCCTTATCAAACAAGGACGCGACCTTGTCGTGATCGAGAAGGCGAAGGGCAGGCTCAGGAAATATGACGTACCGCTCTATAAGGTGGGTACAAGCCACAGATATGTCCTGCACAGGATAATCAAAGTGCGTGACAATGATTATGTGATAAGAGGCGACAACTGCCTCAACAGGGAATACGGGATAACCGATGATGATATCTTGGGAGTCCTTGTGGCGGTGATCAGGAACGGCAGGGAAGTATCGGTGGAGAGCACAGGATTTAAAATCTACTCCAGGATCTGGCATTTTATCTTTCCTGTCAGGTTCCTTTACATGAAGGCAAGGAGAACAGGCGGGAAGATACTGAGGAAACTCGGATTAAGGAAATGAGTTTGGACGGTAAGAGCAACAAAGGCGCGATAAGATGGATCTATGCTGTTCCCGGGAGGAGCAGGCTCTATGTTGCGCTCTTATGCGTGCTTCAGACCATATACGGCGGTACGGGCGTTTTCTATGCGCTCTTCATGAAGGATATCGTAGACAGCGCCGTTCAGGGCGATAAGGGTTCATTCATTAAGAATATCATAATGATCCTGTCACTTATAGGCATCCAGATCGCACTGCACCTGCTCATCAATTATTTCTCCGAACTCGCGAAAGCAACCCTCGAGAACAGGTTTAAGGGAAGGCTTTTTGACAATATATTGAAGCGCGATTATTCACGGGTCACGGCGATCCATTCAGGCGAATGGATCAACCGCATGACTAATGATGCCGTTGTCGTGGCATCCGGCGCGGTCGAAGTTATCCCGTCGCTGTGCGGCATGGTGGTAAGGATGATATGCGCCATCGTTATGATAATCATAATCGACTGGCGCATCGCCGTTGTCATGGTGCCTGCCGGAATAGTGCTGGGACTCATAGCTTATGCTTTTCGCAAGCGCCTCAAGAGGCTCCACAAGGATGTTCAGGAGAAGGACGGAAACTTCCGCGTATTCATGCAGGAGAACATATCGAGTCTCATCATGATCCGTTCTTTTGCAGCAGAGGCGCAGGCTGCAGCTGAAGCCGAAGAATGCATGGATGACCACAAGAAGACAAGGATGAAGAGGATCAGGTTCTCCAACATCACGAATGCCGGGTTCAGCATTGCGATGAACGGAATGTATTTCCTCGGAATACTCTACGGCGGCTGGGGCATCCTCAACGGGACGATCACATACGGTACCCTCATGGCGCTCACACAGCTCATAAACCAGATACAGGGTCCGATCGTTAACATCACCGGACTTATCCCGAGGTTCTTTACGATCACGGCAAGCGCCGAGAGGATGATGGAGATAGAGACGCTTGATTCCAATGAACAGGTAGTAAGGTCTGCTGATGAGATCGAGAGATACTACAATGACGTATTCGGAGGGATCGGGCTTAAGGACGCAAATTTCACATATTATTCTGCCAATGATGAGGAGATGCCCCTGGTATTGGATGGCATATCCGTCGAGGTGGATAAGGGGGACTATGTTGCTTTCACGGGCCACTCCGGCTGTGGTAAATCAACGGTCCTTAAGCTCCTCATGGGGATATATAAGCTCGATTCGGGAGATGTGTACATAAAAGATAAAGATGGCGGGATAAGGGAACCCGATCCTGAAGCAAGGAACCTCTTTGCATATGTGCCGCAGGGCAATCTCCTGATGAGCGGAACGATAAGGGATGTCGTATGCTTTGCCGACAAGTCTTCTTCTTCGGATCAGGATAAGATCGACAGGGCGCTTAAGATAGCATGTGCCGACGGATTTGTATCTGAACTCGATGACGGACTTGATACTCTGTTAGGAGAGAGGGGAACGGGCCTGTCTGAAGGTCAGATGCAGCGTCTTGCCATCGCCAGGGCAGTATTCTCCGGAAGACCGGTATTACTTCTCGATGAGGCCACAAGTGCACTTGATTCCAATACCGAGCGCGAGGTTCTCCTGAATCTGCGCAATATGACGGATAAGACGGTCATAATCGTAACACACAGGCCTGCTGCGCTTGAGATCTGCGACAGGGTTATCAAGTTTGCTGAAGGGGAGATAGTTGAAGATCAGTAATCTGCTATCGACTTCGTATCGGGAACGATGATGATATATGCACCGTCTCTCAGGTTCTTCATCATGTAGAGCATATCCTTCTCATACACACTGACGCATCCTGCCGTACCCCAGGTGTTCTTGCTCTTGCAGTGGAGGAAAATGGCATTGCCGAGACCATAGACTGTCGGATCCATGTTAAAGCCGATCGACATTGCATATTTGTACTGGTAGTAGTCGATCAGGTGCTCGCCTTTGATCCTGGTCTTGCTCTCGACCCATGTGTTGTGTGTCTCGTCTCTTACGGCAGACCAGTAGGAGTACTTTGTGATCTTGCGGTACGTCATGGGGAAGCCTTTCCCGGATGTCGTCCCGAAAGCGAGCGTCAGGGGGAAAGATCCGATAGGTGTAGTCTGATTCCCTTCTTTACGTTCGGAAGCCAGCATCATACCTTTCCTGCCATATCCGCAGTATACGTCAAGTGACTTGTACCACAGTCCGTTCTCATCTTTCTCCCAGAGCGTGAGGTTGTGGCCGACGACAAGTACGATCTGATCGCTGATCTTCGATGTCTCTGTCTTCATGAGCTTCTTCTGCTTGGAATCGATCCAGCGGCCCTTGGCATCGAACTTGTAGTTCTTGCCGTCGATCAGCGAAGTGGTATCCTTGAGCATCTTGCCGTTCTTGCCGGCGTAATACCACTGGAGCCCGTCCTGGAGCCAGCAGTTTTTCTCCAGGGCACCGGAGCTCTTGAAATGATATCGCTCTCCTTTGATCGTTCTCCATCCCGTTACCATGGCGCCCGACGACTTGAGGTAATACTTCTTCTTGCCGTCCTTGATCCATCCTGTCTGCATGACGCCCTCTTCGTTCATGAAATACCACTTCGATGAGACCTTGACCCATCCTGTGACAGGCTTGCCGTTCTTGCCGTAGTAATACCAGTCGTCACCGACCTGGCGCCAGCCTGTTGAAGCAGCATTGACGGTGGACGGACAAAGCGACATCGTCAGAAAGGATGCTGATAAGATGATACCGGCTCCCAAAACAGAATATAGCGATCTAACGGACATTTATTACCTCGCAAACTTGTTATTTTCAGATAATTATACATATAGACTGTCATCTTTGCAAAAATCCTTGACATTACGCAGGATCAGTTATATGCTTATCACAACTTTGACAATCAAATAGTTATAAACCGTTGAAGCGGAAGTAAAGATGGATATGATCCCACAGAGAGCCTGCGATGCTGAGAATCAGGCGGAATCCCAGTTCATCATAATGGGCCGCCGAGGGCACAGCCAAAGGGATGGACTCCCGAGTATCTGTGACGTTACGCACACGTCAGTTGCGGGGGATATGATAGTATCCTGCTAAGTAGCGCGAATCATCGTGAATCAAGGTGGCACCGCGGATTAAGACAGTTAATTCGTCCTTGAACAAGAAGAGTATTCTTGTTCGGGGACTTTTTTATTGCTCAGAGTTCAAAACAAAAAGAAGGAGGAAAGTAACAATGATCGTAAGACCTCAGCTTGATGAGATCAGGGAGATCAACAAAGACGGCAAGTACAAAGTATGCCCCGTATCCTGCGAGATACTCTCTGATATCAGAACGCCTATTGAAGTCCTTAAGATCCTCAAGGCAAATTCAACGCATGCGTACATGCTCGAATCAGTGGAGGACAGCAAGAAGTGGGGAAGATATACTTTCCTCGGTTTTGAACCCAAACTCGAGATAACATGCTTTGACGGACAGATGCATGTGGGGGATAAGGTCATCAGCACAGATGAACCCGGCAAGTACTTAAGAGAGATAATGAAGGAATATGTAAGCCCCAGGCTTGATTATCTTCCCACTTTTACGGGCGGACTTGTCGGATATTTCGCATACGATTATATCAAGTATGCAGAACCTTCCCTAAAGCTCAATGCACAGGACAGCGAGCACTTCAAGGACTGTGACCTGATGCTGTTCGACAAGGTCATAGCTTTCGATAACCAGAGACAGAAGATCGTTATCATAGCCAATATTAAGCTTGATGATCTTGAGAATGAATACGAGCGCGCCACACGTGATCTTGCGGCACTTCAGGATCTTATCGTTAAGAGTAAGCCGGTAAATGAACACTCCGGCAGGCTTAAGTCTGAGATCAGGCCGCTCTTTGACAAGGACAGGTTCTGCAGCATGGTCGAGAAGGCCAAGTATCACATCAAGGAAGGTGATATCTTCCAGATCGTTTTGAGTAACAGACTCGAGGCTGATTATGAGGGAAGCCTGCTCAATGTGTACAGGGTATTGAGGACGCTTAATCCTTCGCCTTACATGTTCTATTTCTCAGGAACGGACGTTGAGGTCGCAGGAGCTTCTCCGGAGACTCTCGTTAAGCTTACTGACGGAGTGCTATACACATTCCCTCTGGCCGGAACCAGACCCAGAGGAGCTACGGAAGAGGAGGATCTGGCGCTTGAGAGAGATCTTCTTTCCGATGAGAAGGAACTTGCCGAGCATAATATGCTGGTCGATCTCGGACGCAACGATATCGGCAAGATCAGTAAATATGGAACAGTGTCCGTGGAGAAGTATCATGCTATCGAGAGATTCTCACATGTAATGCATATCGGTTCTACGGTAAGAGGCGAGATCAGGGAAGAGTTGGATGCTTTCGATGCGGTGGATTCAATACTTCCTGCCGGGACCTTGTCAGGAGCACCTAAGATCAGGGCATGCCAGCTCATAAATGATCTTGAGGATAACAAGAGAGGTATTTACGGTGGAGCGATCGGATATATTGATTTCACCGGAAACCTTGATACATGCATAGCGATAAGGCTTGCATACAAGAAGGGCGGTAAGGTATTCATCAGGAGTGGAGCAGGCATCGTCTATGATTCCGTGCCGGAGAAGGAATACCAGGAGTGCATCAACAAGGCCAAGGCGGTAGTAAGAGCGATAGAGGAGGCGGAAGAATGTTACTGATAATAGATAATTACGACAGTTTCTCCTACAACCTGTTTCAGCTCATAGGGGGGATCTATCCCGATATCAAAGTCATTCGAAATGATGCAATGACAGTATCTGAGATAGAGGCTCTTAACCCTGAAGCGATCGTCATATCACCAGGTCCGGGAAGACCTTCAGATGCAGGCGTATGCATAGATGTGATCAAGAAATTGGGCCCGAAGATCCCCATGCTCGGCGTGTGCCTGGGACATCAGGCGATCTGCGAGGCATACGGAGCTACGATCACTTATGCCAAAGAACTCATGCACGGCAAGCAGTCAATAGCGACAGCAGACCCCACATGTCAGCTGTACAGCGGTCTGTCCAATAAGTTCAGTGTTGCAAGATATCACTCTCTTGCAGCTGACCCTGACACGATACCTGAATGCCTTAAGGTTACTGCAAGGACTGATGACGGCGAGATAATGGGCATCAAGCATAAGGCGTATGACATATACGGGGTTCAGTTCCATCCTGAATCGATCCTGACACCGGATGGTAAAGTGATCCTTAAGAACTTTATTGATATAGCAATGAACAAAAAGAAATAAACAAAGGAGATTAAGACAATGATCAAAGAAGCAATCATCAAGATCGTAAACAAAGAGGATCTGACATACGATGAAGCGTATGCGGTAATGAACGAGATCATGAACGGCGAGACGACACAGACACAGAATGCTGCATTCCTCGCAGCACTCTCCACAAAGAGTGCAAAGGCGGAGACCATTGATGAGATCTCCGGTTGTGCCCAGGCCATGAGAGAACATGCTGAGGCAGTTCCCCATCCCGGTATGGAAGTTCTTGAGATCGTGGGAACAGGCGGCGACAAGGCAGGAAGCTTTAATATATCCACAACGTCCGCTTTTGTAATTGCTGCTGCAGGTGTTAAGGTAGCTAAGCACGGCAACAGGGCGGCATCGTCCAAGAGCGGTACAGCTGATTGCTTAGAGGCTTTGGGTGCTAACATCAACCTCTCCCCGGAACAGTGTCTGAAGCTTCTCAACGAAGTCGGATTCTGCTTTTTCTTTGCGCAGAGATATCACACATCAATGAAGTATGTAGGCGCGATCCGTAAGGAATTGGGATTCAGGACAGTATTTAACATCTTAGGCCCCCTTACAAATCCTTCCAAGCCTGAGTATTTCCTCCTTGGTGTCTATGATGAGTACTTGGTCGAGGTAGTAGCTCATGTTCTCGGTTCACTCGGCGTTAAGCGCGCCCTTGTAGTCCACGGCATGGATAAGCTCGATGAGATATCTGCGAGCGAAGAGACTTTCGTATGTGAGCTTAACAACGGTGAGTATAAGAAGTACCATATCAAGCCTGAAGAGTTTGGTCTTCCCCGCGGTAAGAAGGAAGACATACTCGGCGGTTCACCAGAAGAGAATGCGCAGGTTACAAGAGATATCCTGAGCGGTAAGATCACTGATTCAAGAAGAGTCACAGTTCTTATGAATGCAGGTGCAGCTATCTACGCAGGAGGTGCTGCTCCTTCTATCGCCGAAGGTGTTAAAAAAGCAGCTGAGCTTATCGACAATGGTGAGGCTTTAGCAAGACTTGATAAGTTTATCGAGTTGTCAAAAGAGGATTGACCATGGCAGATATTCTTGAGACGATAGCTGAAGCAACAAGGGCGAGAGTTGCAATATCCAAGGAGACTATATCTGATACAGCAATAAGAGATCTTGCCTATGCCTCCGGAAAGGGTGACTTCTCCTTCGAGAAAGCACTTAAGAATGAAGGCATGAGCTTTATCTGCGAGTGTAAGAAAGCATCTCCTTCCAAGGGAATAATAGCAGAGGATTTCCCGTACATCGATATCGCAAAGGATTATGAAGCTTCCGGAGCAGCGGCCATATCTGTCCTTACCGAACCCATGTGGTTCAGGGGAGATATCAAATATCTTCAGGAGATATCCTCGGCAGTATCGATCCCATGCCTGCGCAAGGATTTCACGATCGATGAATACATGATCTATGAGGCCAAGGCGAAAGGGGCATCAGCAGTTCTTATAATCTGTTCCATCCTCACATCACGGGAGATCGGAAGGTATATTGAGATCGCTGATGAGCTTGGATTATCATCTCTTGTTGAGGTGCACGACCACAACGAAGCTCAGATCGCTCTTGGGGAAGGCGCAAGGATAATAGGAGTTAATAACAGAAATCTTCGTGATTTCTCAGTTGATCCGCTCAATTGCTTAAGACTAAGGGAATATGTTCCCGAAGACGTTGTTTTCGTGGCTGAGAGCGGGATCAAGACGCATGAAGACATTACCAGGCTTCTTATAAATAAGGTTGATGCTGTGCTTATCGGGGAGTCCGTTATGAGGGCTCCCGATAAGAAGGCATTCATCGCACAGCTGAGGGATGGTGTATCATGACCCCCAGGATCAAGATCTGCGGATTGATGAAGATCGAGGATATCCTTACCGTAAATGAAGCAAAACCGGATTATGCAGGTTTTATGTTTTACGAGAAAAGCAAGAGGTACATAACACCCGACACCGCGAAAGTATTCTACGAGAGACTGGACAGGTCCATAAAAGCAGTAGGCGTCTTTGTTGATAAGGAGATTTCTGATATTGCAAAGATCGCAGAAGAAGGTATTATTGATATCGTGCAACTTCACGGACATGAGATGGAGGAATATATAAGAGAACTTCGAATGCATGTATCGCTTCCGGTTATCAAGGCATTCTCCGTGACAGGACCTGTAGTGGTGGAAGAGGCGAACAGATCACCTGCTGACATGGTCCTTCTGGATTCCGGAGCAGGAGGTACCGGGACAAGATTTAACTGGGACCTTATAAGCAAAGTCAGAAGAGATTACTTTCTGGCGGGGGGACTTGATCCTGACAATGCAGGAGAAGCTGCAAAACTCGGATCATATGCACTTGATGTAAGTTCAGGAGTTGAGACGGACGGACATAAAGATGCGGACAAGATAAGAAGATTTATCGAAGAAGTCCGCGGGAGGAGTATATAAGATGAGTGATTCAAGAGGACGCTTTGGAATACATGGCGGTCAGTACATTCCGGAGACACTGATGAATGCAGTGATCGAACTGGAAAAGGCGTACAATTTCTATAAAAATGATGATGAGTTCAACAGGGAACTTACTGATCTTTTTAATAATTATGCGGGCAGGCCTTCGCTTCTTTATTATGCAGAGAAGATGACGAAGGATCTTGGCGGTGCAAAGATCTATCTCAAGAGGGAGGACCTCAACCACACCGGTTCGCACAAGATCAACAATGTATTGGGACAGGCACTCCTCGCAAAGAAGATGGGCAAGACGCGTCTCATCGCTGAGACAGGAGCAGGCCAGCATGGTGTTGCAACCGCTACGGCAGCTGCTCTCATGGGCATGGAATGCGTAGTGTTCATGGGTGAGGAAGATACCAAGAGGCAGGCTCTTAATGTGTACAGGATGAAGCTGCTCGGTGCAACGGTGATACCCGTTAAGTCTGGTACTGCGACACTAAAGGATGCCGTATCTGAAGCGATGAGGGAGTGGACATCAAGGATCGATGATACACATTACTGCCTGGGATCTGTCATGGGACCTCATCCTTTCCCGACTATCGTCAGGGATTTTCAGGCGGTTATCTCCAGGGAGATCAAACAGCAGGTCAAAGATGCTGAGGGAAGGCTTCCCGATGCCGTCATCGCATGCTGCGGCGGAGGCTCGAATGCGATCGGATCATTCTATAATTTCATTGAGGATAAGAGTGTCAGACTGATCGGATGCGAAGCCGCAGGCAGAGGCATAGATACATTTGAGACTGCTGCTACGATCAATACCGGAAGGCTCGGCATCTTCCATGGAATGAAGTCTTATTTCTGTCAGGATGAATACGGTCAGATAGCACCCGTATATTCGATCTCGGCTGGACTTGATTATCCCGGCATCGGACCTGAACATGCGATGCTCCACGATACGGGAAGGGCGGAATATGTGGCAATTACTGACGATGAGGCAGTGGAAGCTTTCGAGTATCTGTCACGTACGGAAGGTATCATACCTGCGATAGAATCGGCACATGCGGTTGCGTATGCTCGCAAGTATGCTCCTAAGCTCGGTAAGGACAAGGTAGTCGTTATCACCATTTCGGGAAGGGGAGACAAGGACTGCGCAGCTATCGCAAGATACAGAGGAGAGAATATCTATGAGTAACATAAAGAGTGCTTTTGAGAGCGGTAAGGCGTTCATTCCGTTTATAACATGCGGTGATCCGGATCTTGATACGACGGCAAAGATCGTCCGCGCAATGGAGAAGAACGGAGCAGACCTGATAGAACTCGGGATCCCTTTCTCTGATCCTACTGCGGAGGGACCTGTTATCCAGGAAGCCAATATCAGGGCATTGTCAGCAGGCACGACGACGGACAAGGTCTTTGACATGGTAAGACAGCTCCGCTCCGGCAGCGATGCCGTTAAGGTGCCCATGGTCTTCATGACATATGCTAACGTCGTATTCTCATATGGCGCAGAGAAGTTTATCTCGACCTGCGCAAATATCGGGATCGACGGACTGATACTGCCGGATATCCCCTACGAGGAGAAAGGCGAGTTTGTCGAGATCACGCGAAAGTACGGACTTGATCTCGTATCTCTCATCGCCCCCACATCGGAGGGAAGGATCACTAAGATCGCATCAGAAGCGGAAGGCTTCATTTATGTTGTTTCCAGTCTTGGCGTAACAGGCGTCAGGAGCAGGATCACGACAGATATCGGTTCAGTATGCAGTGCGATCAAGGCATCTTCTTCTGTTCCGTGCGCCATCGGATTCGGAATATCCACCCCGGAACAGGCAAGAGACATGGCACAGTATGCTGACGGAGTGATCGTGGGATCAGCCATAGTAAAGCTCATTGCGGCTAATGGCAGGGATAGTGCTCCCGTCGTTGGCGAATATGTAAAAAAGATGAAGGTAGCCATATCGTGACGGTATTACCGTCTGAATGATAAGGATTTGTACCATTACCACAAGTCATTAGTAGCTTTGTACTGATAATTAATACAATGATACGATTTTCTGCAGGGGCGCTCTGGCGCCTCTGTTTTTTAGTTGGATTTATAGTAGAATAAGTATTGCGGTATAACATTTCGGAGGTCTTTAGTATGAAGAATTATTTCGACCTTAAAGGTCAGGTAGCTATTGTAACAGGTTGTTCCACAGGACTCGGTGTACAGATGGCGAAGGCGCTTGCGAACCAGGGCTGCAACATCGTTGCCGTTGCCCGCCGTAAGAACCTTATTGATGAGGTTTCTGCTGACATCAGCTCAACATACGGTGTTGAAGCTGTCGGCATCGCTTGCGACATCACTGATACAGACAGCGTAGATGCAATGGTACAACAGGTCTATGACAAGTTTGGCAGGATCGATATCCTTATCAATAATGCAGGAACAGGCGCGGTTGCACCTGCTGTAGACATTACTGACGAGCAGTTCTATAACGAACTGAACATCGATCTCTTCGGCTCATTCCGCGTGGCAAGGGCTGTTGCAAAGGTTGCAATGCTCCCCGCAGGATACGGAAGAATCATCAACATCGCTTCTATGTACGGTCTTGTCGGTAACAAGGCTGCTACATGCGCACCTTATCACGCAGCAAAGGGCGGCGTTGTCAACATGACGAGAGCGCTCGCTGCTGAGTGGGCAAACAAGGGCATTACGGTCAACTCGATCTGCCCCGGATATTTCTGGACACCTCTTACGGCTGATACGCTTGATTCAGATTTCTTCCAGGCTTACATGAAGTCAGCAGTTCCAGTAGAGCGTTACGGTAAGGAAGGAGAGCTCGATACATGTACTCTGTTCCTTGCTTCTCCCGAATCCGCTTACGTTACAGGACAGAATATCGCTGTAGACGGCGGATATACTGCTATCTGATCATCAGGTTTGATAATAAAAGATCAGGGGCTGTCTCAAGTCATGAGGCAGCCCCTGTTGCATATGTCTGAAGACGATCTTTTATTTCATCTTAAAATCATAGTCATTTATCGTGATCTTCTCTATATTTGATGTGTCAACCAGACGGTTGAAGAGAGTAATAAGTCCATTATCGATTCCACAGAGGTATCCTACATTCTCCGTCTCAGTGTTTGCCTTGTAGTTCATGAATTCATTTGTGTGATCGATTACCTGATATGTGGAGCCGTCCTTATATGTGATGACTATCCTGCAAAGCCTGTCGATGGATTCTCCCTTAGGCTCCTTACCTCCGGTGGAATCCCACTGCATAGCGATGGGGGATACGTAGATAATGCCTCCGTCATTGCTCTTAAGAGTGATCGAATCCAGCTTCTCTGATACAGGGATCTCGAATGACTTCTCTTCAATGACATAATTAACGCTGTTCTTGGTGGTGCTCTGTTCTCTCTTTGCTGTATCGATCCTGCGTGCTTTCAAGGTGATGTGATCAGTGACCGGAGCAAATTGTGATGGCCATACCACACTACTGTCACACATATATTCATTGCAATATATCTTATCAGGTGTGGAACGTGTGAGATCCACATAGATCTTGCCGCTGCCCTCATCAAATCCGAACAGCAGGTCGCTGTCTTCTCTGAACCATGCACCCTTGGCATCATTATCATCCTTGCTGTACTTAAGACACTTGACTCCTCCGGGCTGTTCGACAGTATAAGACGTCACGATCCCTGCTCTGTCACGCACCACTGATTCAACCGTTATGGTGGTGTCTCCGATCTTACATACCACGGGTTCTGTCATCATATTATTGCCTATTAGTCCGGATGCTGTATCCGGATCGACCTCGGTATACTCTACCTTGGGCATTGTAACTTCGTACGTTACAGGGTTGCCGTTCTCATCGATCTTGCCGGTCTCGACCATTGTCTCTACATGCACTTCAGAATTCTCCTTGCCGGTATTACCCCACAGCCTGTCGAAAAACTCACCGTCCGTTGCGGCATTAACCGCGAAAGGTGCTGCGATGACGAGCGCAGCTGCAGCGACCAGCAGACTCTTAGTATATCTGCCGCCCATATTCTTACGGACTCTTGTCTTATAATCCTTCATCATTAATTCCTTTCTCTTGTTATATCTGTCCGAGAAAACATGTTCTCCGGAAGATACGTCTATCCTGTCAAATTCCTCTACACTGATGTTAAACCTATCGTTCATAGTCTTGTCTCCCTGTTAAATATTGAAAGATGCATCGGCATTCATATGTTTCCTCAGTATCCCCTTGGCACGCTCGAACCTTTTGCGCACGCTTGCCTCGGTGATACCAAGTTCTTCCGCGGTCTGCCTTGTTGACATATCCCTTACAACAAGGCAATAAACAACATCGTAGTATTTCCTGCCAAGGCATCCCATCATCTGTTCTATCTGCAGATCAGACTCAGAGTCCGAATCGGGAAGAACAGTTGACTGAGATTCCATGATCTCAATATTATCGGTCAGATAAGTGACCTCACAATCTCTCTTATTCCTGTTATAGATGTTGATCGCGGCATTACGAATGACCGTTATTATGTATCTTTTGCAGTCATCTGATTCCGGACTGTCAAACTTAACCCTATGCTTCATCAACTTCAGAAAAGCATCTTGCACCGCATCTTCCGCCTGCTCTTCATTATGCAGGATGGCAAATGCGACATAATACATCTTCTGTTCATAAAGCCTGTAGCAGTCTTCTATGAAAGAGATCTGTTTATCAGCCAAAGTCATCAAGTCTTCTCCTTCGATTGTTTTGTGTTAACCGGTTAACTTCGGTATTCCGTACGGGAATTCCATGAGAGCCGTGATCATCAGCTCTCACCTACAATAACAAAAGTGACGGGTGTTTTGTGACAGATTTTTTTGTTTGCCTCAATTATCACGCAAATGATGGATGTGGCAAATGGCCAGCCTGTCACGGGAACGTGACGGATTTGAGTTGACTCATTTATTGCATGATGATAAAATAAACAAAGGAAGAGGCGCTGCCAGTAGACGGTTGCCCTCAAGTTTTTTTGGAAAATACCGCTCTAACTTGTCAGGCTACGGGCGGTATTATTTATCTCTTGTTCTTAACGAACAATGGAGCACTTCATTAAGTGAGTTATCCCGCGTTCTTGAGCAGAAATGACAACCCAACTTTCACCGGCAATAAGAACGCCGCCCCGACCCGGGACGGCACTCTTATGATATTACAAGGGAGGTTAGTTATTCCACATCCTGTAATGCTGCGAAGTTCTCTTCGCCTGTTCTGATCTTGACGACCTGAGTTACGTTATATACGAAGATCTTGCCGTCACCGATGTGACCTGTATAGAGTGCCTTCTTGGCTGCCTCGATGACATGATCGACAGGGATCTTGGATACGACGACCTCGACCTTGATCTTAGGGAGCAATGTCGCGTCGATCTCGACTCCACGGTATCTCTCGCCGGCGCCTTTCTGGATGCCGCAGCCCATTACCTGGGTTACTGTCATGCCGGTAACGCCGAGGTCGTTCATCGCACGTCTTAATGCATCGTAGCGGGAGAGCTTAGCGACTATTACAACCTTATGGATACCCGTATCGAATTCGGGGACCGTGTTGTTGACAACAGGTACTGAAGCGTTCTTGACAGCTTCTGATGCATCTGTGAATTCAGGAATGCCGAGGTCAGTATTATCATTTGTCTCCATGAGGTTAGCAGTAACATCCATGAGTGAGAAGCCTGCATAAGCTGAAGGGAGACCGTGCTCTGTAGCATCAAGACCGGTGATCTCTTCCTCTTCCGTAACACGGAGACCGAAGATCTTCTTGATGGCGAAGAATGTGATCGTGATCATTATCGCTGTCCAGCCTGCAGTGGCGAGCATACCGATCATCTGGATGCCGAGGAGCTTGAAGCCGCCGCCATAGAACAGACCTGTCATAACGTTGCCTGCACTGTCAACTACCGAGTAGCCGGGAACTGTATCCGTAGAGAAGAGACCTACTGCGATGGTACCCCAGATACCGTTCATCATGTGAACTGCGACTGCACCTACAGGGTCATCGATATGGAGCACATTATCGAGGAACCATACACCGAATACGACGAGCAGTCCTGATACGAGACCGATCATGATGGAACCGAATGCATCTGTAGTATCGCAAGGAGCCGTGATCGCAACGAGACCTGCAAGTGATGCGTTGAGACACATTGAGACATCGGGCTTGCCATACTTGATCCAGGTAAAGATCATACATGTAACCGTAGCGATCGCAGGTGCGATAGTAGTTGTTACGAATACGTCACCAAGCTGATCCAATGATGTACATGCCGCACCGTTAAATCCATACCAGCCGAGCCAGAGGATGAAAACACCTAAAGCACCGATGGGAAGATTATGGCCGGGGAAAGCGTTGACCTTTGTGACCTTGCCGTTCTTATCCTTAACGAACTTACCGATCCTCGGTCCTAAGATAGCTGCACCGATGAGGGCTGATATACCGCCTACCATATGGATGCAGTTTGACCCTGCGAAATCATGGAATCCGATCTGTGAGAGCCATCCGCCGCCCCATGTCCAGTGTGCTTCTATGGGATAGATAACAGCTGAGATAACACCTGAATAAACACAGTAAGACAGGAACTTGGTCCTCTCAGCCATGGCACCTGATACGATGGTTGCTGTTGTGGCACAGAATACTAGGTTAAATACGAATCCTGACCAATCGAAGTTAGCGTAGTTTGTAAAGATGTCGAAATTCGGAAGACCTACGAGACCGAAGAGTGCATCTTCGCCCAGGAACAACCCGAATCCTATTGCAATAAAAACTACCGTTCCTATACAGAAATCCATCAGGTTCTTCATAATGATGTTTCCTGCATTCTTGGCTCTTGTGAAGCCGGTTTCCACCATGGCAAATCCTGCCTGCATCCAGAAGACCAGAGCAGCTCCGATGAGAAACCACACACCAAAGACCTGTTCGTTTACACTTTGTAAAACGTCTTCTAACATAACATGTTCCTCCTTCTTTTCCGTTGCAAAAGAAAAGAATCCGCCAAGGGGGATCACTCCATTGTGACGAATTCTTTTCTCTTGCAACGTTAAAATCAAAAAAGGTGCACCGGAAAACTACCGATGCACCCTTGCATGTGGTGATATTATCACTCGGTCAGGATACTGTCAACCCTCGAAAACTGCATGTCGTTTTTTCTGCAAAATTCTTTTCAAAAACAGACATTTTTTGCCGGAGGGGGCGTGACTATTGACATTCACGACTTCAAGTAGCATAATCCACCTAATCAAATACTACGGGCAAAGACGCTTATCTGCAGAGATATCTCTGCAAGGTAAGCGTTTTTTATTTTGCAGAGATTTGAAGGGAGTATAAAGCGGTATGGACAATTACAGAGTTAACGAACCCTTTAAGGCTCAGGGATTATATGATCCCTCATTTGAACACGATAACTGCGGGATCGGAGCCGTGGTGAACATTAACGGTAAGCAGGAGAGAAGGGTTGTTGACAACGCGCTTAAGATCGTTGAGACATTGGAGCACCGTGCTGGTAAAGATGCAGAGGGCAAGACCGGTGACGGCGTCGGCATACTGCTTCAGATACCTCATGATTATTTTGTCAAGGAAGCTGCTAAGGAAGGTATTGCACTTGGCGGCAGAAGATCATTCGGACTCGGCATGTTCTTCATGCCGCAGACAGTATCTCTTTATGAGAGTGCGATGAAGGCTTTCGAAGAGATCATCGGGAAAGAAGGGATGAAGTTCCTTGGCTGGCGTAAGGTTCCGGTAGAGCCTGATGTGCTCGGAAGTAAGGCCAGGGACAGCATGCCGACGATCATGCAGGCATTTGTAGCCAGACCTGACGATGCAAAAGATGACCTCGCGTTCGACAGGAGATTATATGTTGCAAGAAGGCTCTTTGAGAAGACGGATGTGAACACTTATGTGTGTTCCCTGTCATGCCGTACGGTAGTCTATAAGGGTATGTTCCTTGTCGGGCAGCTGAGGTCTTTTTATAAGGATCTTAACAGGGACGATTTCGTGTCCGCGATCGGAATCGTGCATTCGAGGTTCTCGACTAATACGAACCCAAGCTGGCAGAAGTCACACCCCAACAGGATCATGGTCCATAACGGTGAGATCAATACGATCACGGGCAACATGAACAAGATGCTCAGCCGTGAGAACATCCTCCATTCCGAAGTCCTTGAGGACAGGCTTGATGATATCTATCCGCTCCTTGACGTAACAGGATCGGATTCTGCAAGGCTGGATAACACCCTGGAGTTCATGGAGATGTGCGGCATGCCGCTTCCACTGGCGATAGGAGTGCTGATCCCCGAACCGTGGCAGCACATAGAGACGATGAGCCGCAAGAGACGCGCTTTCTATCAGTACTATGCGACCATGATGGAACCGTGGGACGGACCTGCTTCTATAATCTTCTCTGACGGTGATATCCTCGGCGCGACACTTGACCGCAACGGACTGAGACCTTCAAGATATTACATTACCGAAGACGGACTGCTGATCATATCATCAGAGGTCGGGGCACTGTCAGATCTTGATGAGAATACCGTGCTCAGGAAGGACCGTCTGCGTCCGGGTAAGATACTCGTGGCAGATACGAAGTCAGGAAGGCTTATAAGCGATGAGGAGCTGAAGACATCGTTTGAGAACAGGCAGCCTTACGGTGAATGGCTCGATCAGATGCTCGTCAACTTAAGCGAGCTGCAGAAGGAGAACAAGAAGCCGATCCGCATCAGGGGTGAGGAACTTAGAACTCTCCAGAAGGCATTCGGATACAGTTACGGCAATCTTAAGAACTCACTCATACCCATGTGTCTCAACGGCATTGAGGAGACAGCTGCGATGGGTGTGGATTCACCCGTTCCGCCCCTGTCAGAGAAGGATCCGCCGCTGTTCGATTTCTTTAAGCAGAAGTTTGCTCAGGTAACCAACCCTCCCATCGATTCCATAAGGGAAGAGATCATCACGGACACTACCGTCTATCTCGGTATCGCAGGTAACATCCTTGAAGAGAAGGAGGAGAACTGCCGCGTACTGAAGATCAATAATCCCATACTCTCGAATATCGACCTCATGAAGATCAGGCACTCTGATCTTACGGGTCTCAAGACCAGGGACATCAGCATGCTCTATAAGCGTGGCACGGGTCTTAAAGAAGCGATAGATAATCTGTTCAGACAGGCTGACAAGGCGCATGAGGAAGATGCCGAGATCCTTATCCTGACCGACCGCGGAGTTGACAGGGAGAATGTTGCGATCCCCTCGCTCCTTGCAGTTGCTGCTCTTGAGTCATATCTCGTAAGGACAAGGATGAACACTTCGATATCGATCATACTTGAATCAGGTGAGCCTTGCGAAGTGCATCATTTCGCGACGCTCATGGGATTTGGCGCGAGCGCGATCAATCCCTACCTCGCATTTGATTCGATTCATGAACTGATAAGCACCGGCATGATCGATAAGGACTACACCGAAGCAAGTCTGGCATATACATCTGCGATAGTTCACGGCATCGTCAAGATAAGCGCCAAGATGGGCATATCGACGATCCAGTCGTACCAGGGATCCAAGATATTCGAGGCGCTCGGCATCGGAAAGGAACTGATGGATAATTACTTCCCTGATACCGTCAGCAGGGTTGGCGGCATCACGCTCAAGAATATCGAGGATAGAACGATAAGGCTTCATGATAAGGCATACGACCCAGAGGATCTTACAATCCCGGATGCGCTGAGGATCTCGGGCTTCCATAAGGAGCGTTCGGGCAAGGAGGACCACCTCTACAATCCCGAGTCAATACTCCTTCTCCAGAAGGCAACGAGAACGGGTGATTACAGCCTGTTCAAGCAGTTCTCGGATGTGATCAACAGGGAAGACCGTCATATCACGCTGAGGAGCACGCTTGAATTTGTCTATCCTGAGAACGGTGCTGTCAGCATCGATGAGGTTGAGCCCGTCGAAAGCATCGTCAAGCGCTTCAAGACGGGTGCCATGTCGTACGGCTCCATCTCAAAGGAAGCCCACGAGTGCATGGCGATCGCGATGAACAGATTGGGCGGCAAGAGCAACAGCGGAGAAGGCGGTGAAGACCCCGAGAGGATGGCAACGAAAGGCCGCAGTGAAGACCGTTGCTCAGCCATCAAGCAGGTCGCATCAGGAAGGTTCGGTGTCACGTCAGAGTATCTCATCTCTGCAAGGGAGCTCCAGATCAAGATGGCTCAGGGTGCCAAGCCCGGCGAGGGCGGACACCTCCCGAGCAAGAAGGTCTATCCCTGGATCGCGAAGACACGTCATTCGACACCCGGCGTTGCGCTCATCTCGCCTCCGCCGCATCACGACATCTATTCCATCGAGGATCTTGCACAGCTCATCTACGACCTCAAGAATGCGAATAAGGATGCAAGGATCTCCGTCAAGCTCGTATCGGAATCAGGAGTAGGAACGATCGCATCGGGTGTCGCAAAGGCCGGTGCCGGAGTCGTCCTGATCTCCGGTTATGACGGCGGCACGGGAGCAGCTCCGGCAAGCTCCATCCATAACGCCGGGCTGCCGTGGGAGTTAGGTGTTGCAGAGACTCATCAGACATTGATCCAAAATGATCTGAGATCCAAGGTCGTGATCGAGGCAGACGGCAAGCTCCTGACGGGGCGCGACGTTGTCATCGCTGCGATGCTCGGTGCGGAGGAATTCGGTTTTGCAACTGCACCTCTCGTTACGATGGGCTGCGTCATGATGCGTGTATGTAACCTTGATACATGTCCCGTAGGCGTGGCAACGCAGAATCCCGAACTCCGCAAGAGGTTTAAGGGCAAGCCGGAATATGTTATCAACTTCATGAATTTCATAGCGCAGGAGACACGTGAGATCATGGCATCTCTTGGCATCAGGAGCATCGATGAACTGGTCGGAAGATCTGACCTCCTGAGGAAGAAGGCTTTCCCCGAAGGATCACATCCGGAGGGCATCGATATGAATATCGTCCTGGCTGATCCCTACAACAAGAGGACGGACGTCAAGAAGCATTTTGATCCTGCCGATGCATATGATTTCATGCTCGGAAAGACGATAGATGAACAGATCATCATTCCGTCATTTGAGGATGCTTTCAGAAACGGAACAAAGAAGAGCATCGATGTTAAGATAACAAATCTCAACAGGACGGTAGGCACGCTCTTCGGTGCTGAGATAACAAAGAGATATGGCAGCTCACTGGACGAGGATACGTTTGTGGTGAACTGCAAAGGCTCTGCAGGACAGAGCTTCGGCGCATTCATCCCCAGGGGCCTTACGATCAATGTGGAAGGTGATGCGAATGACTATTTCGGAAAGGGATTGTCAGGCGGAACGCTGAGCCTCAAGGCACCTGAGCACTTCAGCCTCAAGGCAGATGAGAACATCATTGCCGGCAACGTTGCACTCTTCGGTGCGACATCAGGCAAGGCATTTATCAACGGTGTGGCAGGTGAGAGATTCTGTGTCAGGAACTCCGGTGCGACAGTCGTCTGCGAAGGTGTCGGAGATCACGGATGTGAATACATGACAGGCGGCGAAGCAGTGATCTTAGGCAAGGTCGGCAAGAACTTCGCAGCAGGTATGAGCGGCGGTATCGCTTATGTCCTTGATGAAGAGAACGATCTTTACACAAAGCTCAACAAATCACTTGTCGGATTCTCCAGGATCACGGAAGAAGATGACAGGAACAGGCTGCGCGCTCTGATCGAGGAACACGTCAGAAGGACTTCCTCACATTTGGGTTCGATCATCCTGAAGGACTTTGATGAATATGTCACGAAGTTTAAGAAGGTAGTCCCTCACGAGTACAAGGCAATGATGACCGCCATCAGCAAATACAAAGATATGGGATGTGATGATGACGAAGCAAAGATCAAAGCATTTCAGGAAAGGGTTAACGGGTGATCCATATGGGTAAGACAGGCGGTTTTATGGAGTATGGAAGAGTTGATGATCCTGCAATGGATCCGCTGGAGAGGATAAAGTCCTACAACGAGTTCCATACGCCCATCGATGAAGAAACCCGTAAGGAGCAGGCTGGAAGGTGCATGGACTGCGGGGTGCCTTTCTGTCAGTTCGGCAAGCCGATCTGCGGGATGGTGTCAGGCTGTCCTCTGAACAATCTCTGTCCTGACTGGAATGATCTCATCTACAACGGTTTCTGGGACGAAGCCTGCAACAGACTTACGATGACGAATCCTTTCCCGGAGTTCACCTCAAGAGTTTGTCCTGCACTGTGCGAGAAGGCATGCACATGCGGTCTGAACGGTGATGCCGTAACTGTAAGGGCAAACGAGTATGCGATCATAGAGAAGGCTTACGAGAGCGGCTATATGAAGCCGAAGGCGCCTTCCAAGAGGAGCGGCAAGAGAGTTGCGGTAATAGGTTCCGGACCTTCAGGACTATCTGCCGCCCACTGGCTCAACAGGAGGGGTCACAGCGTGACCGTGTTCGAGAAAGCGGACAGGGCAGGCGGCCTTCTCATGTACGGCATTCCGAACATGAAGCTCGAGAAAAGGATCATCAAAAGAAGGATAGACCTCATGATGGAGGAAGGCGTCGAATTCAGATACAATACTGATGTCGGGCGTGATATCCCCGCTTCGAACCTGATCGACTCATATGATGCGGTCATCCTGGCCTGCGGCAGCCGCAATCCGAGAGATATCAAAGCTCCCGGAAGAGAGGGGGAAGGCATATACTTTGCTGTTGACTTCTTAACCTCAACGACTAAGATAGTATTGGAATCCAATATATCTGCTACAGACTATATCAGTTCCAAGTACAAGGATGTCGTGATAATCGGCGGAGGTGATACAGGTAATGACTGCGTAGGTACATGCATAAGGCACGGGTGCAAGTCTGTGACGCAGCTCGAGATGATGCCGGTGCCGCCCGTGACACGTGCCGCGAACAACCCGTGGCCTGAATGGCCGAAGGTCCTTAAGACTGATTACGGACAGGAGGAATCCATCGCCGTATTCGGGAAGGATCCAAGAGTCTATGAGACTACCGTTAAGAGTTTTGTCCGTGATGATGACGGAAAGCTTACGGGGGTTGAAACAGTAAAGATCGACTGGCAGAGAGGTGACGACGGAAGGATGAAGATGAACTTCATCGAGGGCTCGGAGAAGATCATTCCGGCTCAGATCGTTCTCATCGCAGCAGGTTTCCTTGGCCCGGAGAGCTACATAGCTGAATCTTTCGGGGTGGAGACTGATTCAAGGTCTAACATAAAGGCTTCGGAGAAGGATCACCGCACCTCCAGGGACAAGGTCTTTGCGGCAGGCGATGTCAGAAGAGGACAGTCGCTTGTGGTTTGGGGCCTGAGAGAGGGCAGGGACTGTGCTGAGGAAGTAGATAAATATCTTATGGGTTATTCAAATATGTTGTGAGGTCGATAAATGAAGCGGTATTTGGTTTTGGAAAATGGTGATGTATTTGAGGGAGAGGCCTTTGGCGGCTCCGAAGAAGTCATTGCCGAGATAGTATTCACAACGGCTATGACCGGTTACCTTGAGACTCTGACTGACAAGAGTTATAAGGGACAGGCTGTCGTTCAGACATTCCCGCTGATCGGTAACTACGGTATCATACCGGAGGACCGCGAGGGAGAAGCACCCAGCGTATCAGCTTACATCGTAAGGGAAGCGTGCGGGGAACCTTCGAACTTCAGGAGCAGCGGAACGCTCGATGATTACCTCAGGGAGAACAATATCCCGGGACTTAAGGGGATAGATACGAGGGCCCTGACGAGGATACTCCGTGAGAGAGGTGTCATGAACGGACTCATAACCGATACGCTTCCTTCAGACATGGATAAGGCACTGGCTGATATCGCGGCTTACAAGATCAAGAATCCGGTCGCGGAAGTCAGTGCCACAACGCCTCAGGTGTTCGATCCCGGCAACAGTATTTATACGGTCGCCATGATCGACTGCGGCATAAAGAACAATATCATAAGGTGCCTCAATGCACGTGGCTGCAAGGTCGTTCTGCTTCCATATGATTCAAGCGCTGATACCATCAGGGGATTGTCTCCTGACGGTATCTTCATAAGCAACGGTCCCGGTGATCCCGAGGACAACAAGGTTACCATAAAGACACTTCAGGAACTGGCAGGAGATAAGATCCCGACCATGGGCATCTGCCTTGGTCACCAGCTTCTGGCACTTGCAAACGGGTTTAAGACAAATAAGCTCAAGTATGGCCACAGGGGAACAAACCACCCGGTCAAGAACATGATCACGGGAAGGATATACATCTCCTCGCAGAACCACGGCTATGCGGTTCTTGAAGATTCCATAGACAGGAATATCGCAGACGTTCTCTACACGAATGTCAACGACGGAACGAATGAGGGTATCATATACAGGAACAGGCCCCAGTTCTCCGTCCAGTTCCATCCCGAAGCCTGCGGAGGTCCGAAGGATACGGAATTCCTGTTCGATGATTTCATTAAGATGATGGATGAGGGGAGGGATTGATCATGCCGTTAGATAAGAGTATCCGTAAGGTCTTAGTCATCGGTTCCGGTCCTATCGTAATAGGTCAGGCAGCCGAGTTTGACTATGCAGGCACGCAGGCATGCAGAGCACTTCGTGAGGATGGTATCGAGATCGTACTCATCAACTCCAATCCTGCTACGATAATGACCGATAAATCGATGGCTGACAAGATCTACATCGAACCGCTTACACTTAAGACAGTCAAGAGGGTAATAGAGACCGAGAGACCTGACGCGATCTTGTCAGGCCTTGGCGGACAGACAGCACTGACGCTCTGCATGGAGCTTGCCAAGGACGGCTTCCTTGCGCGTAACGGCGTCAAGCTCCTGGGTTCTTCTCCGGAGTGCATAGACAAAGCGGAGGACCGTCAGATATTCAAGGATACCATGGAGAGCATTGGCCAGCCCTGCATTCCCTCCAAGGTCGTAAACGATGTTGATTCAGCTCTTGAATTCGCAAAGGAGATCGGTTATCCGGTCATCGTTAGACCTGCATTTACATTAGGCGGTTCGGGCGGCGGTATCGCTTCTGATGCCGGCGAGCTCCACGAGATCGCCAGGAACGGTCTTAACATGTCTCCGATCACGCAGGTGCTGATCGAGAAATGCATCTCCGGCTGGAAGGAGATCGAGTTCGAGGTCATCCGTGACAAAGCGGGCAATGTCATCACGGTCTGCTCGATGGAGAACCTTGATCCCGTAGGCGTCCACACGGGAGACAGCATCGTCATCGCGCCTGCTGTCACATTGTCGGACAAAGAGTATCAGATGCTCAGATCGGCATCACTTAACATAATCGAAGCGCTCGGTGTTGAAGGCGGCTGTAACTGCCAGTTCGCACTCCACCCGACATCTTTCGAATATGCCGTCATCGAGGTCAATCCGCGTGTATCCAGGTCGTCCGCACTCGCATCCAAGGCGACAGGCTACCCCATCGCGAAAGTAGCGACCAAGATCGCTCTCGGATACCGTCTCGATGAGATTAGGAATGCAGTCACGGGGAACACTTTCGCGGCGTTCGAGCCTGCGCTCGACTATGTTGCGGTAAAGTTCCCGAAGTGGCCTTTCGACAAGTTCGTGTATGCGAAGAGAGACCTCGGAACGCAGATGAAGGCGACGGGCGAAGTCATGTCCATATCAGACTCGTTCGAGAGCGCCCTGATGAAGGCCGTAAGAGGTGCGGAGATCTCTGCCGACACGCTCAGGATCAAGAAGCTTAGAGATATGACGGATGATGCGATAAGGAAGGGCATCGGTCATACGACGGATGAGAGGATCTTCTATGTTGCCGAGGGATTATACCGCGGATTTGACATGGATGAGATCCATAAGATCACAATGATCGACAACTGGTTCTTAAGCAAGATCAGGAATCTCGTATCTTATGAGAAGATGATCGAGGGCGGGCTTACTGATGAACTCTACATCAGGGGCAAGAAGTTAGGATTCACCGACAAGGCGATCTCCAGGATATCAGGGGAATCTGCCGAAGATAAGAAGCAGCTTGTCTCAGTTACCTATAAGATGGTCGATACATGCGCAGGTGAGTTTGAAGCCGTAACGCCGTATTTCTATGCGACATACAACAGCAAGGCAGAAGGCGGTGAGAACGAGGCATCCATAGAGGATACGGGAGATGCAAAGACGGTCATCGTAATAGGTTCAGGCCCCATCAGGATCGGTCAGGGTATCGAGTTCGACTATGCTGCTGTCCACTGCGTACATGCCTTAAGGGGCCTTGGGTACCGCGTAGTCATAATCAACAATAACCCGGAGACGGTATCAACTGACTTTGATACGGGCGACAGGCTCTACTTCGAACCGCTCACACCGGAAGACGTGCTCAATATCATCGAACAGGAAAAGCCTGTCGGCGTCGTCGTTGCTTTCGGCGGACAGACTGCCATCAAGCTGACGAAGACATTGTCGGAGAACAACATAAACATCATCGGGACTTCTGCCGATTCGATCGACATGGCCGAAGACCGTGAGAGATTTGACGAACTCCTCGAGAGGCTCGGGATCGCAAGACCCAAGGGATTCTCCGTGCTGACGAAGGATGAGGCATTCGAGGCCGCCCATACTCTGGGATATCCGATCCTCCTGCGTCCTTCCTACGTGCTCGGCGGTCAGAACATGACGATTGCGTTCCACGATGAGGACGTAAACGAATACATGGATATCATACTCTCGCAGGGCATCGAGAATCCGGTCCTGATCGATAAATACATCCAGGGCAGGGAGATCGAAGTCGATGCGATCTACGACGGTCATGACGTTCTCATTCCCGGTATCATGGAGCATATCGAGAGAGCAGGCATCCACTCGGGCGACTCCATCGCAGTCTACCCTGCAAAACATATCTATGACCGCATGGCCAAGAGGCTCGTAGACACTACGAAAGCACTCTGCGAAGGCCTGGCATCGATCGGAATCGTAAACATTCAGTACATCGTTAAGGACGACCAGATCTATGTCATCGAGGTAAATCCCCGCGCGTCGAGAACGGTGCCCTACATGAGCAAGGTAACGGGAGTCATGATGGTGGACTGCGCTGTGAGGGTGTCCTTAGGCGAGAAGCTTGATGACATGGATTACGGTGTCGGTTTCTACCGCCAGTCACCTTATACATGCGTTAAGGTTCCGGTATTCTCCTTTGAGAAACTTACCGATGTCGACACGCAGTTGGGACCTGAGATGAAGTCCACAGGTGAGGTGTTAGGCGTCGGCCGCAACCTCTCGGAAGCCCTGTACAAGGGCCTCGTTGCAGCAGGCTACAAGATGTATAAGAGCGGAGGTGTCCTCATATCGGTCCGCAATTCCGACAAGTCTGAGATCGTTGAAGTCGCCAAGAAGTTTGCTTCCCTCGGATTTGATCTTTATGCGACTGCGGGCAATTCCGTAGCACTCCGCGATGCCGGATTGACTGTTGAGACGGTTCACAAGATCCACGAATCTGACGAGAACAACACGATGACGCTCCTGGAGAGCGGCAAGGTCAATTACATCATTTCGACCTCCGCGAAAGGACGTCTCCCCGCGAGAGATTCAGTCAAGCTCCGCCGCCGCGCGGTAATGCTCGGTATCCCGTGCCTTACTGCGATCGATACGGCTGATGCGCTTGCCGACAGTCTCATGAGCAGATACAGTGAGATCAACACGGAACTTGTAGACATAAACAACATGCGTGAGAAGCGCAAGGTGATCAATTTCACAAAGATGCAGGGATGCGGCAATGACTACATCTACATCGACTGTCTTGAGAAGATGGTGGCATCTCCTGAATCGCTGTCTGTGTATATGTCCGACCGTCATTTCGGTGTCGGTGGTGACGGCATCGTTCTGATCGCACCTTCGCGTGTTGCTGACTGCCGCATGATCATGTATAACCTCGACGGTTCAGAAGGAAAGATGTGCGGTAATGCCATCCGCTGCGTCGGCAAGTACATGTACGACGTCGCAGGTCACAAGCGCAAGCACATGACAGTGGAGACGAAGAGCGGCATCAAGAAGCTGGAACTCATGACTCTGGGTGATGAAGTTGTCCGTGTCAAGGTGGACATGGGCAAGGCAGTGCTTGACCCCGCCCAGATCCCGGTAGCTCTTGACGGAGACATGATAGTAGACCGCCCCGTGACCATGGGAGGCAATCAGTACAACATTACCTGCGTATCGATGGGGAACCCGCATGCGGTAGTCTTCACGGATCTTGTCGATGCGCTGGAACTCGAGAAGATAGGACCTTCCTGCGAGACTGACAGGATCTTCCCGGAGAGGGTCAACACTGAGTTCGTCAAGGTCATCGACGAGCACACTCTCAAGATGCGTGTCTGGGAGCGCGGATCAGGCGAGACGCTGGCATGCGGAACAGGCGCCTGTGCTGCTGCAGTAGCGGCATGTCTTAACGGCTTCTGTCCCAAGGGCGAAGATATCCGCGTCATCCTCCGTGGCGGTGAGCTCGTCATCAACTATACTGATGACGGAGTATTCATGACAGGAAACTGCGAGAAGGTATTCACGGGCAGTATCGAAATATAAGTTAATTTAATGTACGATGTATAGTAGAATTCGGATAATCGAATTCTACTGTTACAGGAGGCTGCCATGACGATCGGTGAACGTGTACTGAACCTTATCCATGATGCAGGAATGACACAGAAGGAGTTTTCTGACAAGACCGGGATCCCGCAGAGTACGATGAGCAGCTGGCGCGGGAAGAAGCAGAACCCTTCGATAGATAAACTTCAGGTAATCTGTGATACATTGAATGTGGATCCTTATTATGTTCTCTCAGGAACGAAGACCAACAGTATGCTTAATACTGATTATGTTGTTGTGTACCGTGATGATGATGAATATGAACTGTTGATGGAGTACCGGAAGATGGATGTCAGCCGGCGTGACAGGATCAAGGGTTATCTTCAAGCATTACAGGATCTTGATGATTAAAGACCAGAGGCGTGAATGATCACGCCTTTACATTGTGGTTAAAATTCGACAATGCGTAGTATTCGTAAACGAATATTGGTTATGCAATGTAATTATGTTATAATTACATTGCATATACTCAGGAAGGAGTATTATGTACTGTTTTGATTGGGACGAGAACAAGAATAGAGCAAATCAGAAGAAGCACGGAGTGTCTTTCGAAGAGGCATCCACAGTGTTTTATGATGAAGCGGCATGGCTGGAATTTGATGCTGTTCATTCGGATGATGAAGACCGTTTCAGGATAATAGGCTGCAGCAGTCAGAATAATGTTTTGCTGGTAGTATATTGTATGAGGAGTGAATCGATAATACGGATAATATCATCTAGGAAAGCAACATCAAATGAGATATGGAATTATGAGAGGAGAATGAATACATGAGTAAGACTTACGATGAAGACGAGATCTTGGAGAAGGAATTTGACTTCGGTAATGCCGTAAGGAATCCTTATGCCAAGGAACTCAAGAAGCAGATTACAATAAAAGTCGCTCCTTCAGTCATTGACTATTTTAAAGAAGAATCACAGCGGACGGGAATACCTTATCAGACATTGATAAACCTCTATCTGACTGATTGTGTCAGGAATAAGAAAAAGCTTGACATGAAGTGGGTAAGTTGATCAAAGATATAGTCTAATCCACCTCACGCGTGGTATTATAATATCATATCAACCGTCGGAGGCCGGCATATGATCAACGGCAAGAAGCTGATCGCACTATGTACATCAAGAGTCTACGATCCGCAGATACACGGATATATCGTCAGGCTC
>Ga0310691_10001863_pt1 | contig 30259 bp, 20 predicted proteins | sample 176DNAGHGlowgp2_FD_203887 | JGI IMG/M metagenome (GOLD analysis project Ga0310691, IMG submission 203887) | Sheep rumen microbial communities from Palmerston North, Manawatu-Wanganui, New Zealand - 1766 DNA GHGlow gp2 (v2) (version 2) | ecosystem: Host-associated > Mammals > Digestive system >... | reverse complement strand
CCGAAGCAATGAACCGAACAACCATTTACAGAGAGCCGGAAACGGCGAAAGCCCCAGAAATCGAAATCCACTACAAAACCGCCGTAAGGCCGGCGCAACGCCCCCAAATCCAAAACGCGCCCGATGTTTACAACATAATGACCGAGAACGGCGAAATGTCGCGGAATATGGAGTACAAAGAACTGTTTTACGCCCTCTATCTGAACCAGGCGAACAAACTTTTAGCCCTCCACAAGATAGGAGAGGAAACGACCACCGCCGCCCCCGTAGATGTTAAATTTATAATGCAGGGCGCAATAATGACCAATGCCGCCGCGCTGATAGTGTGCCACAACCACCCGAGCGGCAGCACAAGCCCGAGCCGAAACGACAAACTACTGACGGAGAAGATACGCCAAGCCGCCGAACTTTTCGACATCCGACTGACCGACAGCGTGATAATAACCGCCGACAATTATTTTTCATTCGTTGAAGAGGGCATTATTTAAAAGACAAAGAAAGGGCGGAACAGACCCCGCCCGCATTAAATAACCTTATTTATTCACCATTTAAATTTCAAAACAATGGAAAAAAACACCAAGAGCGCAACCAGCGCAACGAGAACCGCAACCGCCAACGCCAAGAGCGCAGCGAAAACCACAACCCCCAAGACCGCCGCAGCCGCGACAACGCCGACCCCCGCCGCCCCTGCAATCGGATTTCTGCCCAAGGTGGCAGTCGTTGACCCCATCAAGGGAACACCCGCAGAGGCGAAACCCGCCGCCCCCGCGTTGAAACTCACAAAGTCGGAAATCGTCCCCCCGATTTCGGCAGCAGCCGAGGAAGCGAAACCCGCGACAACCGCCAAGACGGAGACAAAACCAGCAGCGGAGACCAAGCAGGAGAAACCGACCGAGGCAACCAAGGAAGACCCCAAGACGGAAACCCCGAAAGAGGTGACACCCGCACCCGCCGCCGAGACGGAGCAGAAACCCGCAGAACCAGCCCCCGCCCCGATGAGCGCGGAGGAAGCCGCCGCCGCCGCGATACGCGCCGCCGAGGAAGCCGACCGCAAACGCCGCGAATCCCTCGCGGAAATGCAAAAACGACTTGACGAGGAACTGGAAAAACTCAACCACAAGCGCGAAATTGCAGAAAAGCGGGAAATGTTCATCAAATGCCGCGAGGATATAGAAAACTATATCGGCGAATTGGAGGACGAAGAAGAATTTGAAACAAGTATCTGCCGCCTTTCCTTTGAACGCTTCACGAAAGACGGTTTAAACCGCGAGGAGTTCAAAAAGGTGATGACCGTTTCAAATACGGCAATCGTTAAAAAGTTCTGCGAGGCGATGAGCGCGGAAATTTGCGCCAAAGTCGGCGAGATTGAAAACGAACTACTTACCGCGTAAGCGCACCGCCAAAAAGCAAGGGCGGCGCACAAAGTCAGACCGCGCCGCCCTATTTTCACCATCTAAATTTAATTCACAAGAACCAAATTTAAACTTTGCAAAAGTATGAAAAATATTGATACCAACACGGGCGAAGTTTTAGAGACAATCCCCGCCCGCCCGATGACCGAAAAGGAGAAGAACCGCGCCGCACAATTCGACAGACTTTTAGCGGCCAGCGCGGAGGCGCGAGCCATACGCGAAATGATGATTAGAGAAGCCAAAAGCGAGGCGCAAACGTTCTTTTTGCTCTCCCAGCCGCTGAACTACTTTATATTAAATTTCGTGTACGCACCCGCCGAGGAGGGCACAACGGAGTTTAAAAAGTTCAACGAGTGGAAAAGAGAGGGCTACACCATAAAAAAAGGCTCCAAAGCGTTCCCCGTATGGAGCCAGCCCACCAAGCGCGAGAAGAAAGAGCAGGACGGCGAGACCGCCAGCGCACCCGCGCCAACCCCCGTACTGATGGAGAACGCCGACGGCGCAGGCGAGGAGGACAGCACCCACGGCGAGCGCGAACGCTTTAATATGTGTTATTTGTTCAGCAATTTGCAAGTGACACGCCGCGACCAGCCCGCCAGCGCGGAAGAAGCGACCGAGACGGCAGAACCTCAGGAAGAACCCGCCGCCGCGTTCCTGCAGCCCGAGCCGATAGAAGAACCCGAACCGATAGAAGTTTTTTAGAAAGGAGGCGCGGCGATGATGGACAGAATAACAAAGGCGCTCACGGCGGAAAAATACCACCTGCCGAAAGTCGGACAGTACACGGGCGCACAACTCGCGGAAATGCTGGAGACCAACCACGCGCCCGCCGCCACGGTGGAGGCATTCAGAAAATACGTAGTTTATGCTACTTTGAACGCCCCGAAAAGAATTGTAATACAGCCGCCCCAATAAGGACGGGAACAAGCCCCAACAAGGCGCAAAGATCCGAAAAACGGAACTTTTGCGCCTTTTTTAGTGCCATTTTCCAAAAAAAAAATTTTTTCCTCCATCCGGCGGAAAAAATTACGGCGGCATTCCTCAATGGCAAAGGTGATAGCCGGAAACTGGGGTTTCCATCTTTTCAGGAGGCATCACCTTTTGTTTCGTCATATCTGTTTCATATACAAATCGTTTATGGGAAGCCGTTAGTCGTGGAACAAGAAGATGATTTGGTGTTTTCGCAACCCGCTTGCAAGATATAAGTTGTACTTTTGCGGCATAAAAAAAGAGAAGTATGCAAATAGAGATAATGGACCGTATTGCGTTTAGTGTAGTAAGCAAAACCTGCGTGAAGGAGTTGGTGAAAGTTCATCCTGAATGGGATGGACGCACCATCAAGCGCAATGCAAAACCGAGATTCAAGAAGATGCTGCAAGAGACACCCTCCATTGGCTCACACAGCCAGAATTGTATGAAGATGAACCTGACCGGTGGTGCCGTGTGGTTTGCCATTTATGAGGCTGTGGAGGAATTGTATGGCAGTATGACGGATGAGCTATACAGCCAGATGTGTAACGCCACATACGCCATCCCATTGATGGTCAGAAAGTTTCAGAACATGCAATTCTTCAGCCTGGAGTTCCAAGAGAAATACGCAAGAAAGATTGACAAGGCAAACAGGTTCAAGTCGGAATACAACTGGACTTCTGACTATGGGAAAGGCGCGCCCGATTTTAGCACGATGCGTTTTACTACCTGCGGACTGTGCGCCCTCGCCAAAAGAACCGGGCACATGGACATCCTCCCCATCATGTGCCGCACGGATTACACCGTTGCGAGCATGATTGGCGCCAACCTGCACCGAAACAAGACCTTGGCCACTGGTGACCCCGTCTGCGATTATCTCTATACCCGACCAGGGTCTGCGATTGAAAACCAGTGGCAGGCGGAGCATCCGAAAGGAACGTTCAATTCCAAATAACAATGATATACAATCTCGGGAACAGAGTCGTCAACAACTATCTTGTCAGTTTGGGCGAGGAGGATGGCTATGTGCTAGCCCACGGCAAAGTACATCATTTTTGTCAAATATTCTAAACTTTTGCCAAAACAGAGGAAGCCGCCGTCGTGATGGTCGCCGCCATTATCGAACCCGAACCCATCAACATTTTTTAGAAAGGAGGCGTATTTTGGATTTGACAATTGTACTATCAGAGAAAAGTCAACTGCCAAAGTAAAAAAAAAGCCCGCCAGCATACGCTAACAGGCTTGTGTGATAAAAGTCTTCTCTATGTTTTATTGTAAAGGTTGCTCCTCTTTTCTTTCCGCTTCAGGCACATTTGCAGTTAAGCCCACAAAGAGCCGTCCATCCCCTATCCAATAATTTCCCATTCACCAGAATCACCGCCTTTGCGTCTGATTCTCTTGTCACGTAAAGCATCTATGGCCTTTCTCACTTGACGTTCACTAATTCCTAGAGCTTTGGCCAGTGCCGCTCTGGAAATAGAATGATTCTCTTTTATCAAATCATATACGGCCTGGACCACTTCTGGATCACTCTGGACCACCTCTGGATCACTCTGGATCAGATTTGGATCAGTCTGCGCCACACTTGGGTTACTTCTCTTGAAAACAATTCTCACAAATCCCCCCGACACCTCGTATTCTGGCTCAGGCACACCCTGCGTATGGCAGGCATCCACCATTCTCCCGACCCCAGAGCCCCAGTTTTCCAAGAAAGAAGATTTAAACAGCACCTCAGCAATCAGTGGATTATACGGATACGATGCATGAGCATGTTTGATAGTCTCGGGCGTTAGGTCAAACGGCAAACGTCCCGGATTCTCTATCTCCAAACGGTCGTCATACACAGCAATACTTGGTGTCAGATTATACTTCTCCAATTGTCTATGACAAAGAGCATTCGTTAGAGCTTCACGCAGTGCCGCAGCCGGAATCTCCAATTGCTCCTCCTTTTGGAATCCAACTATCTTGCCACTCTGCGAAAGATGCTTAAACAGGAATGCCATACCCGCATCCAGCAAATCGAAGAAATTGCCATCTGCCCGGCCGCTATCCACAAACTCATTCTTATCCGTGCCGCGAAAACGAGCCAGCCTCAGCGACATCTGCGTATATCCACTCAGGTTCCTACCAAACAGAGCGACAGCGCCGTTCAGCACCTTCCCATCACGCATCAGATTCCACTTATTCAGAAGCGACTCCAGACTTTCCGTTTCAGCTGTTGCAGGCATACGACCACGTTCCACACCAAGACGAACCGCACCTTGAATACGTTTCTCATCCAAATCAGCCAACGATATCCCATCAGCCACCTGTCTCTCCCATGCAAACTTCTCTGGTTTTGCGGCACGCAGTCGCTCCTCGTACAACTCCTGCGGCATAATCTGCGTAGTGCTCTCGTTCTTGTAATAAGGACATCCACGATATTTATAAGGCATTTGCCCCCACTTCCATCCATTGAAATGCATGACGATCAGTTGGTTACCCGGTCTTCCAGGCACATCAATATATTCAGGCTTCACCTCAACTGCAGGATAGAGCCCCGTCAAAGCCTGCGCTATCTCACGCTGAGTGTTGTCCGTCACCTGTTGACCAAGTATCTTCAGCGATGTCGGAGCAATGCCAAAAATCAGCCATCCGCCATCCGTGTTCAAAAACGCACAGGCAGAGTGCATACCATCTTGCAACTCACCCGTCGTTTTCTTCAATTCCAAACAACGGTGCTCATCCTTTGCTATAAGTTCTTGTATATTTTCAAAAGTCATAATCATTAATTATTAACCTTGAAGCAGAAAGTTTCCCCGTTTCCGGCACAGTTGGCTATCGCCAACAGAGCATCCAGCTCCGCACGCGCATCATGTTGCCATAGGATGGCAGCACAGCCTTTCCTTCCCACTCATTTGTATTGATTCTATTGTTTATACTTCTCCTCTAACTTTAACAACTTCCTTGTACATCTCCCCATCCGGTCCAGCTTTAGTCCTCTAGCATTTATGAGTTTCTGCTGGTGTTTCCACTGGCTTCTTAGACCACATTCATAGTCCACGAACTTCGATGGTCTACTTTGTTCGCTTTCCATGAAGTCAATTCCGGCTTGCCATTGAGATGTACAACGCTCACCTTGAATCAAATCTACTCTGCGTCTTCTGTTTCAATCTCTTGTGAGATTAGCTTGTACTTAGCCCTTATATTCTCACGTTGGTAGAAATCAAGTAAGTCCGCCTTATTCAGATAGCCGTCTTCAAGGTACTTCGCCAGATATTGCTGATTAAACTCAATTGACAACAGGCTCTTCTCTATGTTTTTGAGTATCTGCTGGTTATTTTTGATATTTGTCTTCACCAACATCCCTATGTTCTGCACATCGCGAATGTCTTTCAAAAGACGTTGAATGAGCATATTTACAAATTCCACTTCTACGTTCTTTCCATCCTTGCGCAGTGCCAACCCACGGGCCAGATTATAGGCTATGGCCAGATTGTTGTAGTCAGAGGCTTCGTAATCAATAATGCATATAAACCCGATATTATCAACATAAGCCACCCCATCCAAAGCATGTTGAATGGAAGCGTTTGCCAACGATTTGTCAAATACAATGATACTTGTATTGGCATCACGGTTAACTGTTGCTTCTAACAATTGGCTCCAAGCCGTATCGTACTTATTGGAAGCTATGTCAGGTGAATCTATATCACCAAACTTTATGCTTTTGTCAAACTTGCATTCTATGGCTATTTTTCTGTCATTCTCGCCACCTACATAAGCAATGATATCACCTGTTTTATTGTTCTTTATAGTTCCTTTTATTGTTCCGGTCAACGCCACAACATCACTCAAATGATACCCTTCGATGTATCTTTCCAAGAACTCCAGAATATCATTTTCAGCAGCTACACCTTTGATAGCCGTCTTGTGGAAAACCTCCTGCTTCATATCATAAAGCAGTTTCAGGTTCTCCAACTGCACACCCAGATCATCTGTGGTTTTTGACAAGAAAGCAGAAAATCTATCTTCCATCATTGCGAGCACACCAATACGGATGGCACGCAACAATGCAGGTTCTCTTTCTGCCTCAGGCAGAGAGTCAAAATAGTTATAAACCAGCTCGTCCGATATTTCAAAGCTGTCAACCTGAACACGTTGTAGTTTGTGGTCAATACGCATTGCTTATACTCTAGAATAGCTGTAACCGCCTTTTTTGATGTACTCGTTAAGATATTTGCCGTGTGAATCAGCAGACATCAGTCCATCATACAGGGTTTCCGGAACATCATAATACTGGTAAATGGCTCCGTTTAAGAACTCAACCTCTAAAATCTGGCTTATCGAATCATAGCCTATAGAGGCAATATTCGATGATGACACATACTTTCTATCCATATTTTATTCTATTTTTGTTTTTTGCATTCTCCACGTTTTAGTAATATTGGCATAATCATTCTCACTAATAGACAGATCTTTATTCCACCCTTGCCTGGGTTTAACTTCCTTTGCCACCTTCGGATCCTGACTGTCAGGCCTCAATGCCTCTGGCGGGAAAAAGATGTTAGTCCTCATGGGCATCCTGACGGCTTCGCCCACGATAATTGATTCTCCGGTTTTCAGTATGGGCAACATATTCACCAGTCCTGACAGATTATCAGACACTGTACCGGCCACTATCCCTTTATCATTTGAATTGGTAAGTCTTAATGAAATGGTCGTGCCACATTGTGACAGTATGGTGGGGTCTATTTCTGATGGTCTCTGGCTCACTATCATTGCTCCCATTCCATATTTACGGCCTTCCTTAACAATACGTTTAACAATAGAAGATGCTCGATTGTTGTTGTTAGTGCCCAAATAATTATGAGCCTCTTCCATCACTATCAGCAAAGGGCGCTCCCTTGCGCCTTGTGGTAATCTCCTGCCCCAAAAAAGAGAATCATACATCAAACGAAGCATAATGCCAACTATGTCAATCAAGATACTGCTTGGCACTCCAGAAACATCAAAAACCGACAACTGCTTTTCTCCATACCACTTTTTTAACAATGCATCCAAATCATTCTCCACCGCACCCTTTTCATTTGGCACATATCCATCGGGATAGAAGATGAAATCATATCTAGGGTCAGCCATTCGGGCAAGCAATTGTAAAAGCTGCCGTTTGAGGCTTAATGAGATCTTCGCAAGATAAATCTGCCTATCAACAATCGCCTTATAAACGGGCAATGAGAACGGTTCAATTCCCCCAGCCTGTTTGTTCCCGTCCTTTTCTTCAAACGCTTCGGTTGTTTTTGTCAAGTCAAAGTCTTCATCTATCTCACAATAGCACTGTCCAGTCTGGGGTTTGCTGTGAGTTGAGAACACCAAACGGTACAGATATAATACAAGCCTTTTTAAACTGAATGGAACTGGCGTGTCTGCAGAGATAAGGTCAGCATTTAGACAGGCGTACTGTTCTGCATTTTCTCGGATAGTCAGTTTTTTCAGTCGTAACACATATTCTGCTATCTGAGCCCTGTCGCTATCGTTGATATCCCCGAAGGTAAAATCCACAAACTCATCAAAACTCATTGCCCAATATGGGACAACCAGTTTCAACCCAGGCTCAAGTTCCGGGTAGATACGGAACACATTTGCGCTATCCTTAAATGTTTTCCCATATTCTCCATGAATATCTATCAGCACGATACGGGATGAAGGGAACTTGTTTTTGGCAATCAATGTGCTTATCAGTCCCGCAACAGTGGTGGATTTGCCCGTACCGGTAGAACCCACTACCGAGCAATGACGGCTAATCAGCTTGTTTATGTCAACCAATGCAGGTATATTGTCTGCTCCAGAGATATTGCCTACAGATACATATTCCGCTCCTTGTTCTTGTCCATATATGCTGTGCAAATCTTCTTCGGTAACAATATACACCTCATCATCTATCATTGGGTACTGGGATATACCACGTTCAAAAGGTTGCCCTTGCGCGCCCTCTCCAACCAATTGCACTGTCATCCAGCGATAACCTAAGTTTTCGCCTTCCCTTAGGCTTTCAGGAATCGCATCTGCTCCAACTTGAACTATGGTCCCATACAGATTCAGATAGCCTTGCGGTATCTTTATAAAACCTCCAACTTGCCCAATCTTATATCCGTTACCATTGATGTAGGTAATACTCGAATTCAAAGAAGTGTACAGTTGCACAGAGACATTAGTGCCCGATATGCTACGCACAACACCTATCACCGCTGGATTGTTATTTGTCTGCATCCGAATGGTCTCCTATCAGCTGTTTAAGGAATGAGGTAAACGCATCAAAATCTCCAAGTGAGACTCGTTTGTCAACAATATTCAGGTCAAATCCGGCAAAGTCTTTATTGTCTGTTTCATATTCTGCCCATTCATATTCTTGGGTTCCCATGATGGCTTTGTCATCGTACCACACACTCAAGTTAGGCCTCTCCTTCGCTCTGTTCACAGCTTCCGGGGAATATGGATTCCCTGCCGCATCAGCCATCTTTCCAAACATCAATGCGATGACATTTGCGCTTTTATTCACTTTCAGCGCATTGATCATAGTGTCGTTGATGTGTTCATCGCTAAAAGAATAACCGCAAATCAACAAGACTGCATGAGGTTTCAACAAAAAAGCCGTCAACCTATCGGACATGGCCAAGAATGGCATCTTCCGGCTTTGGTCATATTTCAATTTGGATGGGTAAATAAGTTCGGGAGAACCAGCCACATCTTTGGTTACTCTCGACACATTCTTTCCAAGCACTTTCCAGTTCACTGAACCATGAAGTTTCCACAATCGTGCCCAATATGGTGGCAAATCGTTACGTTCCACGGAATGAATGTCAAAGAAAGGATAGCGCGAGCCAGAAAAGCCGTCAAAACACGGAACATATTGCTCTTCAAAGGCTTGCTCCAACAGTAAGTCATAATTGGTGGTGAATACCTCCACGGGAACTGCACGGTCAATAGCACTCACCCATTTCGCAAAACGGCGATATGAGTTTTCACCATCCGGCAAGTCTTTCTTTACGGACTCTGCTATTTTATCGCAAATATCTATTTCCAGAGCCTTTAGTTCTGCTTCTGAAAATCCACGCACACTACCACCTGCTGCCACTTCTTTCATGGAGCGGATAAAGGTAAGTACATCCTCCACATTCTCAGTATCTTTGCCAGCTTTTCCCATTTCTTTCATTAGGCGCTTATATGGAGAGTCAGCGGCATCAGTCTCGTGAGCATCAGAGATTATCTGCGTCAGTCCCCTCATGTCGGGAAGGATTGGGTTACCTCCATCTTTCACTGAACGTGGGCAACCAGCCGCAAGGAAGAAACCCAACGGTGATTTATCTTGTGAAAGAAGTAGCCTTAAACTGCGAAGGTGTCTTAGTTGATCGTGTTTCATTATAATTTGTTACTTTCACTTATTTTTAATGTATAGCTACCTGTTAATAATACACATTTCTCTCTGTAGATCTTACATTGTCATACACAATTCCTTCCCTTCCCAATCTACCCAATAGTTAGACGCAGCATCTCCCGTTCCCTTAATCATTTGAAGGAAGGTATCCTTCTTGAATATGTACAACAACTGGCGACGTTCCTCTATGCTATTGTTTCGATGTTTTCAGTGATAAAACCGACTATTCCTCCGCGTTTCCAATATGGAGGCAAATAGGGAACAGCGTTTTACAATCGCCTGAAATCCAAAGCCTTCCGAACCCGTAGGGCTGTTTTGGGATTTCCCCTTGTTTTGCCGACATTTATCGCTGCAAAGCTACAGAAAATATTAATTTCTTTCTGCAAAAAAATCTTAAAATGTTTTGGCATTGGCTTCCACCCAATCGAGTATGAGATGAACACTACTCGGAGGTGGTCACCTCTTTTCGGTTCGCCCAACATGGAGAAAATTTTGCAAAAATTTTCTCCATTTCCTCTCTCATCCAATGTTCAATATTGGGCAAATTTGACAAGTCCAAAAACACAACAACGGACAGCTACAGCATCCAAAGAAACCTATTCCTTAGATGACGGCTCTGCGGGCTTTTCTTCGGATAGTTTCTTCTTGACCGACTTTTCCTCTGTGACCTTTTCTTCGGTAATATTCCCCTCATTTTGAACGGGTTCGGCGGCATTTCCTTCTTGTGAAATGGTGACCATATGGTACCCGCCGCCTTTCTTGGTGCCAATATGTTCAACAAGCCCCTGCTTACGAAGTTCCGCGATACAACGCTCGACGGTGCTTGACGAGAATTTGGTTTGGGCAGAGATTTCCGAACATTTGCATCCCGGATGTTCCTGAACACATAAGAGGACAGCACTTATCTTTTCTTCAGAGGGGAGGACTGGTTTTCTTGCTTTCCGAGGCAAGGCTTTGTTGTCGTTTTTGCGGCCTCTAAAAGCCCACAGCCTGTTGACAATCTGCTCTGCTATTCCTTCTTTGTAACTTGTGTCTATTTTGAAAACGAGAGGTTCTTCCTGCCAGGGCATTTTTTTCATGACAACCTCATTATTGCGGCATTTCTTGATGTACTGATATGGGAGCAACAATTGTTTAGAAATACGGACAAAATCCTCTTTACCAAACAATTGCTCAAGATGTTTCATGGATCCAGATCGTGGGTGCCGATTGTTATCTGTCGTGTAAATCCAAGTGTAGTTGCCGTCTTGCAAGCAATAGTAAATGCTGTCTTTAGGGATAAGGCAAACATTTTTCTCACCATCTATTATGTCAATCAATTGAGTGTCCTTGTAAACGACCCTCACCTCAGATTCCAATGCCTGCCGAAGAAGCTTTCTTTCCCTGAACATGAACGGGAAGAAATTAAAAGCAAGGTTGCGCCCAGCAATAAAAGCCAAACGTTTTCCAAAATAGTTTATGAAACCAAGTGTTTCTATAGCTTGTGCATTGCATATCAAAATGCGCGGATAAGCAATGACCAAATCCAACAAACTAACAACAAGAACCAAAGCAGCTAATAGCAACCAATAGGACAAATGCGCATTTTGTCCGTAAAATCTCGGGTAGAGCAAGAAATAATTCACATACATAGACCCCAACATAAGCAGTCCAGCAACAACCTCCTTGAATGCGCTGCCTGCGTATGGCCGAAGGAATGCGTTCTGGGTGAAAAACCAAAGTAAGGCCACACAGAACAGGGCGTTCAATAAAACTATCACAATTTCTTTCAAATCTTTCATCACAATGTGTTTTAAATAAATCGGCTGCAAAGATAAACAATAATCACTTAAGAATCTCAAAATAATTCCATATCCATCGCAATATTACTTTTATCACATCGTACTTTTAATATTTTATCCTTCTTTTTTAATGTGTTGATTATCAATCTTGTACCACCCACTTTTAGGTGGCATTTTATGCGAGTGAACATTATTTTGAAATGATGGAACATATTTTAGATTTGATGGATATAATTGTATCTGAACTGATTGTATTTTTGCCACCAAAATTCAAACATCATTATAACAAAAAACAACAAGAACAATGAAAAAGGTATTGACATTAACACTTTTTGCGGCAATATTGTTTGTCGCATGCGAAAAAGAAGCAGACCAAACGGCATCACAAGAGCAATCGCGCAATCGTGTGATAGTTCTTCCTTCCGACAACAAAACAGGGAACTCGGTTATATTATTAATGGAGATTGGTCATGATGGGAAGAATTGTCAAGGATGTGTTTGGGATGGGGGACGCTACATTCACGAGAACTGTATGGGATATGGAACCTATTGCCCTGCCACGGCTGCAGTTCAGCTGCAGCAAATCGGCACCGCCGTCACCGCCACCACCACGGACACATTCGATTTGACTTCTGAGGACTTCTTCCTAATGCCGGATCGTTCGTTAAACTACACGGACGAGAAGGGCAGACGCATCTTCTTGAACATTCCCGGACAGATGGTCTATCGCGACACCGCCTCCCTGCAGTTCACTTTCACGGGACTGTTCTTCAGCGAAACGGCGGCGTACAGCAACAATTAGGTATGCGAAATACCTTGAAGGAACAACTATCATTATTATACATAGAATCAAATCTTTAGAGGTTGAAGGAAATTCAGATTGAAAAAATCAAAAATATGCAGCTTGTATGTTATAGACAAGTAATAATAGCGCACCTGTAGTATAGTTCACTTTTAAACCAAATAAATCATTATGTTACAACGCATTAGAAATAGCAAATGGTCTAAAGTAGTCGCTTGTTTATTGGTGATATTGATGTTTACGGAGATAATCGACCCAATAAGTCTATATGCCATCACTGGTGGCCCTAGCCAACCAGAGATGGCAGGTTTTACCCCTGTTGATACGGACAACTTGGTGGATTTGTTTAGCGGGGATTTTCACTACTCAATACCCATAATGACTGTACCAGGCCCCAATGGTGGTTTCCCCATAACTTTGAATTACACATCTGGTATTGGAATGGAGCAAGAAGCATCTTGGGTCGGCTTAGGCTGGAATCTGAATCCTGGAGCTATAAATCGCCAAGTCAGGGGCATTCCAGATGATTTTAAAGGGGATATTATTCGTAAAACTTACAAACGCCGTGACAACAACACGTTTTTATTCTCTCCCTCTGCAGGAGGCGAGGTGTTCGGCTCTGACTTCGGCATAGGTGCGAGTCTATCAAAATCATTCATTTATAATACATATAATGGCATCACCTTGTCCCAACGTTTTGGAATTTCCGCCTCATACGTGCGCAATGGGAATGTTCAGTCAGAAAGGACAACAATGGCGACAGCAAATATCGGTGTTGATCTTAATTCTGATAATGGCATAACAACCTCGTTTTCAATGAACGGAGGCAGCAAAAACTTAAAATTGGGGGTTAACTATGGTTACAATAGTAAAAGCGGAACTTATACATACGGTAACCAAATATCTTTGAATTATTCTAAGCAAATTTCTGCAAAAAGTAATAGGGCTCGGCCAGAGGGTGAGACGCGCAAAGATCGCGAAGAGATGACAATAACAGGCGGAGGCAGTGTTGGCACATCGTTTTCCACGGCGGCAGAACTTCCGCCCATACACATTCCGTTGAAAAGTACAGGATGGGGTGTCTCTTTTCAGGCTGGCGGCAGTGGTGAATTTCTGGAGGGATACGGAAATGTACATTGCAACATCGTCAACCAAAAGACTCCTGACGAAGAAGTATGTAACCCGGCCTACGGCCTGATGTATGCCGAAGAGGCGGATACAAATTCTCTACAGGATTTCAACAGGGAAAAAGACATTTGTGTGAACAGACACTCGAAAAATCTTCCGGTTCCAGTTATGACCAATGATATTTTCAATGTCACGGGAGAATCCATGGCCGGGAGTTTCCGTCTTTACCGTTCAGACTACGGTCACTTTTATGACAATAACGTATCTGTCAGCACATTCACGACGGATGCTGGAGTTGACCTCGGATTCGGAAATGGATTTCAAATCGGCGGAGATTTGTCCTTCAGCAGCGGGGATAGCAGATCCGGCGATTGGAAAGCAGAAGACTGTTCTTCTGACATCTCGTTTAAAGGCAAAAGCGAATACCTGGAACAGGCAAGCAAAAGCATCGCACCTACGTTATACGAGCCTTTCTATTTCAAGATGCAGGGAGAGCAGACGGCATCGGATCTTGACTATTTGTGTGAAATTGGTGGCGAAAAAGCTGTTTCTTTCCCAATCACCACTCAAAACGTTCAATCTTTTTGGGGCGGTCAAAGTTATAATTATCAGATATCCAACAGACTTTCTTCTGGAACGATGAATCATTTCGAACAGAAGAGCAGAGCAAAAAGAACAAACAACATTGAATTCAGGACCGAAGAAGGTGGCGAGTCTCCAGGTCGCATAAATGAATTTTCTATTGTGAATGCGAACGGTGAAAGATACACCTACGGCGAATGCCTGATAAACCATTCCGAAAAGGAAGTCCAATTTTCAATAGGGCATGTGAGCGGTACAGATTCTTCTATAACAAACAGATATTCTTCTACTGATGCATCAAATAACAATTCCAAAGGCAAAGAAAAACTGTATTCCTGCACAAATACTCCCGCCTACGTTTATTCATATCTCCTTTCCCAGATAACATCTGCCGATTATGTAGATATTACAGGAGATGGGCCGTCTGCTGACGATTTGGGGTATTGGGTGAAATTGACGTATGAAAGAAAATACGATAAAACCCACCCTTATCATTGGCGCTTTCCATATCAGGGAGCAAATTTCTTTATGGGAGACCGGTCCAACCTTAATGACGATATGGGCAGCTATAACTATGGAAGCAAGGACTTGGCCTATGTCAAGTCTATTGAGACGAAAACGCACATTGCGAAATTTTACATTTCTCAGCGAGATGACGGATTGGGGGTTGGCAGCCTTGAGCAAAACGGAGGAAGAGCTCTTAATGAAGTCCTTTATAAATTGGACAGCATTCGGCTTTTTAGCAAAGAAGACACCTTGATTCCTATAAAAACAGCGGTTTTTGAGTACGACTACAGTCTTTGCAAAGGGGTTCCTAATCAGAAGAATATCGGGCAGGGCAAACTGACCTTGAAAAAAGTCTATTTCAAATATTCCAACAGTGAGAAAGGAATAGAGAACCCTTATGTATTCCAATATTCCGAAGCCGCTAATTTCCCATACAATGCAACAAAAATGGATCGTTGGGGAAATTACAAGGATAATGCCAATTATTTCGAGCATTATGTCTCTCAGGACAAAGATTTATCGGATTATTACGCCAATGCATGGCTGCTGACAGAAATCGTCCTGCCTTCGGGAGGTACTATAAACATTGAATATGAAAGTGATGACTATGCATACGTTCAAGACAGGCAGGCCATGTACATGGCTAAGATATCACCACAAACATCTTTTGCGAAGGAAAACGGCAAATACTATATTTATTTTAATAAAGATGCGAATGTCACTGCAAAAGAGTATGTTTCAGATTTTGACAAAAACCTGATGTTTTTTAAGATTGCCTTAGGCTACGACACTGTTAAAGAACCAGATTATGTACAAGGATATGTTGAAATCAAACCCGAAACAGCCTCCAATTTCTCACCGACCACAGGGAAGGTGGAGGTGGTCCCGTTCTCCAGCTTCGATGTGCATCCGATTTACTTTCTTGCTTTGCAATATCTGAAAAACAGTAGACCCGACTTGTTGTTCAACGGTGCTGATAACTATGAGAATTCCAGCGATGCCGCAGCCTTCTTCCGAGCACTGGTGTCGGGCGGGGTCATTGACAAAGTCACCGCAATGTACGGGAACGATGCTTTTTATAGGCACTGCACAAAAAGTCAAGATTTCGGACACTTGAAAATTGACTATCAGGATATGCCGTCATACGTGCGGTTACATGTTCCGTCCAAAATCAAATACGGTGGAGGGGCGCGCGTAAAATCAATAACCATGAATGACAATTGGACTAAATCGGACGGCAGTTCGTATCGACAGGAGTATTATTACAGGACTGTGGAAAATGGGCGGCTGATTAGCAGCGGAGTCGCCGAATACGAACCGACAGTATGCAATGAAGAGACGGCATTGCGATATCCTGTATATGACAAGGTGACGGGCTTGTTCTTCAAAGAGGACGAGATGTATAGTGAGGTTCCATACGGTGAAAGTTATTTTCCGGCTGCAAATGTGGGGTACAGTCAAGTTATTGTAAAAACGGTAACCCCAGAAAATGTGAAACTATCTACTTCAGGAATTCAGCGATATGAATTTTACACAGCAAAAGATTTTCCGATAGTCGTTGCACAAACATCTCTTGCCAAAGAGGTCAATCCAGTACCTGATATTCTGCAACTCATCACAGCAGGGTTTAAGCAGGTTAGTACATCTGCTTATTCCCAAGGTTACCTGATTGAGCTTAACGATATGCATGGAAAACAGAAAGCCATAAGCACATATCCGTTTATTCCTGAAAACAACGTCCAGAATTTGATTACAGCCGTGGAGTCGGCTGGATACACTTCGCGAATCGAGTATCTATATCAAAGCAAGATACAGGATGGGATACGAAAAGTCGATAATCGGGTTGATGTTTTGCTTGCTGACGGTACGGTCGGCAAGAGGATTGTTGGACAAACCTACGATTTCGTGGTTGACCAGCGCGAAAATTACTCCAAAAACATCGGAGGAGGAGCTTGTGCACAATTTATGTTGGGGAACGTGTATCCTCCTTTAGTCGGAGTGTCAGCCATGCCGTCCTTTGACTGTTTCGAAGAGTCCGTGCGCTCCGTTGCAACAACAAAAGTACTTTACAATACTGGCATTCTAAAGCAGACAAGAGCTTATAATAACGGTTCCCTTATCGTTACCGAAAATCTTCAATATGACCCTTATACAGGCACACCACTTCTGACGACTGTGACCAACGAATTTGACCAGCCTATTTATCATTATTCGATGCCGGCCTATTGGTATTACCCGAATATGGGGAGTTCTGCGGAAAACTATAGGGCTATGTATTTCAACAATGTGGATTTACCAAATGGAAAATTCGCATTTGACAAATATGACAGATTCTCAGACAATTTCCAGACATTGACTATAAAAAATATAAATACAGGCAATAATCATGCTACATATTGGAACATTTCTGGCAATTCAAATTCTATGCCAATTTCTGGCAAAGAAATTATATCATCCCGCTTCACCAATCAACTGAGTGCCACTGCTGCCACTATCACTTCGCTACAGAATCCAACGGATTGCAATAATAGAACCATTCTTGTTTTGGAGCAGTTCAACAACTCGCCTGACACTTGTTTTATGCTTGAGAACTGTGAAGGGATACCGCAAGAAAAGGCGCGTGTGGTATATGACAGTAGCCACCACAAGCTGTATTTCTTTTCAAATATAGCTCATGACGAGAAGTTTTGCCGATACGAATTCAGTCAATTGCTTGAATCGTGCCAAACATTTTTATGCTTTAATGTTCTTATACCAAACTATACTCGGTTGACCGATTATCGTTTCGAACAGAACGGAAATAATGTGAATATTACAGACCGTCAGACCAATCATATAAAGGCCTCTTTTATTTGGAACGATCCGCAGCATTATTTCCCTGTGTGTTTGAATGGAGTTCTTCAGGCTTTTGCGGAGGAAATCTCACCTGACTTTGAATACGATTACGATGACGCTGGCTTCACAGTACTTTCAACAGGACAGGAAAATTATCTCCGCATACCAAATATCTATCGCATTCTCAACACAAACCTCTATGTCACCGAACGCAAACAGACAGGAGGAAATGACGATTACGCAACCAACACAGCTTACGACGGTGAATTTAAATCGTTTTCTATTTTCAGCCATGCGGCGGGCAATGCAAACAATATGCAAAAGCCATGGACATGGACGTCCGAAATCACCAAATACAGCCCCTTCAACTTTGAGATTGAGAATGTGAACGCGCTCGGCATCTATTCTTCCGCCCTGTATGGATATAAGAACTCTTTGGTGACAGCCGTGGCGAACAACGCCCGATATGATGAAATCGGGTTCGACAGCTTCGAAAACGACCCGGACATCCTCATTGGAAACAAAAGAGGACATATAGTCTGCGCTACATCAGGTAGCTCCGTAATCTCAACCGATTTCGCACATACGGGCAAACATTCGCTGCTCACTCAGAATCTGAAAGTTTATTTGGACAAAGAGCATTCTAATCTGAAGCTGCAAGCTGGCAATAAGTATTTGTTCTCCTGTTGGGTTCGAAGAACCGAATGCCCGACATCTGGCAACTTGGGTGATGACTACCTCGTTTCGTACGGCAATATGGCACCCATTTTCATCAAAGAGCCAAAAGTGGAATGTTGGCAGCGGATTGAAGTGGAATTTACCTATAACGGCAGTAATACATTCGAACTGCAACCGCTTTCAGGAAGGGAATTCTATGTGGATGACATCCGAATTACACCCGCCGATGCAACTTGTAAGACATACGTGTATAGCTCGCAGAACTACAGATTGTTGGCGGAATTGGACGAAAACAACTTTGCCACTTTCTACAACTATGATGAAGAGGGCGTGCTGGTCCAGGTGAAGAAAGAGACCGAAAGAGGAATCATGACGGTAAAAACAACGCGTCAGCATATTAAAACCAACTTATCACAATCCCAAAATCCTTAGAAACCAGCCGTATGAATAAAATAACTTTAATAACAATCAATTTATTGCTGTTGTCCGGACTGGTCTCCAAGGCAACCAATCCTTGTGACCGGCAAGGGGGTGTAAGCGTATCCAAAACACCATCTTATTTCCCAGGAGACGGCGTAACCGTGACTTTTGACCCTGATGCGTTTTTCACTTTTTTATGGCCGGAAAAGTGGTCGGCAAAATCCAGCCTGTCATTTGTTTTGGTGGCAGTCAACAAAGGTCAGACAGTGGAGGAAGCTTTGTCGGATAACAAACCAATAGTGCAGGAGAAAGATATTAAAAGCTACTATGTCCAATATCCATGCGACGCACCTCCTTTAGAGTTTGGCGAATATGCTTGGCAGATTAAAAACGCCGATGGAAAGACACTTCTGACAACCCATTTCATTATAGGGGATGTGAATTCGTCTGGCTACGAAATTTACTCACCAGAGAATGTGTGGATGTACACCAAAGAGCAACTGGACGGGAGCTATCATGCCGCTTATGACAGGGTGCTACGCATACATATCTCAGAACCTTATGCAGTTTCTTCTTCCCAGAGATTGCGGTTCTGTGTATATGATTCACAACGGAGAATTGTCCTTAAAACAAACGACAGTGGTACCGTGACAGATTATGCTGCCCATTCCATATCGTCTCCTGCCATTACAACCGGCGAGAATTGGCTTACAATCCCTTTAGGGCACAACTGCACCTACGATGACTATTATTACCTTGAAGTATGGGACACAAAAGGAGAAAAAAGCTTTCTTTGTTTTCTGTGCATCCCTTCAATGCCGAGATTAATCCAATTACCTAAATAAATCAAACGATCATGAAAAGAATTACATTTTTTTTGTTGCTGACCTGTGGATTGGCTTTTGGCCTGGGGGCAGCAGAAGAAACGTACAGCAAATGTCTTCGCGGGCAGCAAATTGGATCAGGGGTGCTGTCAATCAGCGACCAAAGATATAATCTTCACCACTGGAAAGTGTCGGACCCAATGGTAAAGGTGCGGCTATATCTTGCAGAAGATCGACTGGTGCAACATTCGAACAATGAAACGACATCTATTGTTTATACCATCACGCTAAAGAAGTATGATAATTCCACCCAAGTGGTGACCGATACGCTAACGGTTTATTACCGTAATCCGTTTCCCTACAAAGACTTGGATGTAAATGAATATCCAAACTGCAAATCCGCATCGTTGACAGTTGTTTCCTCACCTGCCAACATTCAGGATGATATAGTTTTGGAGCTACAGGTGACATATCCCCGCTACGATATAAACGACAGCATTAGAACCCCTTCGGTGATTCAAAGAAGATATATTTCAGAAACCAATGAGTTGCTGGTCACTTGGGAATATCTTGACGGTGCTGACGAATATGATTTGGAATGGCTGTTTGTGGACAATCCTTCGATGTCCAATAACGTTTCGTACGATTTTGCCAATGCAACGCGGATCACCACTTCCAACAACTATTACAAGATACCACTGGCATACCCAAAAGGGAATATTTTGTGCAGGGTACGTGGCCGAGGCACCTATGTGAACGGCGAGCATTATCCTGTCTTCGGACCATGGAGTTTCACCACTCCATCGGACAGCATCATCCCTGACTCCAATCACATTTGCCGCTATGACTTTGCAGGGTTGGAGGACAGTCTCACATGGCAATACACGGCTGTGTATGCGGAAGATGGTAAGCGCAAGGAGGTGATTACATTCTACGACGGAAGTCTCCGCAGCCGACAAGAAGTTACGGTACTGAACACGGACAGTATTGCGGTAGTGGGAGAAACGTTCTATGACCATATCGGGCGACAGGCTTTGCAGGCACTTCCCTCTCCGACGCCAAGCAGAGGAATCCGATATTATGGTACCAACGGCATGGCTGTCGGGCAGTTCAACGGGTATTTCCCGAAATCACAATACGACTATGACATTACACTTTCCCATAACCAGATGTTTCCGACAAATGCAGGCAGTGCGTTGTATTATTCGTCAAACAACCCTTTTGCAAACCATCCGCACTGGCCAAATGTCAACCAAACACCGTGGGACAGCGGATATACCTACACCCATGTGCGATATCTAAACGACGGAACCGACAGGATTCATTCTCAAAGCACCGTTGGAAGCACCTTTAAAATGGGCAGCGGACGTGAAACCAGATATTTTTATGGAAATCCTTCCCAAGCGGAACTTGACCGTCTCTTTGGCAACGAGGTGGGGAATGCTTCTCATTACCAGAAAGTGTTGGCCGTTGATGCCAACGGTGAGGTAACGGTGTCCTACTACGATATGAAAGAGCGTCTTATCGCTTCCGCCATTATTCCCTCCGCTGACACATCCCAGCTGCTGGCAGTTGACAGTACACCACCCGCCCACGACTTGTACAACACAATCTTCTTTGATGATAGCAGCCGCCAGTATGTCCAAAACATCGTTGTTGGCGAATCAGCCGATTATTCTTTTGAATATGAAATATTTACTCCTGAAGCTTTCTGTGACACTTGTCATGAAAATACAGGATGCATAGATTGCCGATACATGGTTGTTTTCAGTCTTTGGGATCCTGAAACTCTAAGCTACATTTTCAAAGACTCGCTGGTTGTTTCATCAGGCACAACGTTGTCACACAATGTGCATCTTGAGCCTAGCAGTTACCAACTTTACAAAAGTGTAACTTTTGTAAACGATGATGACATCGCAGAAGCGGCTTTTGACCAATATCGGGATAGACAGCGGCGATGCGTTCAATATACTCCCGCACCAATACATCCTTGCTACACACCATGTGAGGAATATGCCATGAAAGTAGCCGACATTGACAAACCCGACCCGACGAATCCGACGTATGTCCAAACCTTGGCAGAATGTGAAAATCCGCCACAAAGTTTCAACACAGAGTGTGAGGCGAAGCGGGCGGCAATGTTGGCCGACATGAGTCCTGGCGGACAGTATTTTGACAACATCCGCACTTGCTGTCCTGGCGACACAGATTGTTACTGTGTCACCAAACCGAATTATTTCCTCGAAACGATATGCACTGATAGATTTAAAGAAGATGCCGTGTTGCAACATCTTCAGGAATTGTCTGGCGATTATCAATTCGGTGATGTTTTTTGGAACTATATGCGAGAAAACTGGAAACCCGAATATGCCGAAGTGATGCTCAAATACCACCCCGAATACCATCTGTATCAGGCTTTATGTGATTGTGGGGACGCTGAAGCACAGCATTATTACGACAGTGTGTTCATGAACACTTACACATACGAGTCCGCATTGGAATTGGGTTTGCTAAACCCCTTAGGAATGGATGTCTATACAGAAATTGAAATTCAAAGTTTTAGTGGAACGGGGTACCAACCATTTAAAGCTGTTATGAATGATCCATTTTTCAACGAAAAGACAGCTTGTTGCCAAGAAAATTTCGATGAGATGTACAAAAGTATGGTCGAAAGACTCTTCTCCTATCTTTCTTGGGAGGGTCACTATGTGAGCCTTTGGTGGCTGTTGTTCGACCCTGCTGAAATTGCCGAAGGACATCACATTCCCTATAGTGACGAGATAGAAAACATAATGGTTGATTTCCGAAAGAACGTTGTCGGACAATGGGCAGAGAATTATCATTGTTCTGACAACGATGCCAGATGGCTGTTGTTTAAAAGCATCTACACCTATTTGAAAGACGAAATACGACGGACAGTGTTGCCGGGGTGCCTCCTTGATTGTTCTATTGAAACGATAAAGAGCGGGAAAAGTTGTTGTTACGACCCCGATTTCCAATGGGGGCAAGGCGATTGGTGGATCGACTATTTTGGCACATGTTCTATTCCTGCTTGCCAATACTACCTCGCCGCCAATAGTGACTGTCAGGCGATGCCGCTGACTGCAGGTCGTTGTTCGGATTTTGAGAAGGGAGGTTTCCAAATCCGTTTCCTCTGCAACCCTGTTTACGGTATGGATTTGGACAACCTTCAAGAGGCACCTGACAGCTCACTGCATGTTGTTTACCAAAACTGCTGTGAGGATTGTGAGACCTACGCCAACTCATGGATGGACGAACTTGACGACTATTTCATAACACATTGTCCAGAATTTATATCCGACACCACCAAAAGGTTGGCTTTCCGACAAAAATTGGTCAGTTTGTGTGTAGAGAGTTGTGACTCTTCACGTGTCCATCGTGATTTCAGTATCACGCAAAGAATAGATTTGGATTCCCTCGCACAACTTTTGGGGGACAGCTGTTTTCTCGACGACTACAATTATCCTCGTGTCATCTACCCTCGTCCTCAAAATATGTATGTTGATTGCGGTTGCGACAACTATCAGAATGTATTGCACACCTACGGGCTGACATTTTGGGACGAATCTTCACATATAGCGGACAGCTTGGCTTTAGAAGGTATCACAGCGGATGAAAACGACGTTGGGCAATGGAACCATTTTTGCATCTGGACAAGATACGACAACATGTTGAATGGCATTGACGATACAACCACGCTCTACTCAAACCATTTTCCGGAACAATTCCGTTGCTATCCAGACCTGCCAGATAGTGTCCTCTGTCATCAGCAAGCCATCCTTGCAGCCGCAGCACAAGACACCATCTCGTTCTATCGCGTCTTGGACAGTCTCGTGACTGCCCATCGGGCACAATACACCTCGCACTGTATGGACAATGTCAATGAACGGCTGACGGTCAGAAGCTCCTCGGTGGAATTTCTTTACACGCTGTATTATTACGACCAGGCGGACAATCTTATAAAAACAGTTCCTCCTGAAGGTGTTCATGTCATTGACAACCAAACTACTTTAGATGCAGTAGCCGCATATCGGAACAATGTTGCCCGCTACGACACACTTCAGTCGGGCTTTGTCCGTCCAAATCATTCTATGGTCACCAATTACCGTTACAACACCCTGAATCAGGTAATACAAAGCTATCAGCCGGATTATGACAGCGTATCGTACGTGTATTACGATATTCTGTCGCGTCCTGTATTGAGTCAAGATGGGAAACAAAGACAGGGGGAAAAATACAGTTATACCGTTTATGATGATTTGGGTCGCATCGTGGAAGTCGGACAAGTGAAAAATAGCACACCAGTTTCGCGCAACGATGCAGCAAATCCGACATTTGTCACCCAGTTCCTGAACAATGGAACGAAAAGCGAAATTACCAAAACTTGGTATGACGAACCAATGTCACTTTCGTTGAACCTGAACCAGACCCACTTGCGCAACCGTATTGCCGCCGTGTCGTTTGCGCTTGCGGATGACAACAACTACCAGTCGGCCACACATTACAGCTACGATATCCACGGCAATGTGAAGCGGCTTGTACAGGATATTCCGAACCTTGCCACGTATGACCGTCGGTTCACCGTGTTGGATTATGAATATGATCTCATCAGCGGCAACGTGAACCGCGTGTGGTACCAAAAGGGAAAGTTGGAACAATTCTCCCATCGTTATCGCTACGATGCAGACAATCGGGTTACTCATGTCTATACTACCAACATTTTCAAAGTCAAACGGGATTCCGTCGTTTCCCAGGAGCGTCTTGAAGCCCGCTATTTCTACCTGCCTACGGGCGCACTGTCGAGAGCAGAACTGGGACACAAGCAGATACAAGGGATTGACTATGCATACACCTTACAAGGGTGGTTGAAAGACATCAATGGCTACAGGAGTTCGGGCACAGATATGTATGACAGCTATGACAGTTACGACATCGGAAATGACGGTGTCATCCAAACAGACAATGTTAACCGACTGTTTGCCCATGACGGCTACGCCTCCTCCATCCAATATTACCAAGGCGACTACACACCAGTGTCTGGGAACAACTATTTCAATGAATTGTCATACGACGCAATCCCTCTTTACAATGGGAACATTTCCGCCCTTTCCGAAAGTGTCTATAACCTTGGGGAGAAAGGATTCCTGAAACTTTTCCGCTACGATAAGCTGAACAGGATCAAACGGATGCGTACTGCGGCACATCATTACGATAATCCGGGCTGGGAGTCAGTGTCCGACAATTTTGCCACGGATTACGCATACGACTGGAACGGGAATTTGCTATTTTTGCACCGCAAAAAACAATCTGGCCAGGAGATGCATAATATCCGATATACATATCCGAATGATAACAATCGATTGGGCGCAATCACTTCCACCGGTATTGCATCAAGTGCCTATCAGTACGATGCTCTGGGCAACCTGACACGCGACAATGCAGAGGGCTTGACAGTAAGTTGGAACGCCATGGGCAAAGTTGATACCATTCGCAGGAATGGCAACTTACTGTCCATGTTCCGTTACAGCCCGACGGGGCAGCGGCAGGTGAAGACGGATTCATCGGGAACGACCTTCTACATCCACGATGCTACAGGTAACGTGATGTGCGTGTACAAGCTTCATGGTGACACCCTGACTGCTACGGAGCGGTATCTGTACGGCAGCAAGCGTCTGGGCATGTTGGAGCAGCAGATCTGGATAACGGCAAACAGCATCGGACTGCAGGATTCCAACACGATTGGTGTGCGTGTTTATGAGTTCACCGACTATTTGGGCAATGTAACCTACACGGCACAAGATCGGAAGTGGCTTGTGCAGGACAGCTATGGCCAACTTCAATATCTCCCGTTCACGGTCACCTACACCGACTACTACCCCTTCGGCTATCCCATGCCAGGCCGAAGTTTTACTATGGGGGGGTATCGGTACTTCTTCAACGGGCAGGAGGCTGATAATGAGGTGCTTGGGGAAGGGGCGAGTTTGACCGCTGAATTTTGGCAGTACGACACAAGGTTGGGCAGGAGATGGAATGTGGACCCCGTTTTCAAGGAGTATGAAAGTCCGTATGCGTGCTTCGCGGGTAACCCGGTGTGGTTTGCGGATCCGACAGGGGACAGCAGTGTTGTTGATGCTAAAGGGTACATAATATATTATGATGAAAACGACAAGGATTTGCGCGTTTTCATTAATGAGAATGGCAAGTTAAGGCAAATCGGGGAGTTAGGAAAGACAATTGAAGCAGACACGTGGTTTGCAAATTTGCTAAAAGAAAATGCTTCTGTCGCGAAACATTCGTGGAGTCCTTTTGGATTCAGGAATAAAGTGAAGCAGTATGGTGAGTGGGATTATAAATATGCGAGTCCAGACAACCCAAACAGCAACATTCGCTATCATTTGATAGGTATTGCTTTTCATAGAAAAGACAGAGTTAAAGGAAGCGGCGATTTGCCGGAAACCCACTTTTCATTCAAGGGCATGGTGGGAAGAGCGGAAGATTTGAACAACTTCCATTTTGGCGTCGTTGGCAAGGCCTTTGGGTTATTTCCAGAAAATTTTATGCTTAAACAAGCTGGAAAAGTCGAAATGGAGAAATGGGCAGAAGACGGGCTTACAGTTCCAGCTGAATGGGCTCCAAGAATGGAAGTTGTCAAATATCGAGGAGGAATGATACCTACATCTTATACCACAACGAAGCTGTTGCCCCCTTATGGGGATAATCCTGTTGATCATGAATGGATAAAACGCGGATTTGACTACTATAATAAGAACAATAAGAGCCTAATTAAAGATTGAAAGATGAAACGTTCTCAAATAATTATAGTCCTCTCTTTGCTGCTCGTCGTTAGTTTAGCTTTTGTGACAATTATGGTTTACACAAATCGTGATGTGATTGGAGGAGTATCGTATGAAGAAACCAAACAAAATTTCATTAATAATGAGCCATATTTTCAGAAAACTGAAAACTGCTTTCTGGAAATTGCCAACTGCTGCTTGTCAAGTTCGTCACAAGGGACCCTTCTTTTCAGTATTCTCGAATCGGATGACGAGTTTTTGTTCCGGCTATTCTTTTCTACAGAAAACGAAACGGAACTTGTATTCCCGATTAGGAATTCCAACATTGAAATAACCCAAGACCAGAAAGAGAAATTACAATCCAGAGGAATTGATTATCACAAGGTACAATCACTCTACTCTAATCTGAAAAAAACAAATTGTTGTGCGATCACAAAATGCTGTGGCAATCCAGACGTCCTATTTTATATGACATTTAAGATTCTTGATCATTGCACAATTGATTACATATTTTACCCACACTCTATTGAAGTGGATTCAATACGTCCTATTTCTAATTCTTCGCTCGGTCAGCAGGTTGCTATCTCTATAAAATAGTTAAATGTTGTTCCAAGTTGTCAAAGTTGTTTTTCATATCTTCAAAATTCCTATCTTCGCACCATGATTCACACCGCCACATACCCGCCCAAATTCCCTCTTCCCGCCATGTGGAGTTATCGGTACTTCTTCAATGGGCAAGAGGCTGACAATGAGGTACTTGGGGAAGAGGCTATGCACGCCTTCGAGTACCGCATGCACGACACCCGCATCGGGCGGTTCTGGAGTGTGGACCCGCTGGCGGGGAAGTTCCCGTGGAACAGTGTGTATGCGTTTGCGGAGAATATGCCTACATGGGCGAGAGAACTGGAGGGATTGGAGGCGGACGTGAATGCCAACGACAATCGTGTGGCCATTGATCCCGGACACGGAATAAAAGGAACAAAAAACAGCAAAGTCGATCCTGGAGCAGTAGGAAATGATTTCTATGAAAAGGACATAACACTTTCTATTTCTGAGAGTGTTAACAAGCACCTTTCAGAATGGGGTTTAGAAACAACGATGACTCGCACAGGAGATTTAACGATTGACCAAGAACAGATTTCGTATCGTATTAGCGTTGCCCATGATTTTGACGCAGATCTGTTTGTCAGCATCCACACTAATTCCACAACAAACCCAGATGTACGCGGTTTTCTAGTGTGTTATAACCCCAATAATAAAATTAATGGTGAAAATAGCCAATTACTTGCAGAAAGTATTGTCTCTTCACAGTCTATAGTCCCGATATTTAATAATGGTCTTCAACCCAGAGACAAATTGGGCGTGTTAAATCAATTCAAGGGAACAGCTTCAGTTTTGGTTGAAGTTGGTTTCATTTCCAACAATAATGATGTTTTGTTAATGACTCAAAATGCTGATGAAATAGGGCGTGAAATTGCACTCGGTGTTTATAAGTACCTTTATAATAAAGAACCCAGTCCGCCTGTTCAACCATCTTTGAAAATGCCCGAATTGATGTACCCGATTACTCCACAAGATAATTTAAAAATAGGTAACAACCCAATGGGAGGCTGGTAGTATGAGACAATTATTTATTCCTTTTTTATTTATGATGTTGATGAGTTCACATTGTTCAACACCCCCGTCCACATCTTCATCGATTGAGAATAATCAAACATCACAAACATATTCGGAAATCGCTGTGATGGACGATTCTCTTCAGGAGACTTTGCACCAGCATTGCAGCTTATGGCTCAATTCGTGGGAAAGAGAACTGAAAACAGACAGTTTTGCGCTCGTTCGTAGTTATAAATCATCACTATCCACCGATTGGGAAAAATTTGACATTTCGGAAAAATATTTCTCAGATTACCGGGACAAGATATATTACTCACCAAACGGCTTTTACGCCTTAGACCTGTATTCGTATAATCTCATCTTAAACAAGAAAGGTGCTAAAACACATGCGGTATTGGATACAGACATCCAAATATATGTCATAGACATTGCTCATCATCAAAGACTTCCAATCCTCTTTTTCGGTCCCTCAGCAAGCATTGACGATGGCTATTGGCTCTCCGACAGCATTGTCGTTCTTGTAGGATGGGAAAGATGTTTCGATTGCCCTGGAGAAGAGTATAGGCCAGATGTATGTAAAGTAAACGTGTTTACTGGTGAAACTGTTAAATACAATTATATTGCGACTTTTTCTCATTACAACAAGGATTTTATGAAACAAAAGTTTCCAAAAATCATTTTTGATTTTTAATAACCTTATCTTCGCGCCATGAACCACACCGCCACATACCCGCCAAAATCCCCCCGTCCCGCTATCGGGGGTTATCGGTACTTCTTCAACGGGCAGGAGAGCGATGCGGAGGCCTATGGACAGGGCGGTTTGGCGGGGTACGAGTTCCGGCAGTATGACACGAGACTGGGACGGTGGTGGGGAGTGGATCCGGAAGTCGGGAGAACACCTTCACTATCGGCATTTACCGCTTTTCGGGATAATCCAATACTATATGTTGACCCTGATGGTCGTAAAGAGTTCATCACCCTTCAAGTTCATACTAATTCCGGACAGACAATTGTGCTGAGAAAACAGGTCTCCAACAGAATTATGACAGACGGTGTTCAGCACATGAAGGTCAGCAAACTTTCAAGTGCCACATGGCATTATGAGAATTATTATTATGATTATGAACATGTTTATACGGTCACCATGGATCAGAATGGTGAATTGTCGTGTTCCTACTCCTTAAAGATAAACAATTCTGGTCCGGTAAGAGATGCCGACAATGTTTGGGTTGGTGGCAACGAATTTGGGGACACGAAAATTGATTTGGCGGATGTTTTGTCATCACATTCACTTAATCAGCCGGGCGGATGGAATTTGGTTTCAGAAAACGGAGGGGCTTCTCCTACTCAATATAAAGCGACAAAAGGTTCTCCAACTATAATCGATGTTGATCTTTTAATCGCGGCGATGAGTGGGTTTGATGCAACGGGAAAGCCGTTGCCTGATATGAGAAACAACCGATGGGATAGGGTCATTTTAACCAAATTGGTAACCGACCTCGTTCAAAATGCTGTTGAACAAAGTAGAGAAAAAAGCAAAAAAGAAATGGAAGAATATGAGAAAGAAAAAGTGACTGTGGATTTTACAGTAAACGAAGGAAATGGGGAATGGCACCAAGGAAGCCAGTCAGGTGTTCCGCGAAAAGACTCTGCAAGAATAGCAAAAGAACGTTCCAATGAAAAATAGGTATCTGATAGTTTTTTATTTAGCGTTGTGTTCTGCTATCTTTTTCAATTGCAGTCATAAGCAACAACAGTCTGAACAATCGGACCTCGAAAGAATGCTGATAGACCTGGTGGAAGATAGATATGCCCATTGCAACCAATTGTCGAAAAGCAATGAAAAAATGAGCAGGAGCGAATATGCAGACGAGATTATGGAGGAATGCAACCAATTGTTGACCAGCAATAAACCATATCGGGAGAAAATCAAAGAACTCCGTTCTCTTATGAAAAGGTACGACATTAATGGTCAAGGTGGCATTAACCTGATGGAAATGGATTCGATGAATTTTGCATTGATGGTCAGGGTGGTGCAGCTATACGCTTTGGATTATGAAATAGAGTCGTTTTATCAATCACATTATCAAGTAGAATTACTTGGTATTGAGTACGCCGGCGAGTTCCGAGACAAAAAGGGCAATAGAGTTGTCAGACTGCATCCGGAATATATCAGTCAGAACACGAATCTTAACCCGGTCTATTATGTTAATGGCGAAAAATTGTCCACAGATGGTACATACTGGTACTACATGCCACACAACTCCGATTCAATCATCTCATGTGACTTTGATGTAATGAGATGGGGACAACCATTCCATGGAGAATGTGGCACAAAGATGTCTTTTAATCGTAAAAAATCTACTGCGCCATGAAACTCGTATCTTCATACTCGCCCCGTCACCTCCGTCCCGCTAACGGGGGTTATCGGTACTTCTTCAACGGGCAGGAGGCTGACAATGAGGTGCTTGGAGAAGG
>Ga0310691_10001862_pt1 | contig 30270 bp, 24 predicted proteins | sample 176DNAGHGlowgp2_FD_203887 | JGI IMG/M metagenome (GOLD analysis project Ga0310691, IMG submission 203887) | Sheep rumen microbial communities from Palmerston North, Manawatu-Wanganui, New Zealand - 1766 DNA GHGlow gp2 (v2) (version 2) | ecosystem: Host-associated > Mammals > Digestive system >... | reverse complement strand
TTGCTATCATTTCCTTAACCTTGCTGTTCTTCTCAAATATATCCCATGTAGGTTCTTTGGGTATCTCAGGAATAGGCATAGCACACTCGCGATCCCAGGCAGCTTTCATCTGCATTGTGAGCTTCTCTATGTTCTCCTCTACTGTGACATCATCTCCGTCAATAGCAATTGCCGTCTGGAATTCCAGAATCCTGTCGTCAACATAGCCGATACCTCTTCCCTTGATTCCGTTTTCAGGGAATACGCGCAGTCTTGTCATTCGCATGTAGTTTCCGTAGTCATAGGTATTATTGAGCTCTAAGCAGATTGTTGTTTTAAAGTTCTGAGCAAGCGAATTGGGTATTTCGCTGCTTCCTGTTCCTGTAGCTGAAACAATGAGGAAAATTCCGTTACCTACGCCTTCTTTTACAAGCTGCATGATAAATGAATGGTATTTATCACCGGTTTTATTGTTAAGTGCAGCAAAGTTGTCTATGAATATTACAATTCTCGGAAGGTCTTCTACTGTAATCTGTCCCGGCCTTTTCTGTGCCTGCTGAAGGAGCTTTCTATCTTTTAAAATTCCATGCAGCATGATAAAGAATTTATCAATCTTATCGTTGTCATCGCTGTCTCTTATAACGCCGCCCACATTAGGCATGTTCTCGAAAAGGCTGAGCTTTCTTGCACTAAACTCAAGGGCATAGATGTTTATCTCTGCAGGTGAATATCTGTTTACAAATCCATACATTATTGTCTGTAGGAATGTTGTCTTACCTGTAGTCGAAGCACCAAATACAAGGATGTTACCTGTTTCTGAGAGGTTTATGCTAAATACATCCTGTCTCTGGTTTTCAGGATCATCATATAAACCAATGCTTGTTTCAATGTTTAGTTCTTCTCTCTTTGGCCAGCTTGTACCGTTAAATACGCTCTCTTCATCCCACTTAAATACTCTCTGCGGTAATTCTCTAAGCGTAATACGTTTAGGAAGCAAAGGAAGGAACAGACTAAAGTCATGATTGTAGCCGTTCTTCTCTGCAAGATCCTTAAGGTATGCAACAACTGCTTCAAGCTGTGTTCGTTCAGGCTGCTGAGGAAGCTTTTTCTTAGCACTTCCTATTGCTGCTTCCTTAATGATTATCTTTTCAGCATCAGGACCTGTAGTCTGTGCTATCTCAATTAGTGTTCCAAGATTTTCTCTGTTTCTGTCTGAAACCGGATAGTCCTCATTCATGTCCGCAAGCTTCTTAAACATCTTGTCGATGAGGATATCTATCTGGGCTTTGGTTATTGTAGATAATTCGTATCCTTTTTCATTGCAGATTTCCATCATGACATCAACCAGAAGCTTTATCCACTTAAGCTTCTTTTCTCTCTGCCTTGCCATACGGGTATGATTACCCTCTATTGAAGAAGTTCCCGTAACTTCAAGCATTTTGGCTGTATCAAGGCTTGAATCACCTTCATCCTCGTAGTATACAGCTCCACTAAATCCTGACTGAAACTGCTCATACAGTTCGTCATTTCCGACCTGAAGATAAGCTCGTCCGGATCTTGTAAGGTAGGCAGCATCAGGCTTTCTTAACATATCTATACTATCCTGTCTGCTCTGAACTCGCAGACACAGCTTAAATCTGGAGTTGGACCATATATCTTCACTTACTGATCCTGCAGGTTTCTGAGTTGCCATTATAAGGTGTATACCAAGGCTTCGTCCGACACGAGATACTGATACGATTTCCTGAATGAATTCAGGTTCTTCCATCTTCATTTCCGCAAACTCGTCGATTACGATGATAAGATGCGGGAGCGGAACTGTTGCTTCAAAGTTCTTATACAGCTTTGTATAATCTCTGATGTCTTTTACACCATAGTCTCTAAATAAAGTCTCTCTTCTGTCTTTTTCACTCTGAATTGAAACAAGTGCTCTGTTTACCTGGTTTCCTGACAGGTTACTTATCTGTCCGATCATGTGAGGAAGGTCGGTAAATAGGTTAGCCATACCACCACCCTTATAGTCGATAATGAAGAATCCGACGTCATCAGGTGAAAAGTTAATAGCGAGTGAGAGTATGTAGGTCTGCAATGTCTCTGATTTACCTGAACCTGTAGTACCTGCTACAAGTCCGTGAGGTCCATGATATTTTTCATGGATATCAAGATAACATGGTGCCCCACCTGATTTTTGTCCGACGAGTGCTCTCATTGTTTCATAGGTTTTGCACTTTTTCCATCTGTTTAATACATGGAGTTCATCGAGTTTGTTTATTCCATACATTTCAAAAAATGTAATGGAATCTGTTATATCACCACCGGTTTCAATTTCCTGAACCTCTACATTGGCGATGTTGGATGCAAGTGTATCGAGATCTTCTGTAGATACCTCATCAAACTCAACTTCCGTTCTCTGCTCGTAGTCGTCTGAAATATGATAAATTCCGTTATAGGTTTCATCATTCTGAACGATCATCTCGCATTCATTGGGAAGCTGTTCGTATCTCTCTGTAAGGATGATCGTGCTCATACCGTAAACAGGCTCAGGGTTAAGTATGTACTTGGATATAAGCTCGCCCTCCATAAGTTCCGGATTGGCAAGTATCATTACATAATACGGTTTCGGAATTGCATTTTCGTTCATTGAGCCAAACGAAGCATTTTCCTGCCTCTGTCTAAGAAGCTTATTTATTTCATAAAATACGTCACTTGCTTCCTCTTTGTTAGAAGCTACGTATCTAAATGACTTAGTCTCATTCCATACATGTGGAAGCCATCTTACAAAATCCCATGTTCTGCCAAGACCTGTCTTTTTTTCATCATAGATAAGAACTATCTTTACGTCTGTGTATGAATTGTTAGCAGCAATCTGGGCGATAATATCCCTTGCTACTACTGCAGCACCTTGGGCTTTTCTTCCGCCTATAACACCGATAAGCTTCTCTTTTATGAGGTCTATACATACCGGCACGTTTTTTAGCGTTGAGAATTCTTTCTTTATATTTCCGGGTATATCGACAAGTGCATTATCGATCATGGTGAATTTCTTATCCGGTATCTCTATCTCTACCTGGAAAGGAATGTTACCAAGCCCCAGTCTTACATTTAAAAAGTCGGGCTGCTTCGTATTTCTGCTCCAAAGAAGCGGATTCTCCTCATTCATGGAACAGCAGTATGCAGCTCCATAATACCTGTCGTGCATGGCATTGGTATTTTTGTTGTACTTTTCCTTTATTATTTCTCTCTGCTCACTTAGATATGCACCATATCTTTCATTTCTTAAACGTTCATATTCTTCGTATTCTTTTTTGGCATTTTTTACACCGGTCAGAGATCTGATAGTTCCTATAATTGCAGAAGTAAGCGCAGTTACAAGACCTACATACATGAAAAGACCTCTGTTGAATCCGGATACCTTGGATGCATACAGCATAAACGTACAACCGATCAGCATAGGCAGTGCCATACCGATGGCTGCACCTATAGCTGCCAGGATTCCTCTGTCTTTTACTTCATCTCTTGGCTCCGGAGGATCATCTATTTTTACAGGCTCAGTATCTATCTGAGCTATTCTTCTGGGAGATCTGTGAAAAAGAGTTGTCAGATTTTGTTTGTTGACCTTCTCTATCGGAGGCGCTTCTACTACTATTTTTTGAAGCACTGATTCATTTATGACAGCTCCGCTCTCAATTACATTTACGGCAATCTTATCTCCAAAAAATACTATTCTAAGTCCAAAGATGTCTATGCAGTCACCGAATTTAAGCTCTGTATCCTCAAATACACGGCTGTTGTTGATAAATGAGCCGTTTGCAGTCTCATTATCCCTAAATAATACTTTGTCGCCGCTTTTGAATATAAGAGCATGATCTGTAGAAAGAAGGTTCTTTCCTGCAAAGTCATAGCTTATCATGCAGCTTTTTTCTCTGCCTATATCTATTGGAGTGGGCAGATCTTTGATACTATACATTTCATATTCAGAAAAATAATTATCGGTTATTCGTGCAATAATCGATATAATATGTTTTCCGTCTATTAATAGCTTATAAGCACCTTGATCAGAAGAGGTTCCATCCTGTATGGGATTCTCATAGCAGTCCTCTTTGCTGTCAACGTGCTCTATAACGTAATCGTCTGTGCTTGCAAAATACCAGTTGTCGTCTGCAACCTCCAGTCGAAGATCAATATTTGTATCAATGTCAAACAATCTGTCCGACAATAATATGGAATAATCCGAATTATTTATTGCCGGAAGCAGAAATCGTTTGAACGCGTTATGACTGTAAATCGTAAGAATAGTACTCATTTAGATTCTCCATTTTATGATCCCCCTCATAATGGGTCCTAAGGGTATCCACATACGGTGGACCCCCAAGGACAGTCTAAATTTTTCATTATTGCATTGCACTACATAAGATGCATCTGCGATCAACAGTTTTTACTGTTCACTTTTATTTTTTCTTATTATCATTACACCGGCGCATGCACCAAGTCCCATGATCATAAGGATCATCACTGAATAGAGAACAGCATTCTTAATCTGCCTCTTTATCTTTCCGCTATAGGAGTCAGTACCATCGCCAAGATTCTGATCTGCATTTCCACCTGTTGTGGCTGTAGTCTCATCTTCTATAATTGTATTTGTCTCTGCCTTCTTAGTTCCAACATAGACATTTCTGTAGATGACTTCTGTTGTGTTACCTGCAACATCTTCTGCAAGAACATGGATGTTGTGCTTCTTATCATCTCCCTTTAATGTGAATGCTACTGTTCCTGCTGTCTCTAAAAGAGTATCTTCATCATAGCTGTCAACAAGCTCTTTGTCTGAATATATCTTAAGTTCCTTAACAACCATGTTGTCAGTAACATTTAAGTTGACCTTATGCTCTTTTCCCTCGTATACTACATCATCCTTGAGGTCAGGAGTTGTAATGTCGGGTTTTGTTGTATCAAGTGCAAAGTCAATTGCAGCATCTCTTGAACGTGAGTCCTGTGTATTGGTAGCTCTGTCCGTGGAAGAAACGCCAATAGCATAAATACCGTCTTTTCCAAATGCTGACTTATTGATGGTATATGTATATCTCTTCCAGCTCTCTTCACTACCTTCTTTGCTTACGCTAAGACTCTTTCCTTCTTTGAGGTCTGAGTAGTTACCATCGCGGGCCATTGTAACGTTCTTCTCAACAAGATCGTCTACATTTATCTCGGAAATAGCTACTGTCTTTGCCTGTGTTGTGAAGTAGTCTGCGTTAAGTTTTTTTGCATCCTCATTTAATACATAAACTGATCCGAATCTGTTTACAGAGAATACAAGCTTATCTTCCTTTTCATTTCCGGCAAGATCTTTGACTTTTACATTTACTACATAAAGGTCATCATTTTCTTTTACATGTTCGAAATCAGCAAATGCTATTTTCTCGCCATCTTCCGAAGGTGTTATCGTGCTCTGTCTTGATACCTGTCCGTGATTTGCACCTGTTACGGTTATCTCGGTCTGATTGTTATCTACATTCTTTTCAAGGAAACTGATAACAGGAGCAACTGTCTTGTTGTTAGCTGAGTAGTTCTCAACTCCTTCAAAAGCTATCTCAGGTTCTGTAGTATCAATTACAAATTTATCTGATGTATAAATTGTTGATGTGTTACCTGCAAGATCTGTACATTCGATGGTATATCCATAAGTACCATCCTTATCAAATACCATCTCAGCACTGTTTGCATCACCATCTGATGAAAATGTTCCAATTGTAGGTATTTCGGATGCATCACTAAGAGGCTGGGTTCCGACCTTTACAAGTTCGTTATCAAATGAAAGCTCTTTGATGTCAATTGATGCTTTTCTTACTGAGTTATAATAAATCTCATTTTGAGCGGCATTATTATCATAGCTTACATTTATTTCAGGTGCTGTTTTGTCGATCACAAACTCATCTGACTTATATGTATCTGATATGTTTCCTGCGCTATCTTCACATTTTACTTTGAAGCTGTATATTCCATCCTGGTTGAAGCTAAGCTCAAGTGTATGGATATTTCCCTTATCAGACCATTTGCCCTCTTTAACAGTGCCATATTCTGAATCAACATCAAGTTCTACTTTATCTTCTGAAAAGCTTGAGTCAATTACCTGGATTGTTGCTACTCTTGTATCGTTATAATACTTTCCGTTCTTTACCTCATCGTTGTCAAATTCAACAGTGAGTTCGGGTTTTGTAGAGTCTACGGTAAATCCTTTTGTAATTACTTTGCTTACATTGCCAAGTACATCCTGTGCAAAGATTGTAATTGTATATCTTCCGTCTTCCTGAGTGCTGTAGGTAAGGAGGTGTTCTGAATCTCCCATTCTACCACTCCAGTCTGATCCACTTAATGTCTCAGTCTTAGAATTGCCATTTACGTCCTGATACTCAACTACAAGCTTACAATCTTCAAATGCAGGATATTTCTCATCCATGCTTATATCGATTGTTACATTTCCGTTTTTGAAGGTCGAATCCTCGCCCTTAGGTTCAAAGCTTTTTCCGTTTGAAGTATATGTGTCTTTTATTTCAGGTGCGCTATTATCTACAATCATTATCTGACTGTCTTCATAGCTGGAATTGCTCGCTTTATCGGAAGCGCTGGCATTTATCTTATAAGCACCTTCGTCTCCAAGTTCATATTCATATATCTTAGTCTGTTCTGAACTGTTTGCAGACAAATGTATTTTCGGGTTTTTCTTTGAAAGAGTATTTTTAAATACTATACTGTTTTCATTAAGAAATTTATCTTCTATAGAAAATGATCCTTTTACTTTTCCCTTAAACAGTCTTGATCCGTCGCCCAAATCGTATGAGCTCTGCGGATATCCGCTTTTGAAGTCAATTCTTGGTCTTTCGTTATCAAATACTATGCTTTTTCCATAATTAATGGTAATGGGGTCACTTATATTACCTGCAGCATCTTTAAGTGTAACATTTAAAAACTCAATTGATGTCTCAGATTCAGAAGCGGTATATGTATTATCAACCGGATAATCGCGATTCCTGGATTCTTCAGGTATTATAAGTGATTCCTTCTCACCTGTTGCACCATTTACTGCTACTGAAACTTCTTCAACTCCACTGGTTTCTACATTATTATTAATGTCAGCATACCCTGGAATCATCAGGCTTGTTTGTAGAGCTTCTTTCATATATAGCGTATTAGATTCTTCATCATATAATCCGCTATCCTCATTATCTATTCTAAAATTTAAAGCATTCTCTGAAAGACTCGGAGCTTTATTATCGATTCTTGCTATTATGCCCTCTTTTTCATATCCGTAGCCAATAGCATATTTTACTACAGCAACAAGTTCGTTGCAGCCTTCTGTTTCTCCGTTAAATTCAATATCAATATCCAGACTGTTTTTTTCGGACAGGCTTACATCTTTATCATTTGTATATATTCCAACCTGATCTCCGACATGTTTGCCCAAAATATCGTTATAAACTTTGTTTATTGTTATTTCTTTTATGTACCTTACTGTATCAGCCTTAAAATGGACATGAGGATCAACCTCACTATTGGCTTTTTTTGAATACCAACCGCCTGCATATCCATCAAGATCCATAAAACCTGCCTGAATGTTGTTGTTGTCGTCCTCTTCATTATAAATACAGATGATACTATCAATATTCTCCACTATCGGAGCGGTATCTTCATCCCAAAAAACAACCTCTATTTTTTCAAGATAGTGGTTGCCTAATCCTGAAATCTTATATGTATACTCACTTTCTGATTTACTCACATCCACTCTGTTACTCTTGTTATCAACATAGTAGTTAATGCATTCGACAATACTTTCTCCATCTTGATCTTTAAAATTTTTCAGAGATATTGTAACAGGTACCTCTCCACCATTTTTATAACTTATTTTCTTTTTCTTATCTCCCTCACCGATAGTAGTCTCAGAATCAGCTGCTATTATGGGGTCGCTTACTTCCACACCTGTTGTATTTTCCTTTTTAGTGTTTTCAGAATCTCCTCCCTTATTTTCCTCTTCTGATGGCTGTGTCTCGTCACCGGGAACATCTATCTGTTGATTATCGTTTTCATCCGAAGATTTATTCTCGTTTTCATCATCATCCTGATTATCTAAATCATCTTTATTTTCATTGTCGTCATCACCAATTTCATTATCAGATTCTGAACCTGGTAATCCTTCATTCATTAACTCAATTTCGTTATTAGGAGTTATATTATCGGTTATTTCTGTATCCGTTTTTTCTTCAGTAGTCTGGTCATTTTCCTGCTCAGGAATAACTTCTTCCTGTTTTTCTGTATCAACCTGGGTTTCCTCTACATCTACTTCAACTTCCTGCACTTCATTTTCTTTTACATTTTCTGCCTCATTTTCAGCATATACATGTCCTGAAAATAAACTGCAAAATAGTATCATTGAAATCAGTGATACAGATAGCGCTCTTATCCCCTTACTTTTCTTTCTCATGTCCTCGTCCTCTAATCATTATTTGATTTTCTTTAATATACTTTTTGGCCAGATGTAATATATACCTGTTTCTTTTTCCTGATAAATAACTATTATTTCAGTCTTAGATGTTCTAGGAGCATCATATAATTCTGTAATTTCACCATTTGTTTTGTTTACAGAATTTTCATTTTCATAATTGGTTGGAACTTTATTTAAAGTAATTTTCTTTCCATTATTTACTTTTTCATAATAATAGCTACTTTCTAAACTTTCCTTAATTCCATCAATTACATCGTTACAATCACCATCCCCATTTAAATCAAGAGATGTTTTCTTTCTTTTTGCATAAGTTCCTGCATACTGTGATGTATTACTATATGAAACATCTTCAAACTCATTACTCTTCTTAAGATATATTCCTTTTAGCCTATAATTTTTATTAAGCTTTATTTTTAATTTTCCTTTTGCTTTTGTAGTACACATAGCACCATCAGTTGTGCCATTATAGTAAATGTACTTCTTATTATCAGCATTTTTAGAATAGTCGTAGATGAGTGATTTTCCTGCAAATGTAGCCGAAACTACCGCTTCTCCATTGTCGGATACTTTTATTTTTATATTTTTTTTGGCTACTACATTGCCATTTATGTCATTTATATTGAACTGAAGCTTTGCATTACCCTTCTTTTTACCATATATCCTTATAGTGTAATCTGCATAATCTAATAATGGTGCCTCACCGGTTATGTATATTCTTTCACCGGTTATTCTGTCTCTGTAGTATTTTTTTCCGCCTGCCTCAGTATATGTTGTAGGTGGTACTCCTCTTACTATCTTTTTCCCGCTTATCTTTGTTGAAACGACACCCTTTCCTTTTTTTACTTTGAGTTTACTTATAGATGTCTGCCCGTAGGGAAGTGATATTTGTATTTCCTTATATCTTCCTTCCTCTACAGTTACATTTTTTTGTATATCCTGATTTATTATTTCAAAATCTTCGTCTCCGGACTTACTACCATCAGCATATTCAGTGTAAGTTTTACCATTTGCTTTGTTTATATAAGTTGTATTTCCGCTATTATCCTTATCTATTGTAATATTGACATTTTCTTTGTCAGCTTTAGCTCTATAGAAGGCATTAGTATCAATATTTGATGTCATCAGCATAGCTGCAAAAAGCACCATACTTATATTTATGTTAATGAACTTTTTCATAGCTACCTCCGGTTTCATTCTTGTATTTTCTGAGTTTCATAAGATTTACTTAGAGATTCTTCTTTTTATAGAGACAGGCTGTGATAAATATTCTCCTGTTCTCTTATCCTGCATAATAATAATGAATTGTGTTGTAGATATATTAGATGAATTCTGCTCTAAATAGCTATAATCCTTCAAACCTTCCTCGCGATCCAAAGTTATTGAGGTATTTGTTACTGAATCAGGTACATTACTTAATTTTACTTTTGATCCATTTTTAATTTTTTTATAGACCTTATCACTGCTTGCACTTTCCTTGATTCCATCTATTTCATCATTAAAATCTCCATCCCCATTAATATCTACAGCATACGTTCCATTCTGAGCATAATATCCGGTTGTATATCCTAAGCTTTTATCATATTCCTTAGTAATATAGGGAGTATTAGTAACCATATAGATACTCTTAAGTCTTGCATACTTATTCATTTTCACTTTTAATTTGCCGCTTTTCTTTGTTGTATAGCCTGTGCCATTTTTGGAATTACCGGCATATATATATTTGCTATTGTCAGTCATATCGACTAATACATTCTTACCGCCAAATGTAACCTGTTTAACCGGTTTTGCATTATCAACTACCGATACTTTAAGAGTTCTTGTTTGGACCTTATTTCCATTTATGTCATTAAACTGAAATCTTATCTTGGCCTTACCTTTCTTTTTACCGGTAATTCTTATCCTATATGATGCTTTAGTTACAACGACCTGCTTACTGTCTGTATATATCTTTTCATCTGTTCTCTGATCCTTGTAGTAATATCTGCCGTCACTTTCCTGACTACAATTTATGATCATATTTCTAGTTATATTTTTACTTGAGATTTTAGCTGTCAGATTCTTCTTTCCGCTTATAACTTTTACATTACTGATAGTTTGATTATATGAAGGATAAATACTAACTTCGTTAATATCACCCACTCTGATCATTTGTTTATCAGATTCTATTCTTGATAAGTTAACGAAATCTGTATCTCCTGCCGAGGTTCCATCTGCATATTTCACATAGCTTTTACCATTTGCACGATTTGTATATATGGTAGTTCCATCATTACTTACATCTTTATTAACTGATACACTTGATAAATTAGCAGAAACTGTCATTGGCATGCTAAGTGTAAATAACAATGTTGCGCAAGCAACTGACTTTAGTACTTTTTTCATTTTTCCCATTCTTCATTCCTCCCTTTTTCAGCTTGATTATCATACTGTAAAATTATAATTCCCGGTGATTTTCGCGACGAAATGCATAGATTTGAGGATGAAATGCACACAAAAGGGATGAAATACCTTTTTGGTATTCCATCCCTTTGAATTTATGTATATTTTCCCCTTCTGACCCCAAACTAAACTCTTTAAACACTTTTACATACTTCCTTCGATTATTCGTTCCCCCTCGAATTTTCAAACAAAGCATTTTAACTATAGCATAATTATTCATAGAAAAAAAGCGGATCAGTTTCTACCAATATGATAATTCTTTTCAGTCGATTTAAAACCTTGATGATAGCCTCTTTGTTTCGACTTTTGCCATAATGGTGAGAATTAAACATACTATTAAAAAGATTATGCTAGTTACTAGCATTACAGTTGATGTGTACACTTGATAAGCGTTTCCATCCTTTTTTTCATTATATGCAATAGCTGTAATAGCTACTGCTACTAATGACAAGACAGTCCCAAGACCTCCTGCTACCAAAACATTTAATGCTATTTCCTCATCGTATTTTACAGTTTCTGCTTTCAAATACATGAAAAGCCATACAACAAATGCTATTACAGAAATCAAACCAAATATATATACCTGTGAAGAAAGCTCATTAGGGCTATATATGATTGCGTCTGAATTATCTTTATTAATCCATACTTCTGAAATATCTTCATCCGGTGTACTGTTTAAACTATACTTCTTCTTTGTATATTCCTTGCCTTCATAATTCCAATGTATTATATATTGATAGGTATTTCTTACACCTTTTTTAGTAACAGTGGAATCTGATAATTTTATATCTGATATATAACCGGGTACTGCAATAAAATCTTTTGAATATATAGCCGATCCCATTTGTAATATTTGACATTCCAACATTACCAAAAAACATACAAATATTATTTGTCGCAATGTATTACTTTTTTTGCAACCAATTATTTTTACAATATTAATCAACTTTACTTACTCCCAAACAAATTTCTTATTATTTATATCATAGTAAATATTAGGGTAACATCACCGGCTACCCCGTATTCCTGCATCTTCGGCTGCAAATATTCAGATACTACAGGATTATATTTATTTATAGAATAGGTATCTGAAAAGTTATTAGCTTTTTTCTCATAAAACCACCTTTTTTCTGCACCCCTCCTTTTTACCACACCATAATATATTACAACATCTTTTTTATTTTTTTCATTTCAGCGATAAAATGCTTGATTTTGAGGATGAAATGCATTTTTTCTTTTCGCTCAAGATATGTTACAATTCATTCATCAATCAGTTGTTCACTTTTATAAATGCCTTATTTTCTGAGGAGAAACCAATATGGAAAAATTATTACAAAACTTTGATGCCAAAAAGGAAATCGAAAATATCACTTTATGGATTAGAAACTGGTTTGAGGAAAATGGTCCTACTGCAAGTGCTGTTATAGGTCTATCAGGTGGTAAAGATTCTACTATTGTTGCTGCTCTTCTTGTAAAGGCACTTGGAAAAGAAAGAGTTGTCGGCGTTCTAATGCCTGATGGTGAGCAGAAGGATATAGAAGATTCAAAAAATGTTGCTGCTCTTCTTGGCATTAAATCCTATATTGTCAATATTCACTCTGTTATGGATTCATTTAAATCTTCTATGTCGGAATCGGGTGTTGTTCTCGGAAAAGATGCGCTTATAAATACACCTCCAAGAGTCAGAATGTCTGTATTATATGCAATTGCTCAGTCTCTTCCAAATGGTGGCCGTGTCGCAAATACCTGCAATGCATCTGAGGATTATGTTGGATATTCTACAAAGTACGGCGATGCTGCAGGTGATTTTAGTCCATGCTCTGATTTCCTTGTATGTCAGATGAGAAAAATCGGCGATGCTCTCGGACTTCCTTCAAATCTGATACATAAGACTCCTTCTGACGGACTTAGCGGAATGAGTGATGAAGATAAACTCGGATTTACCTACGATACGCTTGATAGATATATTCTCACCGGAATTTGTGAAGATGATCAGGTCAGAGAAAAAATTGACCGCCTTCATGCCATAAATCTTCACAAGCTTAAAACTATTCCCATGTACAAAAAAAGTAGTTGATCGTATCAACTACTTTTTTCATTAAGAAGAACTGTCTCTTCAAAATCTTTATTGTTTATTATTGTCGTTTCTCCCGTCATTTCTCCGGTAATATCAGGTTTTTTAGTATTTCCTGTATTGCCCCAGCTTATGGAAGCCTTCTTTTTATGGCTTTTTATAGCTGCAAATTTAACCTGATTTCCTCTGGTTTCTCTTTTCATTTTTTTGATTGCCATCTTAGCACCAAGTCCGGTAAGTACACTTATGTCATGAAAAATATGAAGGCCAAACCATATTACTACTGATACTGCAAGAAAAAACAGAGATAGGATCATAAATACTAATGAAAGTATATCCAATAGTTCTGCCTGCATGATTTATTTCTCCTCGTATATTATGTATTGGCACGATTGCTCCGCAATCCTGCCCTATCGGTCGGAACCATTCCAAATCATGACTTCGTCATGATGGTTCCTCCCTTACTTTGTTATGTGCATTTTTGGCTGATGCTTTTGCTTTGTCCAATAGGCTCTTTGTGTTCTCCATCATCGTTGTGAGTCTTTCTGAACTGCTCATTGTCTCAGCATTAAAATCAGAATCAAGATGTGATTCTATCATTTCGAACTCATCTCTTATGGAGTCGTAAGACACACCACCTTTTATAAATTCCATTGCGTGAAGATTAACCTGTCCTGCTAATTCTTCATACATCATTAAAGCAGTCGTCTCATTGTCTATACTTACTATATTTCCGCTCGTAAGATCACATAAGTCATTCCAGTACTGCTTATAACTTATTATTTCATCTCCGCTTTTTGATTCTCTTCCGATAGACAGATAATAATCTGAAATTCTACCAAGTCTGACAGCTCTTTCATTTCTTACTTCATCGAGCATTCCGGATTCTACTGCTTTGTTAAACCAATAAGATGAAAGCGTTTTATTACCATCATTTTCATAACTGTAAAAATAGGTAAGTCCCCTATAATATGCAAACTCAGCAAATTCCTCAGGGTTTGACTCTAAGGCTTCACCCCTTGTTCTTCCATCTGAAGTAGTTGTAAGCAGAATATCTGTCAGTTGTTTATCTTCCTCTTGGGAGTAATTATCATCTGTTAAGTATACTTCGTTTATTATTTTCAGATAGGCTTCTGCTTTTGATGGATCTACATCTATTGCTTTTATATACATCGACATTTTATCTGTATATTGCACTTCAATTTTGGCCTGATCTACATAGTCGTCATATATTACAATCTTTTGATTGCTTGCTGCTTTTCCTGTTAAGAGTGAAAAAACTGCAAACATCAATGATAAAGAAACAGTAACTGCAAAAGTTCCTATTCTTCTTTTTGCTTTTTTTCTGTACTTTTGATCGAGCTGTGTATAGTTTTTGAGATCATACAGAACTTCTTCACAGGATGAATATCTGTTTTCCGGATTAGGTTCAGTACACTTTAAGATTATTCTTTCAAGACCTTGTGAAAAATCGGGGTTCCACTGTCTTATAGGTTTGATCTCATAAGGAGGTTCACTTGGATTATGTCCGGTTAAAAGGTGATACATAGTTGTACCAAGACAGTAGATATCTGTTCTTTCATCTGTCTGTCCAAGTCCGCCGAACTGCTCGGGAGCAGCATATCCTCTGGTTCCGAGGCAGATTGTATCATCTTTCCCCTGCTCCTTATATTCTCTTGCTGTACCAAAATCAATAAGGCAGATTGATCCATCCGGACGAAGCATGATATTCCCAGGCTTTAGATCTCTATATATAATTTTGGGAGTTCTTGTATGAAGATACATTAAAACATCACAAAGCTGTTTTGCCCATTCAATTACATATTCCTCAGAAAAAGAGCCATACTCATCCAGTGCCTTTTTCAAGTTATTTCCTTCTATGTAATCCATGACAATAACAATAGAGTCTTCTTTGTCGATGACATCTGCGATTGTTGGTATATAAGGATGGGATAAATTTCTAAGTAGAGATACTTCTGTGATCAGGCTTTGTTTGATAACGCGATAATCCGATACGCCTTCTTTACGAATTTCTTTTATGGCCCAGCTTTTACCGGCTCTTTCGTTCATAGCCAAATAGACAGTGCTCATTCCGCCCTGTCCGATAACATTTAGAATCTTATATTTTTTATCAAATACGGAACCTATTTCGAGCATACCAAAATTCTTTCCCCTAAAATAATTCCCCTCATAAGAATTTGGTAGTTATTAGTTCTCCGGATAATTTACAAATCCCTGCATCCAGATTGTTCCCTTAAATCTTCTTCCCGGCTGTGGTTCTCCGAGAAGGTCTTTTTTATTTATGCATACATTAAAAATAAGTTCGTTACAATTGATCGTCATAATTTCGAGAGTCTGACCTGTTAGAGAATTGGTCGTTTCATGACAATCTTCAATTTCTCCCATAATAGCGTATTGGTCGCACTCTACACCGTATGGCATGAAATAATTATCTACAAGTGTGTATACATCTGTGGTCTTTATCTGTTTTGAAAGAGCACTGTATGTATCCATTTCTTCGATTGAAAGAGATTCCATAGCTGTCTCATCACCTTTTCTGGCTTTGTTCATAAGCTTTTCTCTTTCTCTTGTTCTTTTTCTCTGAAAACTCTTATCTCTGTCAGTCTTTGCAATAGGCATCATTACTGTTCCTTTTAATGATAAAGCAGACAAAGTAAGAGAAGCTGTCTTTAACAGATCATTATTTTCATTCTGGTTTTTGATATAGGGAACCATATTTTGTAGATAAAAAATTATGGTAACCCCTACTCTAAGATCATCGCAAATACCCGCATAGGATTCATTGGCTGCGTGTCTTTGGATTTTTATATCCTCTTTTGTACTTATTCCCTCGCCCTTTATATACGGGTAGTAATAATCATAGAGGAATTTGTCTTCTTCATTAAATTCTCCGCAAACACAGATTCCGATTTCGTCAGCGAAATCCTTGCAGAATTCACCTAAAAGCTTTTCTCCATCCTTAGTTACATAGGATCTTGTATCCGCTTCCTGAACTGTCTTAGTTATAAGTTTTTGTATTTCATCTCTTGTCTTAAAGTTTTCAAAACCTATTGCTCTTAGATAGCTATGCATGGATTTCACCTCCTTTCATCGGTTTTTATCTCGTACCTGATTACTTTACAGGAACAAGTTTTTCTTTTCCACCCATATAAGGTCTGAGTGCTACCGGAACGTTTACTGATCCATCTTCGTTTAAGTTGTTCTCAAGGAATGCAATAAGCATACGAGGCGGAGCAACTACTGTATTGTTAAGTGTATGTGCAAGATAATTTCCGTCTTTTCCCTTTATACGAATCTTAAGTCTTCTAGCCTGAGCATCACCAAGGTTAGAGCAGCTACCAACTTCGAAGTACTTCTTCTGTCTGGGTGACCATGCTTCAACGTCGCATGACTTGCACTTAAGATCAGCAAGGTCTCCTGAACAGCATTCAAGAGTACGTACAGGAATATCAAGTGAACGGAACAGATCTACTGTGTTCTGCCAAAGCTTGTCGTACCACATCTTTGAATCTTCAGGTTTACATACTACTATCATTTCCTGCTTTTCAAACTGGTGAATTCTGTAAACACCACGCTCTTCTATTCCGTGAGCACCTTTTTCTTTTCTAAAGCAGGGTGAATAACTTGTAAGTGTCTGAGGAAGATCCTCTTCGTTTATGATCTGCTCCTTGAACTTACCGATCATTGAATGCTCACTTGTTCCGATGAGGTATAAATCTTCTCCCTCGATCTTGTACATCATAGCATCCATTTCAGGAAAACTCATAACACCTTCAACTACATTTCCGTGAATCATAAAAGGAGGAACACAGTATGTAAATCCTCTGTCGATCATAAAATCTCTTGCGTATGAAATAACTGCTGAGTGAAGTCTTGCTATATCACCCATAAGATAGTAGAAACCGTTTCCGGCTACTCTTCTTGCAGCATCAAGATCGATACCGTTGAATCTTTCCATAATATCTGTGTGATATGGAATCTCAAAATCAGGAACGAAAGGATCGCCGAACTTCTCTATTTCTACATTCTCTGAATCATCTTTTCCAATCGGAACACTCTCATCGATTATCTGAGGAATGTTCATCATGATTGAAGTAACTTTATCATCAAGGCTCTTCTGATTTTCCTCTAACTCTTCAAGTCTCTTTGCATTTGCTGCTACTTCTGCCTTCTTCGCCTCAGCCTCTTCTTTTTTGCCCTGGCCCATTAGCATACCGATTTCTTTTGAAATCTTATTTCTGCTCTGACGAAGTTCATCGGCTTCCTGCTGATTTTTTCTTCTCTGCTCATCCAGCTCGATTACTTCATCAACGAGTGTAAGCTTCTCATCCTGGAATTTCTTTCTGATGTTTTCCTTTACTACTTCAGGATTCTCTCTTAAAAATCTAATGTCTATCATTTTTTTATCCCCTTTTATTATTTAAGATAATTCATTGCCTCATTTAATGCCATCTGTTCTTCTTCACCAAGTTCGAGTTTACATTTACCACCTCTTATTTCTTTTGAATAAGAGTAGCATCCATCTGTTGAATGAACTGAGTTAAGAAGTATTCCATTATCATCCTCATCAAGAAGTGCTATTGAATAACTAAGCTGTCCTCCCATCTGGTTGAAGGCGTCATACTTGATGATTCCAACTTTTTGAAAACAAAATGAAAGTCTGTTGTATAAATCATTGATGTCTTTTTGATTCTTTTCTGTCGCTTTTTTGATAATTTGATTATCATCAAATAATGCAACTATTTCATCCTCCAGAGAAGAAGCTTCTTTTCCTCTCATGAATTTAGCTATTTTTGCTGATATCTTCTTAATCTTACTGTTTTGAACAAGTATTAAAACAAACTGTATTATTATGATGATTAAAAGAGCTATCAATATATAGACAATATCTATGTTTAATCCCAAGCTGTCGAAAATATTACTGTTCATATATTACTCCTTACATAATCTTTGTGTTATTTTTTCCAGGTCATCTGTACTGTAGAATTCGATTTCTAATTTACCTACTCCATCACCCTTTGTGGATATGGATACTTTGGTTCCAGTTGCCTGGGTACATCTATCTTCCAGTTCTCTATATGCTGCTTCTACACTTTCATTTGTATGAGATTCTATCTTTTTTCTTGCTTTTGATTCTTTACCAAGATTCTTTACGAGTTTTTCTGTGTCACGTACATTCATCTTCTCATCAAAAACTTTTTCAGCAATCCTAAGTTGTTCTTCAGGATCCTCTATAGAAATCAAAGCTCTTGCATGACCTGTTGATAACTTTCCATCTATTACCATCTGTCTTACAGCTTCACACAACTTCAAAAGTCTGAGAGAGTTTGTAATAGCAACTCGGCTCTTTGATACTTTTTCTGCAACTACGTCCTGAGTATAATGGAAATCATCAATAAGCTTTTTGAAGGCGAGTGCTTCTTCGATTGGATTTATATCCTCTCTCTGAATATTATCAATAAGTGCATACTCTGCTATTTCTTCTTCAGTTAAGTTCTTTATAATAACCGGAACTTCTTTGAGTTCAGCTTTCTTTGCTGCTCTCCATCTTCTCTCACCACCGATTATTTCATAGTGATCTCCTCTATCCTGAACAATAAGAGGATTTATAATTCCATGTTGTTTAATTGAATCAGATAATTCTATAAGCTTATCTTCATCAAATGTTTTTCTTGGCTGTTCTCTATTAGGTTCTACTTTAGTAATATTTACTATTACGACCTGACCTTCTTCAACCTTCTCTTCGGTCTTCTTTGAGGAAGTCTTCGGTGCGGGAGCTATTAAAGCATCAAGTCCTTTTCCTAATCCTCTTTTAACATTTTTAGCCGCCATACATTACCTCTTTTCCACAATATATTCCATAATATGTTTCACGTGATACATATCTTGTATATTAAAATTTTCTTCCGATTACTTCATCTGCCAAAAGTCTATATGCTTCAGCACCTGCAGATTTTGAATCATACATATTGATTGGAATACCATAACTGGGTGCTTCCGCTAATCTGATGTTTCTCGGAATAATTGTTTTATATACATTTTCATTGATATGATCTTTTACGTTTTCAACTACCTGCATAGACAGATTAGTTCTGGAGTCATACATAGTAAATATAACTCCTTCCATCTCAAGACCATTATTCAATCTTTCTTTTACAAGGTTTACTGTATGTACTAACTGGCTTAATCCTTCCAATGCATAATACTCGCACTGAATCGGAACCAGAACTGTATTGGCTGTTGTCATAGCATTGATAGTCAACATACTAAGTGAAGGCGGACAATCTATTATAATAAAATCATAATCAGATCTTATCTTATCTACTGCTTTCTTTAATATGAATTCCTTTTCTTCCATATCAATAAGTTCAATCTCAACTGCTGCAAGATTGACATTGGAAGGTATAATATCAACACCATCTACAACATCTTTATAAAGAGCATCTTCTATCTCACATTCTCCAATAAGTAATTCATATATTGTATTTTCCAGTTGGTTTTTGTTAAGACCAAAACCACTAGTTGTATTACCCTGAGGATCTGTATCAATAACCAGAACTTTTTTTCCTTTTTCAGCCAGAGTTGCTGACAGATTAATAGATGTTGTAGTCTTACCGACTCCACCTTTTTGATTGGCAATCGCAATTGCTCTTCCCATAACCTTTTCTCTCCCTCTTTTTATTTGTACAGTTACTCATTATATCACAATTATTAATCGAAAGTATTCTGAGTTTTGTACTCAATTTTATAAAATATCGCCTATTATTAATGTTTCACGCCATTTTTTTACAATATCTTGGGTTAAAATGTTTCACGTGAAACAATTTGTTGTGTAATTAAATTTTCAAATTATAATGTTTCACGTGAAACATTTTTATAAAGGATTTTTTTGAGCAGTACCGGCTTTTCTTGGATACCTAGATGATGTGTTTTGAACCTTATCGACTATACAAATAGAGCGATTATATTCTGAGTTCACAAGTACAAATTCATTCACGGAATTTAGCTTTCCTCCCAGAAGAAAAATTGCATTATTTGCATCTACAATTTCATCATTAACTTTATCACCTTTATAAGATATGAATACTCCATTCTTTTTTACATAAGGAAGACAATATTCACATAAAGTAGAAAATCTGGCAACCGCTCTCGAAACAGCAACATCATATTGTTCTCTTAGATTACCTTTTTTTGCATCAGCAAAATCTTCCGCCCTGCCATGTACGGTTTCAATAAAACCTTCTTCATTAAGATCAAGTGTATCTATTACTTCATTCAGAAAATTAATTCTTTTATTTAATGAATCGAGTAAGGTTATATGTAAGTTAGGAAATACGATTTTTAAAACTATTCCTGGAAAACCGGCTCCGGTTCCTATATCAATAACTTTTAAATTATCTTTTTTAAAGTCATAAAACTGACTGGAAGAAATACTGTCGACAAAATGAAGTTTACATACTTCATCAAAATCAGTTATCGCAGTTAAATTTATTTTATTATTCCAATCTACAAGAAGTTTATAATATTTATCTAACTGCTCTAACTGTTTCTCAGTTAATGATAAATTATACTCTCCAAAATCTTTGATCAAATTATCAAAAGAATGTATCACGTAAAACCTCCGATACTTTAATTGTTTCTATTATAGTTTTCAAGGTAAACTAAAAGTACAGAAATGTCAGCAGGATTAACTCCACTAATTCTGGAAGCCTGACCTACATTTACAGGTTTGAATTTTTTAAGATAATGCCTGGCCTCGAGTCGTAGACTTAGAACATCATCATAATTTATATCAGCAGGGATCTTTTTGTTTTCCATCTTGCGGAATTTATCAACCTGTCTCTGCTGTCTTTCTATATAACCTTCATACTTAATATTTATTTCAACCTGATCAATAACATCTGCAGGTAGATCAGGTCTGTCAGGATCTATTTCACTCAAACTATAATAATCAAGTTCAGGTCTGCATATAAGTTCAGATAAACTAACAGCCGTTTTTAGTCTGGGTGAATTATGTTCATCCATGAATTTTTGTATTGGTGCAGCAGCACCAACTTTTACACTTTTAAGTCTTTCGATTTCTTTTTCTATCTGATCTTCTTTTATCAAAAGAGCATCATATTTTTCTTTTGATATAAGTCCGCACTCATACCCTTTTTTTCTAAGACGGATGTCTGCATTGTCCTGTCTTAAGAGTAATCTGTACTCAGCTCTTGAAGTCATCATTCTATACGGTTCGGGATTATCTTTTGTTACGAGATCATCGACAAGTACACCAATATATCCTTCTGATCTGTCTATAGAAAGATAGGGCTTATTTAAAATTTGCATGCAAGCATTAATCGAAGCATATAATCCTTGAGCAGCTGCTTCCTCATAACCACTTGAACCATTAAATTGACCGGCACTAAAAAGACCACGAATCTTCTTAATTTCCAAAGTAGGATAAAGCTGACCGGAAACAAGACAATCATATTCTATTGCATATGCATTCTTAACAATGATACAGTTTTCAAGCCCGGGAACAGATCTATACATTTGAAGCTGAACATCTTCGGGCATTGAAGAAGACATACCATCAACATACATTTCATTTGTATGAGTTCCCTCAGGCTCAATAAACACCTGATGTCTGATCTTGTCAGGAAACTTAACTACCTTATCTTCTATTGAGGGACAATACCTGGGACCTATCCCCTCTATAACACCTGAATACATAGGTGATCTATCTATGTTATTTCGTATAATTTCATGTGTTTTTTCATTTGTATAAGTGAGGTAACAATTATGCTGCTCTTTCTGAACATCAGCCGGATTAGTATCAAATGAAAAAGGAATTACAGGTGAATCACCATATTGTATTTCCATTTTTGAATAGTCAATTGAATTACCATCCATTCTTGCAGGAGTTCCTGTCTTAAATCTTCTAAGTTCAATACCCGCTTTAATAAGTGAATCTGATAACATATTAGAAGGCTGAAGTCCATTTGGACCGGTATATGTAATAGCCTCACCACAAAGACATCTTGATTTAAGATATGTTCCGGTACAAAGAATAACAGATTTACAGTTGTATATAAGACCTGTTACTGTTTTGACACCGGTAATCTTTTTTTCATATCCTTCATTGCAAAGAGAAACATCTTTATCTTTATCAAGTTCTTCCCAAATTAATTCGCAGATTTCGGATTGTTTTATATAAAGGTTTTCCTGGTTTTCCAAAACCTTCTTCATCTCTTTTGAATAAGCCACCTTATCTGCCTGAGCACGAAGTGAATGTATAGCGGGGCCTTTTGACTTATTGAGCATCTTGGATTGAAGGAATGTTTTATCAATATTTTTTCCCATCTCTCCACCAAGGGCATCTATTTCTCTGACAAGATGACCTTTTGAAGATCCTCCAATATGCGGATTACACGGCATAAAAGCGATATTATCAGAGCTCAAAGTGAAAATTATTGTCTTAAGTCCAAGCCTTGCTGCAGCAAGACCGGCTTCACATCCGGCATGTCCGCCACCTATTACTACTACGTCAACATTATCTGCTATCATAAAAACCTCTAATTATTTTCCCATACAGAATTTTGAAAAAATTTCTTCAACTAAATCATCATCGACTTCCTGACCGATGATTTCACCAAGGTAAGAATATGCATTCATCAGATCAATCGATAAAAAGTCTTCTGACATGAAAGCATTTAAACTTTCTCTAACTTTTTCCAGACTTTGTTCTGAATTAATGAGCGCTTCCCTCTGTCTTAAATTGGTAATATACATTTCTTCCTTAGGAAGGATAGAACCATCAAAAAACATATCACCAATTATTTTTTTAAGATCATCCATTCCTGTCTCATCAACCATAGATGTCTTTATAACAGGAATATCATTTCCATATTTTTTATGGATATCTTCTTCAGTAACATTTATATTGTCACTTATGTCATTTTTATTTAATAATACAATCACATGATTTTCTTTAATAATATTATTAATTCTTTCATCATGTGAAAAGTCACTATCGGTTGAATCAATTATATATAAAATAAGATCTGCACTCTTTGCAGAATCGACAGCCTTTTCAACACCGATTTTTTCTATAACATCATCGGTATCTCTGATTCCGGCAGTATCGATAACATGTAAAATGATATCATCCAATCTTATATTTTCTTCAATAATATCTCGAGTTGTGCCTTCAATATCAGTAACAATAGCTCTCTCTTTTCCGGCAAGTTTATTTAGAAGAGATGATTTTCCGGCATTTGGTTTTCCTATTATGACAGTATTTATACCATCTTTTCTGATCATTCCTTCATTTGAGCTATCAATTAATTTTTGAATTTTCGAAAGCCAACTTTCATTCTTCTTAGTCAATCTTTCATTGTATCCATCCAGATCATAATTTTCCGGATCATCAATTGCTGATTCTATAAATGCCAGTTCATAAATAATTTCTTTTCTTATAGAATCTATTTTATTAAATAACTCACCACTAAGCTGAATCTCAGAATTTTTCATTGAAAATTCATTTTGAGCATGTATCAGATCCATGACAGCTTCAGCTCTGGTTAAATCTATTCTTCCATTTAAAAAAGCTCTTTTTGTAAATTCACCCGGCTCAGCTAATCTACATCCGATTTTTATCAGAAGATTCAAAATAGTTTCCATTACTACTCTTCCACCATGTGAATTAATTTCTACTACATCTTCTCTTGTGTAAGTTTTAGGAGCCTTCATAACAGAAACCATGACTTCATCAATTTTGTTTCCATCTAAATCGCAAATAAACCCATAGTGAATAGTATGGGTTTTAAAGTTCAAAAGAGAATGTTCACCTTTTGTATCAATATAAATTTTGCTTGCAAATGAAAGTGCATTTTCACCACTTATTCTGATTATACCTATTCCGGCATCAATCATTGCAGTGGCTATCGCACAAATCGTATCTTCTTTAAAAATCATAATTTTCCAAAATGTATTTAGGGTAAATTACATAGAACCATCTATATAATTTACCCCATAATAAATTAACAAGTTGTATTAGATCGATTATTTCTTAAGTGTTACTACTACTCTTCTGAAAGGTTCTTCACCTTCAGAGTGAGTTGTAACATATTTGTCTGACTGAAGAGCTGAATGAATTATACGTCTTTCGTATGGATTCATAGGCTCAAGTGAAACTGCAGTTCTGTTCTTACGAACTTTATAAGCAATATTCTTAGCAAGATTTTCAAGAGTTGCTTTTCTGCGGCTTCTGTAATTCTCGGTATCAACCTTAACATGAATGTAATCTTCACTGTCTCTGTTAACAACAAGAGAAATCAGATACTGAAGTGAATCAAGAGTCTGTCCTCTCTTACCGATGAGTACACCCATCTCGTCACCTGATAACTCAACTTCAAGAACCTTGTCAGTTTCGTTATACTTTGCTTCAACCTTTACTTCCATATGCATTTTTTCAAAAACATTATTAGCAAATTCTTTTGCGATGTTAATGAATTCATGATCATATACATATGAAACAGATGATGAATCAGAAAAATCGGAAGAATCTGTAGAATCGGATTTGCTTTCTTTTACTGCTTCCTTTTTATGATCCTTCATATTATCTTTCTTTGTTTCTTCAACTTTTGCATCAACCTGCTTTTCAAGAGATGTCTTTACTTCTTCGGTATTTTTATTCTCCTCTGCGTTATCATTCTCAGATTTAACCTTTGCCTTAATTCTTGCAGGCTTAACATTTAAACCAAGAAATCCGGTAGAACCTTCAGAAATAACTTCATAATCAAGTTTATCACTAGTTACAGAAAGCTGAATACAAGCTTCTGTTATACAGTCATCAACTGTCTTTGCTGAAATCTCAATGTAATCCATTTATGATTCCCCCTGTTTATTATTTTTTTCATCAAATTCTTTAACCATATTAGCTCTTGCCAAAAGGCTTGTTTTCTTAGCTCTGCCACTCTCATATATCTGTCTTGCATTGTTAATACCGGCATCTTTTTCTGCCTGAGTAAGCTTTGATACAGAAGAATTGTTTCTGGTATTAAGCTTTGCATACATCTCCATTGAGGGAGTAGATTTCTGAGCTTCAAGTTTCTTTTTATATTTCTCAGTATTTTTGATAATCTGTGCATCAATATCCATTTTATCAATACGCTTATTGATGATAATCTGCAATACTGTACGAACAACAGCACCGGCAATCCAATAAAGACCAAGACCTGCAGGAAGTCCGTATGTAAATACGATTGACATGATAGGCATCATCATGTTCATAGTCTTCATAGAATTAGCCATCTGCGCAGCCTGATCATTAGGGTCATTACTTGTAGTTGCAGCCTGAGGCATAAGCTTTAAGCTGATCCACTGTGTTAATGCGGATAATACAGGAATAGCAAGAGCACCTATAAAGAGTCCAAATGACTTGCTGCTGATAGCAGTATGAAGCATATAACTAGGTGAATCACCAATATTAAGTCCTAAGAAACTATTATATGAACTTATTATAGAATGAGTTCTCTGTATTGAATCACTAAGTGATGTAAACTTCTCAGATAATAAATTCCAATCTGCAGTTGAAGCTTTATTAAGAACATCAACAAAAGTATTCTCTATATAAGTCACATCGCCGGAAGTAAATGCATCATTTGAAAACTGTTTTGCATACTGAGCAGCACTTGAAAGAGACTGAATAAACTCGCTAGCCCCGGCAGTTTCACGAAGCTGAGAAACAAGAGGATTAAATGCTTCTCTAACTGCAGAAACATAAGCAGGCATAGAATAAATAACTCTGTAAAGAGCAATCATAATAGGGAACTGTATAAGTAACTGAACACAACTTCCTGCCTGTGAAACACCGTACTTAGCATAAAGAGCTTTTATTTCTTCCTGCTGAGCCAGCATGGAATCATTATCTTTTTTACCTTTGTACTTAGCCTGAATTGCCTGGAGTTCAGGATTCATCTTAGCCTGAAGTTTAGAGAATTTCTGCTGTTTGTAAGTAAGAGGTAAAAGTAAAAGGTTAATAATAATTGTAAATAAAATAATGGAAAGACCCGTACTGGGAATTCCAATTTTTTGAAGAAAAATAAAGATCCAATTCATGATATGTCCAAGAATCCATGCAACCGGACCTACTATTTTTCCCTGATACTGTGTAAGAAAAACTAAGTTCACAACACATCCTCCAAATAATTATGGTACAGGGTCATATCCCCCACTTGAAAAAGGATTACATCTAAGAATTCTCCAAGCAGCAAGAAGACTCCCCTTAAATGCACCATACTTTTCTATTGCTTCCAATCCATACTGCGAACAAGTCGGAATGTATGGACATTTTGTTCTCTTTAAGGGAGAAACATACTTTTGATATAATTTAATTAGAAATATAAGTATTTTCTTCATCTTTCACCTCATCATTTTTTATTAGATGAGACTTTCCGGCCAAACTGAGGAAGGATTTTTCTATTTCAAAATATGTAGCATCCTTAGCACACCTCCTGGCCACGACTACTATATCTAAACCACTATTAAATATATTTTCATGTAGTCTGTATACTTCACGGATTAGTCTGTTGAATCTGTGCCTGACAACACTATTTCCAATTTTTTTACTGCATGAAATACCCAGTCTATTAATTGTGGAATCATTTTCTCTGACATATAGGACAATGTTTTTGTCTGCAACACTCTTTCCACATTTATAGACAAGATGAAAATCAGCAGTCTTTTTTAATGATTCTGAAAAGTTCATTTAAAAACCCTGTGCATATAACATAAGGACCACACATAGTGGTCCTTATAATCATGCAGATATTTTCTTTCTACCTTTAAGTCTTCTGGCAGCAAGTACTTTTCTGCCTCCCTTTGTGCTCATTCTTGCTCTAAAGCCGTGAACACGAGCTCTCTGAAGCTTATGCGGCTGATAAGTTCTCTTCATAGTCGAAATACACCTCCTTCTCTATATATCAATTAAAAATAATTGTCCTAATCAGAAAAAATCGTTGTAATTATAATAAATATAGCAATTTTAGTCAAGTTCTAAAAAATCCATGTGGATAACTAAAAATTTTTTCAGAAAAATTTCTTCCAATATATAGTATTTGATCAACTTATCCACAACCAAATGTTGATTTTGTGGATAAGTTGTTATTATCTGTAAATTCATTAATATTATCCACAAATTGTGGATTAAATGTGGAAAAAATTTTGATAACTATTTATCAAAGAATAACAAACTCAGTATTTATGCGTGTTTGTTTTGTTGAATAATATTCACATACTTTTCCACTTTTCCACTTTGAGAAAAAAATAAAAATTTTTTTTAATTATTTTTATAAAGTTATCCACAATATGCTCCTGTTTGATATTTAAATGTGTATAAGTTACAATAATTCATAAATTCGCATTGGGAGAAGTATATGGAAAAAGATACAGAAATAACACAAAAAATATCAGAAAACTGGGATAACATAAAAGAATCTATCCGAATAGATCTTAGTATGACAGAAATATCCTTCAACACTTGGGTACAACCCCTATCTTTTTATAAGTATGAAAACAATACTGTAATAATTTTAATTCCTTTTGATGACAGCAACGCTCTAAATTATATAGAGAAGAAATACGAAAAGTTTTTCACTGTTACTCTGTCTGAGTTTTTAGAGCAAAATATCGAAGTTAAATTCATTTTGGAAAAAGATGTAAAAGATGAATATATTAATAATGAAGAAACTCTTTCAGATGAAGACAAAAAACCTCAGCAAACAGTAAATAACTACGAGAGTTCAAACCTTAATCCTAAATACAGATTTGAGACATACGTAGTAGGTGGAAACAACAGGTTTGCACATAACGCATCACTTGCAGTTGCTGAATCTCCCGGAGAAGCCTACAATCCCCTCTTTTTATACGGAGGACCGGGACTTGGTAAAACTCACCTTATGCATGCGATCGGTCATTACATTATTGAGAATAACCCCGGATCAAAGGTTTTATATGTCACATCAGAGCAGTTTACAAATGAAGTAATCGACTCTATCAGAAACGGTAAAGCCGGAAAAGGCGATGCCATGAGTAAGCTTCGTGAGAAATACAGAACCGTGGATGTACTAATGGTCGATGACGTACAGTTTATAATAGGAAAGGAAAGTACTCAGGAAGAGTTTTTCCACACATTCAACGTACTCCATCAGGCCGGTAAACAGATAATCCTTTCATCAGATAAACCACCAAAGGAAATGGAAACCCTTGAAGAAAGATTCAGATCCAGATTTGAGATGGGACTTATATCTGACATCCAGGCTCCTGATTATGAGACAAGAATGGCAATCCTTAAGAAAAATGCTGAAGGATACATAAAAGAAATCGGTGATGATATCTTTGAATACATTGCTACCAATATTAAATCAAATATCAGAGAACTCGAAGGCGCATACAATAAGATAATAGCCTACTCCAGACTTAATAATGTAGATATTACTCTTGATAATGCCAAGGAAGCTCTCAAAGATATCGTTTATCCTGATGTATCAAAGGTAATAACTATACCATTAATAATAAGTACAGTTTGCGAACAGTATAATGTAAAGCAGGAAGATATAACTTCTAAGAAGAGAAATAAAGAAATAGTTCTTCCAAGACAGATCGTTATGTACCTTTCAAGAGAATTTACCGACTCTCCTCTTGAAGAAATCGGAAAAGCTCTCGGTAAAAAGGATCATACAACTGTTATGAGCGGAGTTAATAAGATAAAAGACCTGATCCAGTCAGATGAAGAACTTCAAAGAAACATCGATATCATCACAAAGAAGTTAAATCCATCTGCCTAAAAGTGGATAACTCTGTTTATAAATTATTTATAAAGTGTTTATAAATCAAAAATTAAGTGGAAAACTATTTCGATAGTCTTAAAACGCAAAATTTGGCGCGTGGACAAATGTAAACTTTTCAACATTAAATTTTTATTTATCAACTATTAAAAATTTGTAAATAAGCCAGATAAATTGTATAATAGACTATGATTTCCACAAATCAACAACTATTATTACGAATATTATTAATTAATATTATTTATTTTATATATTGCGAGCGAAGGGAGCTATCGCCTAATGAAGTTTATTTGTTCCAAATCTAATCTGGTATTGGGATTACAAATTGTTTCAAAAGCAGTACCCAATAAGACAACTATGTCTATACTTGAATGCATCCTTGTAGATGCATCAGAAGGAATCATCAAATTTATTGCCAATGATATGGAACTTGGTATTCAGACAGAAGTAGAGGGCAATATTTTAGAAAGAGGATATATTGCAATAGATGCAAAAATATTCTTTGATATTATACGTAAACTTCCTGACAGTGATGTCACAATAGAAACAGATTCTAACGGAAAAGTAACAATAAGTTGTGAAAAGGCTAAGTTTAGCATAGTAGGAAGAAATGCTGATGATTTTACATATCTTCCCAGCATTGAAAAAATAGATGGAATCTCTGTATCTCAGTACACACTTAAGAATATTATTCAGCAGACTATTTTCTCTATTGCTGAAAATGATGCTAATAAGATGATGAGTGGAGAGCTTTTCGAAGTTAATCAGGATACATTAAAGCTCGTATCTCTTGATGGACACAGAATTTCTATAAGAAAAGTTAAACTTCAGAATTCCTACTCACCTAAAAAAGTAGTTGTACCCGGAAAGACATTATCAGATATAAGTAAGATAATCACTGACAGTACAGAGAGTAATGTAGATATATTCTTTACAGACAAGCACATTTTATTTGAGTTTGATAAGACTATTGTTGTATCAAGACTTCTTGAGGGCGAATATTTCAATATTGATCAGATGCTTTCAAGCGATTATGAAACAAAGATGACTATTTCCAGAAAAGAGATGCTTGATTGTATAGACAGAGCTACTCTTCTTGTTAAGGAAGGCGATAAAAAGCCTGTTATTATCTCTATCACAGATGACAAGATGGAACTCAAGATCAATTCAACCATTGGAAGCATGGATGAAGAAATTGAGATTGAGAAGCAGGGTAAGGATCTTATCATAGGATTTAATCCTAAGTTTTTGATAGATGCGCTCAGAGCAATAGATGATGAGAACATAGATATTTATATGGTCAATCCAAAAGCACCTTGCTTTATAAGGGATAAAGAATCCAACTATATTTATCTTGTACTTCCTATAAACTTTACTACAGTGAATTGAGAGAATTATGGAAAAAGTTAGTCTAAGAGAAAATGATGAATTTA
>Ga0310691_10001861_pt1 | contig 30294 bp, 24 predicted proteins | sample 176DNAGHGlowgp2_FD_203887 | JGI IMG/M metagenome (GOLD analysis project Ga0310691, IMG submission 203887) | Sheep rumen microbial communities from Palmerston North, Manawatu-Wanganui, New Zealand - 1766 DNA GHGlow gp2 (v2) (version 2) | ecosystem: Host-associated > Mammals > Digestive system >... | reverse complement strand
TTAGATCAGGTAGAGGCATTAGGCTAGTGCCATTAAAGGACCGGAGCAGAAAAACTTCGGGAATTTACAAATATCAACCACGAGTTGGTAAATAGCCAATAGCCAATATCTTTACTTCAATCCTTCTATCCAGGATCTGATATCATCCTCCGATGCACCGGCTCCGAAACGCTGACCGTCAAGCCAGGTTCCGCTTCCTGCATTGTCTGCAAGGTTCTCGCCGCTCCTGCCTATTCCGCTGCTGCTTGAGGTGCAGAAGGGTATCATGGTAATGCCATCAAAGCTGTAACTCTCCACAAATGTATCCATGATCCGCGGCTCTTCTCCCCACCAGATCGGATATCCGATATAGATTGTTGTATATCCGTCAAGCGACACGGCTTCGCTTCCGATCTCCGGCCTTACCGATGAGTCATTCTGTTCCCTTGTAGAGCGGCTGTCGGAATCATTCCAGTTAAGATCCGCATCCGAATACTCCTGTGCAGCCTTGATCTCATATATATCTGCTCCCGTGATACCCGCGATCTTTTCAGCAACACCCCTGGTTGTTCCGGTTGCAGAGAAATATACCACGAGTGTCCCGCTTTTTTGCTGAGTGTTGTCCTTTGATTCAGTAATCCCCTCCGTAGTGCCGGAAGCCCCGGCCAGGTCCTTTTCCTTATTCGGGTTATCCTCAGTTTTCTTCTCCTGTGAACTCTCGGTCTTTACCGACTGAGTTATCCCGGATGTCGCCTGTCCATCGCTCTTCCCGCAGGCACTGAGTCCTAAAACCAGCATGATCAATGCAAGTATTGATATCTTTTTCTTCATTTCGGGTTAAACCTCCTCTTTTTATGCTTTTTTACTCTGTTTCTTTTATCCCAAAGCGTTGTAATCTTCGTCGGCAACAGCCTCCAGCCACTCATTACTGCAGTTCTCACCGGGTACTTCAAGGGAAATATGAGAGAACCAGCTGTCTTTCTTGGCTCCATGCCAGTGCTTTACACCCTGTCGGATCACAACAACCGTTCCTTCCTTCAGCTCCCGGGCCGGTTTTCCTTCTTCCTGATACCAGCCCTCTCCCGCAGTACATATCAGTATCTGTCCGCCGCCTTTGTCCGCATGATGCACATGCCAATGATTCCTGGTTCCCGGCTCAAAGGTCACATTTGCCAGAAAAAGCGGTGCTTTCGCATACTCAGTCAGAGCGTTCAGATAGCTCTGTCCGTCAAAAAACTGTGCATATGCATCATTCGGATTCCCCAGCCCGAAATGATTTGCCTTGTCAAATTCTGTCTTATCTGTGTATTTCATGCAGATCTGCCTCCTTTATTCCGTCAATACCGTGAGCGTCACATGCTCCGGCATCTGACCTACCAGCTTAATATCATCTTCATATAAATGTCCGATGATCATCATCTCCTTATGATCTCCTGAAGTCTCCTCTCCTCCATAGAGAAGCGTGAACCATCCGCCTCCCAGGCTGATATCGCCGTTCTTCCATCCGATCTGTGTTTCCATAGGATCGTAAAGTCCGGTTGCGGCGCTGCAGCAGTAGTCGGTTCCCGAGTCATACCCGTTGCATGTAAACGGGAGCCTTCTTTCAAAATTCCTTGCCGCCAGAGTATCATTAAGTGTTGCCCGGATCCTTACGCTTCCATCCGTGATAATGACGTTCCTCATGGTTTTATCCCTCTTCTGCATATACTTCCTTAGCCAGATTAAACGTTGCCCAGGCATGCGGCCAGCCACAATAGAAAGCAGTATGTGTAATTATTGCCGCCATCTCCTTTTGGGTTACGCCATGATCCTTCGCATTTGTCAGATGATACTTTAACGAACTATCTGTCACACCCTGTGACATTAGCGACACAACGGTAATGATACACCTTGTCTTCAGATCGATATCCCCATTATTCCAATTCTCTCCAAAAAGAATGTCGTCATTATAGTGTGCGAACTCAGGTGCAAAAGCCCCGAGTGCGTTTCTTCCTGCTGTCTGTATGATCTTCTCTGCCATAATAGCCTCCTTTATTAATATCCACGTGTTGATTTTTCGCTCTGTGGATAGTATAATGAAAAAAACATAAAAAAACCATTTCCACATTTTTATTTCTGGTGAATATGCCACAGTTTTGAATATGTGGACATTTCATGGAGTACGCTATGCCTGTTGAAAGAAAAACGGATCTTCGGATACAAAAGACGAAAAACGCAATAAAGGATACTTTCAAAGAAATGATCTGCGAAATGGATGCGTCTGAGATCACCATCAAAGAGCTGACCGACCGTGCCATGATCCACAGAAAGACCTTCTATCTGCACTATACCTGCATCGAAGCATTATATGAGGATATGTTCAGAGAACTGTCCGAAAAATACTACGAAGCGATCGATCAGGTACCTGCCGATGCGCCATTCACAGAGGTGAACCGTGTATTCTTTACCTTCATGGCTGAACAGGAGCCCTATATGGAGAAGATCGTATGCTCGGCTAGTTACCGTGAGTTTGCCGACAAGTTCTTTATGTCCATGCTCCGGCATAACAGAAGGCGCCACAATCCATATGCGTCATTCTCCGCGGAAGAACAGAATATCATCAATACTTTTCTTGCACTGACAAGCTCCAATATATACCGTCAATGGGTTGCCGACGGTAAAAAGATTCCCCTGAATTCCCTTATCGAATTATCGGGAAAGCTGTTTTTAAACGGTATATCCTCTATCCTATGACATTAAAAAGATGCAGCCGCCGGTTTGGTGACTGCATCTTTTCCGAAGAAGCGTTCCTATGATTATATTAGTCTGATCTTTCCGCCTGATCCGGTTCAGGCTGCATTGATTCCGGCAGCTCCTTTATTTTCCGGATGCCCAGTCCAAAAGCACTTCATACAGTTCATCGTAAGACGAAGCGGCATAATCTATATCATAAATCTTTTTCGACGTTTCGATATCTCCTTCAGGCATAAACCACACCGAGGCGATCGACGCATTTTTTGCGCCCTGCATATCGGAAGTAAGTGAATCTCCTATAACAATGCAAGTCTCCTTTGGTTCACCTACGCCTTCAAGAACCATGTCGAAAAACTTCTTTGACGGCTTGGCTGCTCCCATCCATTCGCTGACGTAAACCTTTTCCAAATACCTGTCAATTCCTGTTGATCTGATCCTCCCCTCAGCGTTGATCGTCGCGCCGTTTGATACTATATAACATCTTGCATCCCTGATGCTGTTCTTAAGCTTTGCCAGAAGATCAGGAGCGCCCTCCATAAGCACACCGTTCTGCGACATGGTATAGATAAATTCCTCGTTTACCCTAAGGGGATCAAGATCCGTATGGCCGGCATCGCAGAACTCAAAAATATCATTAAATCTTTTGATAAAAAGCTCTTTTCTGGTGATCATTCCTTTTTCAAGCTCAAGCCAAAGGGACTTGTTGTATGCTTTAAAATGATCATAACACTCTTCTGTGTACCTTAAGCCGTTTGAAGTTATTACAATCTCCAGCGCCTTACGCTCCGATGCATGGAAATCAAGCAGTGTCTGATCCAGGTCGAATAAAAAATTATGATGCATATCGAATATTATACTCCTATAGTTATCGGTCCTTTCCTCCTGCATCCGGTTCACCCGCCGTGAACATTTTACAGGCCGTGGAAAGCTCATTCATATATACGGCAATTATAACCAACTATCATATTCCCGACAATAAAAAAAACATGCCGGTCATTAACAGGCCCCCGTTTATAATGCCTTACCCGATCTGCCTGTTTTCTGCCTGCCGGCTTATCTCCACAAACCCGGACGATTTTTCCTTGAATTTCAGAATAAAAATCCGTTACAATAAACCGTATATGCACGACTGACCGCACGAGGGGTTATTTCGTAAAAAAAGGAAGGTACTGCATTATCCTTAGATCTCCCATACATCACACTTTGAGATGATTACTCAAAAAAACCAAAAAACAATGTAAGATATTTACAGAAACGTCGTGTATATAGGTGAAGGAGGTAAAACAGATGGATGATGAAAGAATCGTACAGCTTTACTGGGATCGAAATGAACAGGCGATCGGGGAGTCATCGGCGAAATATGGATCCTACTGCAGAAATATCGCGCAGAATATCCTGCAGAATGCCGAGGATGCTGAAGAATGTGTCAATGATACCTGGATGAACGCATGGAACGCCATGCCGCCCCATAAGCCCTCCGTGCTGTCAGCCTTTCTCGGAAAACTGACGAGGAATCTTTCCTTTGACCGATACAGGAAACTTCATAGGGAAAAACGCGGCGGTCATACCATTGATCTGGTCCTTGACGAGTTGGATGAACTTGTATCCGGACAGGATGATCCGGAGAGAAAGTGGCAGGAGAAAGAGCTTAAGGAAAGCATTGTTCAGTTTCTTCAGGACCAGTCGGAAGAAAAGCGGAATCTTTTCATACTGAGATACTGGTATGCTTTTGACATTTCCGAAATATCAGGAAGAACAGGTCTCAGCTGCAACCGAATTTCCGTAAATCTGAGCCGGACCAGGCGCAAACTGAAGATATTCTTAAGCGAAAGGGGATATGAGATATGAAAAAGGACGAGTTATTTGAAGTACTGGGAGACATTGACCCCGAAAGTATAAAAAAAGCCGGAAAATACCGGGCAAATACGAAAACCTCAGCAAAGTGGCGCGTATGGGCCGGTATCGCTGCGGCGGCCGTGGTGGCAGTTACAGGCACGGTGATCGCCGTAAATGTAGCAAAACGCGGCAGACCGGGAACAACAGATGAAGATACAGGAAAAACAAAGGCATCCGTAGTCAGGGTAATGGCATCCTATCCCACATCCGATCTGAAGGAGATCAGTCCTGACAGTTTTGCGGATGGTGATGCGCATTACAGATGGTATGAAACACAGCTTCAAAAGATTCAGACGACCGGCAAACTGGCACCGGACATGGACAAGTATTATTCTTCCGTGATGGCTGAGCTTCTGAGATCACAGGATGAGAATACGGTCTGCTCTCCATTGAATACTTATATTGCCTTTGCCATGCTGGCGGAAGTATCTGAAGGCAATACCCGGAAACAGCTGTTGGACATGCTGGGGGCTTCGGACCCGGAAACCCTGAGGAACAACGTGAAAGCTCTCTGGGAAAGCAATTATGCCGATACTCCTCTTCTGACAAGCCTGCTGGGCAACTCTGTGTGGCTGAATAATTCCGTGGAATACAATGAGGAAACCCTGAAGAGACTGGCAGATCAGTATTACGCCTCCTCCTTCCGCGGAACTCCCGGCTCTTCGGAGATGAATGAAGAACTGAAGAAATGGACGGATGAACATACCGGGAAGCTTCTGACAGAGTACACAAAGGACATGTCGCTGGATCCTCAGACTGTTTTAGAGTTGGTATCAACCATTTACTTCAAGGCACAGTGGCAGGACCATTTTGATCCGGGACAGACCACCAAAGAAACCTTCCACGGCACGAAGGCTGATCAGACAGTGGATATGATGCATATGAGATCACAGCTGTCCTCATTTCAGACCGACAGCTTTACAGCAGTCAGCCTTCCGCTTACCGACAGCGGAGCCATGCATTTCTATCTCCCAAAAGAAGGGACAGATATAAATGAACTGGCAGCGGATCCCACGGTTCTCAGGGTCCTGAGAGAAGACGGTAAAGCTATCTATCCCGAAGTTAATCTATCCGTGCCCAAATTCAGTGTCTCCGGCAAAAAGGATCTCAGAGATATGCTGGAGCAGCTGGGTGCATCAGATGTTCTGGATCCTGAGAAGGCAGATTTCAGCGCACTCACCGGCGACAACGAAGAGTTATTCCTCAGCAAGGCGGATCATGCGGCAGTAGTCGAGATCGATGAAAATGGGGTGACTGCCGCGGCATACACGGAGCTTGCGATCTGCGGAAGCGGCATGCCGCAGGAGACACTGGAATTTGTACTGGATCGTCCTTTTCTCTTTGTTGTCACCGGCTGGGACGGATCCGTGCTCTTCACCGGAGTTGTAAGAAACATTGAATAATGGTAAGCAGCTCACCACTTTCTTATTTTTTACGGCCGCTGAAGTTACCGTACCCTTGTTTCCTGTGGTCAGTCCCAGAAGAGTTCATCCAGTGTTTTCCCCAATGCCTTGCAGATTGCCTTGCAGAGGTTGATCGTAGGGTTGTAATCCCCTTTCTCGATCGCATTGATCGTCTGTCTTGATACGCCTACTTTCTTCGCCAGATCGTCCTGAGACATATCCAGGGCGGCTCTGGCGGATTTTAATCTTAGATTCTTCATCACACACCTCCCCGGAAATCATTCTTCATCCCCGTCAGGATCGTTGGCTTTTCTATTGCAGATTTTCCTGATCAGCATGGTGACCATCAGGACCAGGAATATAACAGCGCACTCCAGATTCAGGAAGCTTTCTGTGAACCGTCCGTTTTCAATCATTGTCCCTCTCACTATCGCGGTAATGGCGATCACAAGGTTGAACAGCCCTATTACCGTGAAGAAAGCAATAACCGCGTTCGTCCTCTGATTCAGTGCAAAATAGCTTTCGTTCCAAATACAATAGACGGCATAGACAAGTAATCCTGCAAAAAGCCCGCTGGCGTAGAGGATCATCTGGTTTCTCCCGGGGATGACCCCGGTCCAGTCAAAGCAGAGCACTCCGCCATTGAAAATAAGCATGGTGAAAAATCCATAACGGAAACCCCGGCCGCGCTCAAGTTCCTGCCGCTCATCGTACTGCGGACGCTGCAGCCTTCGCTCTTCGGACAAGGCGATAAGAAGGAGGATACACACACAAACCGCAAACAGGATGAGGAAGAGAGCCGGAAGTATCCCTGACAAGCCGGAGGAAACGGAAGCAACGCTCATTTTATAGTCCAGATTCCAGGTCCCGTTTTTAGCGTTTTTCGAAAAATCGAAATTCTTAGCCCAATCCTTTGCGGAAACCTCTCCACATAGATATTTCCTGGCATATTCGATATACTCTGCTTCACTGGAAATGTAAGTATAGGTGATCCTGTGTGTCCCGGCTTCCATCTGAACTTCCGTATCCAGAAATATTGCGGTTGCCGAGGTTCCGTATACCACATTCCCTGACGGATCCGTGATCACACAGCCGGTCACGAAACCGGGTCCGTCCTCTGACGCTTTGGAAAGGTCGGTCCCCTGACCTTCCAGATTCCAGGAAAGCCGTAGAATGTAATCTCCGTCTTCTTCGATCGTAAAATCGGTGATCGTTTCGTTCGGATCCGCTTTACCGTTCTGTACTGTGATCGTGCGACCCCATTTGCTGCTCCAGCTGCCTCTCCGGCCTTTGATCAGAAAAAAGGTGCCGACTCCTGCCAGAATGATCATCAAAAATATTACTGTGAAAATAAAACCCGATCTGCGCATAATTGTATCCTTTCCCGGAGAACCTCCTCTCCGTGTAAGCATTGATCACGATATAGTTCACGGCCGAAGCTTTGTGAATTAAATCGTACCGTTGAAAGCATCCTAACATGTACCCGACAAAATGTCAAGTATATATTACATTTTGTAAGGTGAAAAAAGGGAACGATTTCCCGCTCCCTTTCATGATCTGATACGCCGCATTTATGTCTGCATTGATCAACTTACCTTTGTCGCTTTGGAACAATCCCCTTTGGATTCTTCTGGCTTTATTATAAGATAAACCCTTTTAATCCGCTGTGATATGCATTAATCCGTTGAATCCCATAACATTGTTTCACAACCTGCATATCTGGATCAGCATATCATAGGTGATCCCTCCCTCCCGGTTGAAATTCCACATCAGATGAATTTCCTGCGGCCGCAGGTGCATCCTTACATCCTCAATGCACTGTTTCGCACCTTCCACCGGCCTGCCCGGCATATATTCATTTCCAAATACGATCACTTTTCGTGCCGCCTTGCATAATGCCCTGTTGATGACCGGAATAACAAGGTCATCCATAGTGCGGATCCGTGCATTTACTTCACCTTCCAATGCATCTGTATCCGGGAGTATCTCACTGAGACTGTAAAGCAGCGACCGGATAAACAGGGATAGAGACGAGAATAACTGACTGCACACCCCGCAGCATACCAGAATATCTGCCGAAGCTTCCCGAAGGATCCCGTTGAGATCTTCTGCTTTCCGTACCAGCTTATCCTCAAGCCCTGCAAGACGGGTTAACAGCTGTCGGCGAAATGACTCCAAAGTCAATTCCGTTCCGGAAGAACGGGCAAATGTAAGCATATCATTACAAAAGCAATCCAGATCGTCCTCATTTATTCCGGTGACAGATGCCGCCCGCCACTCAGCCTTCGTCCGCAGTTCCTCCGGCAGATCCGAAACTGCCTCCTTCAGGGCTTCCTTATCAATATCCAAAAGAATTACATGCTCCGATGATGCTGTGATTCTCCTAAGATCAAAGTCATTGCATCTTCCTGCACCGACGAACATCACCCGGCCCGGTGTCGGATCATCCGGTGTCTGAATACACGCTTCCTCAACAAGGCCGGCCAGAAGCTCTGTCAGCTGATCACGGTATTCTGCCCAGTCCTCCGGGGCATTTCTCATTATGAACCTGTCTTTAATCTGCTGATATACACTCATCCTGCATACTCCGCAAAATAACGCCTTTCCCGGCCGCGTACTTCAAGATCCTTCCCTGATATTCTTACCCGTGGATGTCAGATGAATCTCACTCTTCTCTCCATCATCCGAACCGTTGTCGGAGCATTCACCGTCATATCGAAGGAGTGCATCGTTCCCTTCACTTCCTTCAGGAGGGCTTTCACCCCTGCAGACCGCAGTCTTTCCGCATAACATACGCCATCGTCATGCAGACAGTCATATTCCGCTACCTCGATGTATGCCTTCGGCAGGCCGGATCAGGATCATTCCGATTGTACATCACATTTAGCAACAAAAGCGCAACAAAAACTCTTCCATGCAGATGTTCCTAAAACAGAACCACCATGGCCGTTGTGACCATGGTGGTTCTTCATGTTTATCTGTATCAGTGGAACATGATATTATTGAGTACCCCTTCAAGATATTCCTGGCTTCCGGACATGGGGATCGCTACGCCCTTCATTTCGGCTGCTCTTGCAGCAAGCTCTTCCAGAGTGGTCTCACCCTTTCTGATCTTCTGTCCGAGCTCGGTCTCGAAGCTTGCGTATTTCTTCTCGATAAATGCCTCGATCCTGCCGTCCTCGATAAGCTCTGCCGCCTTGATAAGTCCGTATGCAAAGGAGTCCATTCCAAGGATAAATGCATGGAACATATCCTCGTAGGTGTTGCTGGGACGACGGTTCTTGGAATCGAAATTGAATCCTCCGCGAAGTCCTCCGTTCTTAAGTACCTCATACATAGCAAGAGTTGTCTCGTATACATTGCTGGGGAAGCAGTCGGTATCCCAGCCGAGCATAATATCACCCTGGTTTGCATCTATGGAACCAAGCATTCCGTTCTCCCGGCTTACACGAAGCTCATGCTGGAAGGTATGTCCGGCAAGAGTTGCATGGTTAGCCTCGATATTCATCATAAAGTCTTTATCAAGGCCGTATTCCTTAAGGAAAGCTATAGCGGTTGCGGCGTCAAAATCATACTGATGCTTCATGGGTTCCTTCGGCTTGGGTTCGATAAGGAAGGTACCGTCAAAGCCTATGCTGCGGCCATAATCCCTTGCCATACGCATAAGAGAAGCTATATTCTCCTGCTCGAATTTCATTTTTGTATTCAGCAGTGTCTCATATCCTTCACGTCCGCCCCAGAATACATAGCCGCGTCCGCCGAGCTTTACGGTGATCTCGATGGCTTTCTTGATCTGAGCTGCAGCAAAGCAGTATACATCCACATCATTGGTGCTGCCGGCGCCGTTCATGAAGCGCGGATTACCAAACATGTTAGCCGTGCCCCAGAGACATTTGATATCAGTTCCCTTAGTCTTCTCAAGTATATAATCCGAGATCTCGTCAAGACGTGCGTTGGTCACATTAATATCGGCATCCTCGGGCACCAGGTCCACATCATGGAAGCAGTAATACCTGATACCAAGCTTCTTCATGAATTCGATACCTGCATCCACCTTTGCCTTTGCATGTTCCATGGTTCCGTAGCTCTCTGCTCCGAAGCGCTTATCCGCGGAGCCTGCGCCGAACATATCAACGCCCGTAGCGCAGAGATTGTGCCACCATGCCATGGCAAAGGGCAGATGCTCCGCCATGGTCTTACCCATGATCACCCTGTCTGCATCATAATACTTAAACGCAAATGCATTCTTACTGTCCGGCCCCTCATATGGAATAACCGGAATACCGCTGAAAATTTCCGCCACTTCCTTTTCCTCCTTTATACTTGATGAATGTCATTTCCCGTCCGATAGTAAAGGAATCCTCCGATACTTTAACAGGACTCTTCTGTCCTGCCGCGGGTTCCTTCGATCCCCTTCCATCGTCCGGAATAACAATTAAGTTTTATATTAATACTATACTTCGGGATATATCCCCTTTAAAGCAGGGTAGATCTTCCTGAAGGTACGATATCTTTCCTCATACAGCTTCACAAGTTCAGCGTCAGGTTCTTCAGTACCCGATACCCTGACAACCGCAGCCGCAGCCTCCTTAACATCCTTCCAGACTCCGCAGCCCACTGCAGCCAGCATGGCGCCGCCCATAGCCGGACCCTCTTCCGCCTCGACTGTCTCTACCGTAAGGTTCATTACGTTTGCGATGATCCTTCGCCAGAGAGGACTCTTTGCTCCGCCGCCGCAGATCTTGGTCTTTGTGATATTAAGCCCCGCAGCTCTTGCCACCTCAAGGGAATCCCTCAGGCCGAAGGCAACACCCTCGAATACTGCCTGGAGCATTTCACCCCTGGTACTGTCCATGCTCATTCCCACGAAGGCTGCTCTTGCCAGCGGATCGTTGTGCGGTGAACGTTCACCCATGAGGTACGGCAGGAAATAGATATGATTCTTTCCCAGATCACCTATCTCCTTCTGTGCCGAAGCCATGTCTTCATCACGAAGGATATCCTCCATCCACCATTTATTGCAGGATGCTGCGGAAAGCATGCAGCCCATAAGGTGGTATCTGCCTGAGGCGTGGGCAAAGGAATGCAGTGCATTTGCTTCGTCCACCGAGAAATCATCCGCCGCGATAAAGATGGTTCCGCTGGTTCCCAGCGAAATGTTGCAGTCACCGTCAGCTATGGTTCCGGTACCTATCGCAGCGGCCGCATTGTCTCCCGCGCCGGCGATTATGAGCACATCCTTGCGGATTCCGAGTTCATCGGCAATGGAAGGAAGTATCTCTCCTACTGCTTCGTAGCTTTCATATACTTCAGCCAGCTGCTCCTCACGTATGCCGCAGAGTTCACACATTTTTTCGGACCATTTACGGTTTTTAACATCATAGAGCAGCATTCCGGATGCATCTGATGCGTCGGTGGCATGGACGCCCGAAAGCTTATAGATCAGATAATCCTTGGGAAGCATGATCTTCTCTATACGTTCAAAATTCTCCGGCTCGTGCTTCCTCATCCACAGCAGCTTGGGTGCGGTAAAGCCCGCAAAGGCAATGTTGCCGGTCTCGGCGGATATGACATCCTTTCCGATGGTCCCGTTGAGATATTCACATTCCTCACCGGTCCGCCCGTCATTCCAGAGTATGGCCGGCCTTATAACCCTGTCCTCGTCATCAAGGACAACAAGACCGTGCATCTGTCCTCCGAAGCTTATGCCTCTCACAGCCTGCTCACATCCGGATATAAGCTCTTTCAAACCGTCAATGCTCTGTGTAAACCAGTCATCCGGATCCTGTTCTGACCATCCGGGCTGAGGGAAGCTTAAGGGATAGCCCCTTGAAACCGTTTTGACGATCCTGCCGGTGTCATCCATAAGCAGCAGTTTAACTGCGGACGTCCCGAGATCGATACCTATAAAACATTGATCCATAATACTTTCCTCCTGATCGAAAGGGCATAAAAAGCTTATGGCCCTGTCATCATTATATTTTATTTCCGCCATTTATCGAAACCTTAATTATTACGCTTTTATTACACCATTTTTTAGCATCGCCTGCAACTCCCATCGGTTTTTTTCTTTTTTGAAGTCATTCTTTCAGTTGACGGCGGAATCACATCCATGTAAAGTATTCATATAAAACATGAATGATTACTAAAAGGAGTATAATATGATCAGGGACGTGATCACCCTTTCGGAAGAAAGGAAAACGGATCTTACTGTTTACAGGATTGAAGATAATGATGAATACCAGCAGGGTCTGAAAAGGCCCATGGTTGTTATCTGTCCCGGTGGCGGATATGTTTTTCTGTCAAAGCGGGAAGCTGAGCCCATAGCTCTCCGGTATCTTGCCGCCGGATTTCATGCGGCTGTGCTTCACTACGGAATATGTGAATATGCGGCTGCACCCGGACCCCTGAAGGATATCGCCGCCGCTGTTGCTCTTCTGCGTGAACACGCCGTGGAATGGCAGATAGATCCTGACTGGATATATGTATCCGGGTTTTCGGCAGGAGGCCATGTAGCCTGCTCCCTCGGCGTATTCTGGAATAACAGAGAGCTTCTTCCGGAATTCGATTCCGAAAAGATACGCCCCAACGGTATGATACTTGCATATCCTGTGATAGATCTTACCAAATCCTCTTCACATCTGGATCTGGGTATAGCACCCGGCGCAGACCCCGAAAAGGTTGAAGTATGGCAGAAACATCCGAAGATACCCATTGAAAAGCTACTAGTATTTGACAGTGATGAAGGCCGGTATTTTTACGATTTCAATATGGCCATGAATCCCTTCATCTTTGATGGGGAATATACCGGGGAACAGGCTGCATTTTACAGTCTGCAGAACCGGGTAACGCCGTACACATGCCCTGCTTTTATCTGGCACTGCTGGGATGACGGCCTGATCCTTCCCGAGAATTCACTGGAGCTGGCTCAGGCGCTTAAGCAAAACGGTGTATCCGCGGAACTCCACATCTATTCCGGAGGGGGACACGGGTATGCACTCTCCGACTATGTAACAGCCGGTGACAGATATCAGCATTATCCCTACGCCGCAGACTGGATGCAGCATTCCATAGACTGGGTGCTCAAACAGACCGGGTATGAGGAAAGTATCAGAAAAAAATATTTATCCGGAGAATAGACTATGTATAAGGTACTTATAGCAGATGATGAAAAAATAATCCGTATGGGACTTATGAGCGTCATCGACTGGCAGGCGGAGGGCTTTGAGATCGCCGGACAGGCTTCCAACGGTAGTGAGGCTCTCAGCTTTATGACCCAGCAGCAGCCTGATCTTACACTTATTGATATCCGTATGCCCAGGCTTACGGGGCTCGAATCCATCAAAACCGCCCGTGAAAGCGGATATAACGGGCGTATCATCGTTCTTTCCGGATATTCGGATTTCGAATATGCCAAGACGGCCATCGAACACGGAGTCATCTCCTATCTCACCAAGCCCGTGGATCAGGAGGCGCTTCTTGCCGCAATAAGGAAGATAAGGAAGGAACTTGATGAGGAAACCCGTATAAAGGAGGACCGGGGATCCTTCCTGGATAAGACACGTAAATCCCTTCTCAGAAGTTTTCTCATCGGAGAGATAGACCTTACTGCCACAGAGGTTAAGGCACTGTCACTGACACATTCGATGTACCAGGTGATATTCTATGAGGATTACTCCAAGCCGGAAAAGAAAAGCTACAGCCTTGCGGATATACTGAGGGTCACAAACCCCGACGAAAGGGAGATAGAAGCCATCACCATAGATGACCGGCAGGCCATACTGTTAAAGGGTCACCACCCCATAGAAAAGCTGAAGAACCTGCTGACAAAATATGAAAATGAACTGCCTCCCGAAAAGAATTCCCCTCTGGATGCGGTCTTCATAGCCTGCGGATCAGTGGTGCGGCATGTGGGGGATATCCCGCGTTCTTACAATGAAGCGCTTCTCATGATGGAAAGAAGATTTTACGCGGCAAGAGACCAGCATTTCATGCTCTATGATACTGAGGATTATCCGGAGCCTGACTATGATATGATCCCGGATGATGACGAGCTAAGACAGGAAAAAGAAGAATTCATTCAGACTTATTCAGAAAAGCTTATTAATTACCTGCAGGTATTCAATCGTAAACAGATAGCTGAAGTCCTGCATGAGATGGAGCTGTATCTGAGACAGCGCTGCCCTCTTCCCGTGGTGGAACAGAAGCGGCTGCTGCTTGATCTCTATTTTATAATCAAGGAGAAGCTGCTCAGGCTTTACAGCCAGGCCGAGCTGCCGTTTGAACCCAATATATCTACCATCACACTTTTCAGAGAGGGAAATTATCTGTATGAGCTTATCCTCTTTTTTACGGAACAGTTCGATAAGATCATGACATCCCTTGGGTATACTGCCAGGGATAATATCATCGACGATGTGATCGCCTATATCGATCATAACTATAAGACCAATATTACTCTTGAGACCATAGCTCCGCTTTTCGGCTACAACAGCTCCTACCTCGGCAAGATATTCAATAAAAAGCTGGGTATGAACTTCAATACCTATCTGGATACTCTTCGGGTAGAAAAGGCAAAGGAGATACTCATCTCTTCCAAAGCCCCGGTCTACAGGGTGGCTGAAATGGTAGGCTACCGGAATGTTGATTATTTCCACATCAAATTCAAGAAATATACCGGCATGAGTCCGGCGGAATTCAGGAAAAACAGCGGGGAGTAAAGGATTAAGCTCCGGAGAGGCCCTGCTAAAATATAAACGGCTCTCGTCATTTTGCTGAACAAAATGACAAGAGCCGTTTTATTTTTCGGATCAGTCAAGGTCCCGGGCGACCGCCTGTACCTTCTGACCCAGTCATCTTATTACTGATCGGAATCCTCATCCCTGTATGTCTCTACCCCGTCTTCCGTATTCTGTTTCTGGATCTTACGGAATATGGGCATCGAGAAGCCGCAGATAATGGTAACTATAGCAGCCGGTCCTATGATGAGACCGATCAGCATGGTTGTAAGGTTCCACTGAAAGGCAAGTATCACGACCACGATACATATTGCCATCAGCACTGTTCTTCCGTAATACCTGATAGAGATCCTGAAGGAATTCTTAATGGTATTCATCAGGGTATTCTCGTATCTGGCACAAAGCGGAAATGCATAAACGAAGCAGCAGAAGAAGATGGCGCAGGACAGGAAGCCCCACATCAGCAGGAATATGCTGGCATTTTCTATCTTGATAAAAATCTCAAAATCAAGATAGACCGTATAAAATGCAACCAGAGCGATGATCCCGAGAGGGATACCCTGACGCAGATTCTTCTTATAAGCCTGAATATACTGACGGACGATATATCCTTCCTTCCCTTCTACCATCTTAAGACCCACGTCACAGCAGGCCACGGTGGATACACCGATGGTAGTTCCAAGTCCGATAAGGGTTCCCACCAGCCAGCACAATGTAAGTAAAAATGCACTGCTTATGGCGGTCATAAATTTATATATCGGTCCGTCGATACTGAATGCTTTCATCATACCTCTTCACTGCTCCTGTAAGATTTAGTTTGATGCCTTATCTTCTGCTGCTTTTCTAAGCTTGGCCTGTTCATTTGTCCAGTCCCAGCATTCCTGATAACCAAAGCCTTTAGCCTGTGCCTTCATGGCATTTACTGCGGATTTGAATTCCTCATCGGTCTTGGTATAGATAGCCTTCCAGGAATTCTCACGGATACACTTTGTAACCTGTGCCCAGGTAGTCTTCAGCTCGTCGGACTTGATAGCCATAACATAATCGGAACCGGGAGATACCATGTAGTTACCCTTGAGCATATACTCGTTGGTTGTTGTGCAGCCTGTGTGGTTTCTCCAGTCCTGATCCACCTCACAGAGTGCTTCGGCATTTGTGGATTTCCAGTTCTCAAAGTTATAGGTCTCACCGTTGGAATTCGGATTGGATGCATCCAAAGACCAGGTGATCATGTTGATCTGAAGCTGGCCATCCTTAAAGGTTCCCGTGTAGCCATCACCCTCAAGTACGGTAGATCCGTCGTTGTTGCATTTCTTACCGAGCTCGGTGAAATATGTGTTGCCGTCTTCATCATAATCCCAGGTAATACCCTTGGGGCCGTATTCAAAATTCATACGTCCGTCCGGTGTGCAGAGATAGTTGATGATCTCCATACATACCTCGGGATACTCGGTATTCGCGCCTATAGCCCAATAGTTATTGGAACCCAGCACGCTCAGTCCGTAAACGATGGGAGAAGCATTCTTCGGTGTAAGGGACTTCATCATTCTTCCGCTCTGCATATGCTCATCGGTGTTATATGCACGGCAGCCTGCATAGTTGAAGATAGAGAAGAAAACGCCGCTGCTCTTTACCTTCTGTATCATTGTATCATAGGTGGTGGTCATGGAGTCGGGATCCAGCAGGTCATTCATATACAGCTTGTGATAGAAATCAAGCATTTCCAGATACGGTGAATTGTCATCCAGCGCACCGTGGAATTCACCTGTGGACGGGTCATAGAGACCGATACCGAACTCATCGAAACCGTAGTAAGCGGTTGCGGTGGACTTAACATACATTACCATGTCGCCGTCCCAGTCAGGCCAGAGGGAAGCTGCGTAGGTAGGCTTTCCGTTATCGTCCGTGGGGCAGATCTTCTTCATCTCAATGAAGACATTCAGAAGATCGTTCATATCCTTAACCTCAGGATATCCAAGCTTTGCATAAAGATCCCAGCGGATGTCCCAGGTATAGAAAAAATTCTGCAGGTCGGTGGAGTTTGTAGCCACTTCATAGCCAAGGCCGTAGATCTTACCGTCAGAGCTCATGTTACGGTTCTTCTCAAGAGCGTAAGGCATATGCTCCTTGATGTAGGCACCGTAGTCTGCAAGAGTATTGTCCTCCTCCCAGTCGAAGAGCATTCCCGCATCACGTGCCTGCATATAGTCATTCTCGGATCCGAACACAACGATATCACCCAGATTACCGGATTCCATTCGTGTATCGAATACGCCTTCGCTGTTGGGCACGATGTTGAGCTCAACGTTGAAGAGATCCTTCATCATCTTTGCAGACCAGCCTTCCTGAAGTCCGGAGTAGTTTGCACGCTGTGAGAATACGGTCAGCGTAAGAGTGTCTCTTTCGAAATCCTCCGGATTTACTGCCTTACCGCTGCCGCCGCTTTCGTTTCCGGATGATGTACCGGATGATGTACCGGCACTGTCAGCCGTTGTTGAAGAATTACTGCTTCCGCCGCAGCCTGCCATGGTAGTCATCATGGCAGCGAGCGCAAGTCCTGCAGCAAGTGTGCGGCGGACAGATCTTTTAGTAAAATGCTTTTTCATTTGCTTTATAACCTCCCAATAGATTAACCCTTAACAGCGCCAAGCATGATACCTTCTTCAAAGTATCTCTGCATGAAAGGATATACCAGCAGGATCGGGATGACCGATACCATTGAAATGGTGTATTTTACAAGCAGACCGTTATTTGCGAAGTCAAGCGCCGTATTTGAACCGGAACCGGGCTTATTCATAACCGCTGCTATGTTGCTGCTGGTGTTAAGGTAGATATACAGTCTGTGCTGCAACGTATACAGGTTGGGTGAATCGGACATCAGGATAAGTGAATCCTGGAAGCTGTTCCAGTTGCCCACCGCACCGAAGATCGCCACCGTGGCGAGGATCGGTTTCGACAGCGGCCAGATAATCTTCATGAATACCGTGAAGAATGAGGCTCCGTCCATGAAAGCGCTCTCCTCCAGTTCTCCGGGTATTGATTCTATATACGTTTTCACCAGGATAATGTTATAAGGTGCTACGATTCCGGGTATGATATATGCTGCAAAGCTGTTGGTAAGACCCAGCATCTGCATGTTCAAATACCAGGGAATAAGGCCTGCATTGAAGTACATCGTAATTACCAGGAATCTGTAGAAGAACTTACGTCCCCACATCTCCTTCTTTGTTACAAGATATCCGACAAATGCGGATGCAAGCACCATCAGACCGGTTCCCAGGATGGTACGTCCGATGGTTACAAGAACCGAGGTTCCGAGATCGGATGCATTTCTCAGGGCAAGATAGTTCTGAATGTTTATACCCCTCGGAATAAAGTTGATGGAACCGCTGTTTACCAGGGCCGCATCGGATATGGTATTGATGAAGATGTAATAAAAAGGAAATATACATGAAAGCGTAAATACGATGAAGAAGGTATAATCACAAATATAGAAAACTATATCCTTCCCGGTATATTTATGCTTTGCACTCTTGGCGTTGATCTTGATCTGTGTTCCGTCAGGTGCTGTTGCAAGGATGATATTCTTTCTGTCTTTTCTGCTTAATTCTTTTTCTCCGACTTCCAAGATATCACCCCCTTATACTATACTTTCATGCCGGACGAGCTTGGAAATGCCGTTGGCCATGAAGAGAAGCGCCACACTTATCAGGGATTTTGCCATACCGATAACCGTTGACAACGGTATACTTCCTCCTCCGAAGCCCAGGTGATATACATAGAGATCAAGGACTTCCATCTGTGACATGTTTTTAGCGTTACTGAATACCAGGTACTGATCGAGGCCGTTGCTCAGCATGCCGGCTACTGCCAGAAGGAGCATTACCATGTAGGTCGGAAGCAGACCGGGAATGGTCACATGCCAGATACGCTGGAACCGTCCGGCGCCGTCTACCGTGGCAGCCTCATACAGCTGTCTGTCTATACCTGAAATGCCCGCGATGTAGATGATCGCAGACCAGCCGACACCCTTCCATAAACCCCAGAGGAGCATCTTGATCCAGTTGCCGGATTCACTCATAAGATGATTTCCGGTGGTTCCGAAGATGGTATTGATGAAACCGTCTGTGGAGAACAGTGCAAGTGCAACCGTATAAACCAGGATCCAGCTTATGAAATTCGGGATCGTAGTAAGTGTCTGTACTATCCTTCTGAAAGGTCTGTTCTTGATCTCGGTAAGGAATACCGCGAACGCAAGAGGTACCCAGCTTGTAATGATACCGAGGCCGCTCATTACCAGAGTATTTCTGATAACTCTCAGCAGCTCGGAACGGGTTGCTTCATTTTCGAAAAGGAACTGAAACCACTTGAATCCTACAAAGCTTTCAGATGAGATCTCGCCGCCAGCCTGATAATCGAAGAAGGAATATCTCCATCCCCAGAGAGGCAGATAGCAGAATACGAATGCCAGAAGCGCGAAAGGAAGGAACATAAGGAACAGCTTGAACCTTGATTCCATATGCATTTTTTCTTTAGCACCGGGCTTTGGTGTCGCAACGATTTCAACGATCGTTAATATTAATATAAGTATCGTTAATACCAGATAGAATACAATACCGGATGAGAATTCCGGTGCTGCCTTCTCAAGATTTCCGGATTCCTTCAGCTTTCCATATGCAACGATCAGAAGGCCGATGCCTGTGCCTGATATAAGAAGGCCGATCAGACTGAAGATAAATGAAAAGCGTTTGCACTTATTATTTCCGAGATTGATGCATGCTCCCGCAGAAACAAGGAGTATGCCCACCAGCATGACTAAGGCGCCGACGTAAAGGAATTTGAAGGTTCCCTCTTCTACCCATCCACGGCGGAAGCCGCGTCCTACATTTTCAATAAGACTGTTATAAGATACAGCTGATGTAAACAGTGACAGATTTTTTGAAATGAGTCCGCTGAGTCGCGCAGGATTCAGATTCGGTATGAATATCATAAAGAACATCAGCAGGGCTGCAATTCTGTGGATACCGTAGATCACAAATAACGGTTCTTTCTCTCTTTTCTTCTTTTTGGTATCCAGCTTGAGAACCTGTGTTTCAAGTTCCTTTGCTCTTTTTTCGTGTATTGCGTAGCTCTTGGGTACTGACGGGTCTTTCTTTTTTTCTTCCCTGTTCCGAATAGCCAGATCGATCTCGGCGGATCTTCGCTCCAGCTCGGCTATTGCTTTCTCTGCATCATTTTCGCCTTCGGCATCAAATCCATTTGCAGATTCTTCCATTACTTTTTTCAAAAGGTCATCCGGGTTGGATCGCGATGGATATGTTTCCATCGTTTCCTTATCCTTCATGGGTATCCTCCCCTTTCTTTAGAAAGACAGCACACCGCACGGGTGTGCTGTCCGATTGTTATTCATTGTCAGTGATTATTTCTTCTTTTTCTTTGAAACGAGGATACCTGCTACTGCTGCGCCTACTACTGCAACACCGCCGCATGAGATACCTACGATAGCGCCTGTGGAAAGACCGCTCTTCTCGGTAGTAGCTTCTGTTGCTGCTGTAGCAGCTGCTGTTGTAGCCTCCGTTGCAGCTGCAGTTGTTGTATTTTCTTCTGTAACTGCCTCTGTTTCCTTCTCTACGTAGCCCTTCTCTTCAAGATACTTCTCAAGATCTGTATCTCCTGCAGTACCTACGCCTGTTCCGGAGATTGCGAATACTACGCGTACTTCCTTCTCGGGAGTAAGAGCATCCGTATCACATGCCGGATTCTCGCCGATTCCTGTGCCTGATCCGTCGAATGCGTTGGAGATGTCGATACGGAAACGTCCGTTACCTTCGATATCGCCGAGTACAAGACTGTCGCTGTTTGTGGTAATGCGCTTTCCGTCTACGAATGCAGCAAACTTAACCTTTGCATCTGTATCCTTAAGCTCATCCTTGTCATTTGCACGAAGTGTGCCTACTGACTGCATAGCCTTACCAAGATCCTGGATATCTACAAGGAATACCAGTGCCCCTGCCTGAGGCTCAGCCTTTGTTGTTGCATTTACATCCTCTGCCTTGATAGCTACTTCAAAAACGCCGTCACCGGTTACGGATGCTTCCGTACCTACACCGGGGTTAAAGTTCTGCCAGGAATTCTCCTTGCCGTCCGAGAACATCATGAATGCATTCCAGGGACCTGTTGTGTCAACTTCTTCCTGTGCGGTCTCTACATAAGAACCGAAAGGCTTGCCATCTGCGATAAGCTGATAGGTAACCTCAACCTTCTTGATCTCCTTGTCTGCATACTTGGATGCATCTACGGAAACGGGAGTTACGTTAGCGGTTCCGTCCTCTGTTCTTCCGCCGAAGCTGGATTCACTCGGGTTAACCCATTCATTGTAAAGGTTAACACGGGTTGTTACCTGATCATCGGAGCTTGTATACGGAAGGCCTGTAAGCTCAACCTCTTCGTCATTGATCTTAACGGACTTGATGTTCATAACACCATAGGGGAAGTACTTCTCACCGTTGAGGATCTCTACATCGAGGAATGCGATACCTGTTGAAGGAGCATCAGCTTTGGCATTCACTTCGATGGATACGGTGTACTCGCCTTCACCTGTTACGGTACCGTTGGTGCAGGCTACTGTCTCGGCATCGGAGCCGCTCCAGGTCTGGTTAGCCCATGCAACATCGGCATACTGGATATATGTGGGAGTTCCTTCAGCCGGAAGAGGCTCTGCAACCTTCTCCTTAAGGCTCTCAGCTGCTTCATTCTTACCAAAATCGGAAACTGTAAATGTTACTTCTACTGACTTGAATCCTTCAAGCTTTTCTTTTCCCCAGAGCATTGCAGTTGCGCCCTTGGGATCCTGTGTACAGCGTACATCGGGCTGAACGTTATCGCCGTCTGTGGGGGAGTTCCATTCATTGTAAAGATTTACACGTGTTTCGATACCTGCACCGTCTGCAGAGCAGGTGTAGCTGTAACCTGCCATCTCAATGGCTTCGCCATTGATCTTGATGGAGTCAACGGTTACGATGGACTTGTTGCCCATAACCTTCTCACCGTTCTTTACCTGAAGGGCATTGAACTGTGCAAGATTCTGGGGTTCAGCTGCTTCCATGGATACGGTATAGGTACCGTCGCCTGTGATCTCAGCTGTTGTGTAGGTGGCCTCAAAGTCCGCCCAGTCAGAATTGTTGATCATGAGATAGGCTGTACCGTCGCTGTATGCAGCAATCTCAGCATCTCTTACTTCTCCGGCATGTGCAATCTGGGGTACCGCAGCTACAGCAACGACACCGGCAGCAAACAGAGCCGAAATTCTCTTCAGCAGTTTCTTCATTTTTCTTCTCCTCTTCCTTTCTGCCTAGATAAACTATGGGTTACATTAAATTCTGTTAAAATTCTAACAATAATGGCCGGAATGTGATACCTTATAATTTTTACTTTTATTGCGTTAAATATTCGCCTGGTTTTTAGGTGCATCAAAAAAAGGAGTGCCGAATAAACCGGTACTCCCTTTTTCCCAGACTCAGTCCGCAGCCAGACACGGAGCGACAAGGACAAGTTCCATGTGCAACACCGTCACTTCAGAAATGAATACTACGGGTTGGGTTTAAGAGAGGGATGAGGCATCCAGAAGAGGCATGTGGATCTCCACACGGGTGCCTTTACCTTCTTCACTTGAGAATTTGACTCCATATTCATCCCCGAACCGGAGGCGTATACGCTGGTTTACATTTGCGATACCGATATGCGTGCGGTCCAGGGCTTCTACGTCGTCCATGCTGTTCAGGATTTCCTTCAGCTCCTGCTCTGTCATACCGCGTCCGTTATCTTCTATAATGAGGTCCAGAGTATCGGTCACGGATGCCCGTATCTCTATCCGCCCTCCCTCTTCCATCTCCTCCATGGCGTGTACATACGCATTTTCCACAAAGGGCTGTACTATAAAGGGCATGATCATAACCTTATCGGCTGTTTCCGTATCATACTCGAGTACCGCAGTGATACGGTCACCAAAACGGTAATCCTGGATCTTTATATAGCAGTCCACCTTATCCATCTCCCAGGCAAGGGTCTTAAGCTCCCCGCCGGCCTCAAGAGAGCTTCTGAGCAGTCTTGTAAGCCGTACGGAAATATCTTCTATCTCACTTTCTTTATTTATCACTGCCAGCATACGGATATTTTCAAGGGTGTTGTACAGAAAATGCGGGTTTATCTGAGTGGTAAGCATTTTGAATTCCACATCCCTCTGACGGGAATACAGCTGTTCCTTCTGAATCCTCTCATTTGCTGCTGCATCCGACAGCTCCTGCATATTTCTGACCATACTGTTCATGTCATTATAAAGATCCCAGATCTCATCCTTGGCATCTCCGATACCGGTATCATCGGTATCATAATTCTTCTCGGTCACTTTATGCATGGCGGTCCCAAGAGCCGATATACGTTTTGTGAACCAGCTGTTAAAGGAGATTATGGCTATAAGCATTATCGCAACCGCACCGATAAGCGGAAGGACCGATCTTCCGGCCGCTCCGATAACCGCTTCATCCACCTCGTTTACGGATCTCAGGGACAGGATCTCATAATAATCCTCGGAGAAACGCGGGCTGATCCTTACGCCCGTAAGGAAATATGAAGCATCCCTGAAACTGACACGTTTTCTGGGGTCTTCCCTGCTGCCTTTTGAAAGGAGATCATCCGCCTCTTCCCTGGTAATGTCAAAATTGGAATGAACTATATCCTTACCGTTAAGCGTCATTAAGGAAAATCCGTTAAGATCCGAAATAAAGCCCTCTGTCAGCTCCGGATCCAGAGAGATACTTATGATACCGGCCATCTCCCGGTTTATCCTGGTGTAAAGTATCCTCGTAAGACGTATACTTCTTCTGCCAGTGGCAAAATCGGTCAGATAGGACCAGCACGGGCGCCCGTCGGCATTTATGGTCGAAATATACCATTCCTTTTCACGTATGGTATCGGTGATAAGCTTATAGTTCTTATTATCAACCCGGTCCACGGTACCGGGTTCCACATATACAGATATGGTCGCGATCTGGCCGTAGTATTCGCGTACATAATCCTTCAGCTCATTAAAGTCACGGTAGCTGAACAGAAGGGCATCGCCTCCGGACAGGGGCGGCATACCTATCATCTGCACCATAGAATCAAAGTACATGCGGTCCGACATTTCAACCGCAAAGTCCATGGTGGTCTCGATCTGTTCCTTTCCGGAATTGAGAAGCTCCTGTTCCTCGGACAGTTCCAGATCTATCAGGGTATTTCTGGAGGAATAGAACAGAAAGATCACAACAAAAATGAGCGGCAGAAAACAACCGATCGCGTAGACCAGTATCATTCTCTGCCGCAGCTTGAGATTCTTTATTTTTCTCCTTATTCCTTTGAACATGGCTTTCCTTTGATCCGCAAGGACATGCTGTCATTTGACGATGATTTTTATTACCACGGGATACGGAGATGAAATGCCGGCTTTTACAAGAAGACCTTCCTCTCTTCTTTCGAATTCCACCGGTCCGTCATAACCCGGGATCTTAACGTCATCTATTATACCATAGAAGGCCGCGGATGGGCCATTGTCTTTTTGTGATATGGATCTTATAAGGAGCTCACCGCTTTTCGGATAATTCATGGCAAAGGCGTAGATGCAGCCGTGACCGACGGTAAAACGTATATCCTCTTCGGTATAGGTTTTAGCGGTCCCGTCGGAGAAGGCTCCCTCGGTATCCCGGGTCGGACCCTCCTGTGATATGCGCCATACCCTGCTGTCATAGATTGCTTCCCCGTTTATCCTGAGCCAGTTTCCCACATCCGAAAGGATCTTCTTATCTCCGTCGGGGATGGTACCGTCTGCCTTCGGACCGATGTTCAGAAGCAGATTACCGTTCCTGCTTACCACATCGATCAGGGTGGCTATTATCTCACTGCTGCTCTTATAATCAAGTGATGTGGTATAACACCATGAATTCCTTGCAACTGCTGTATCAGTCTGCCAGGGAAACGCCTTTGCTTCCGCAAAACCGCCTCTTTCGACCTCCATGATACCGCTTCCGAAGTAAAGCGCATCCAGCTTACCGCAGACTGCAACCCTTTTACCCTGTGCAAGTCCGTGGTTATAATAGTAGGCCATAAGCTTTTTAAGATACGGCTTAAAGGCCTCATGACCTATCCACCAGTCAAAATAAAGCATTTCCGGCGAATATCTGTCTATGATCTCCACTGTTCTGATAAGCCAGTCGGTAAGGTATTCATCCGTGGGACATGGTTTGCTCCGCATATCAAAATTATCTGGCTCCGGCATGGCAGGCCAGTAGAAATCCCCTAATTCCAGAGGCTCCTTTACATCACTTTCGAATTCCTTTCCGTGACCCATAAACCACCAGTGCTCCGCACGATGGCTTGAGGTGCAGAAATGCAGGTTTTCCGCTTCGGCTGCAGCCTTAAGCTCACCGACGATATCTCGTTTCGGTCCCATTTCGGCGGCATTATAGTTCGAAAGCTCACTTTCGTACATCTGAAAACCGTCATGATGCTCGGCTACCGGGAATATATACCCTGCCCCTGCCTCCTTAAAGAGCCTGACCCATTCCTCCGGATCGAACTTTTCCGCTGTAAAGAGAGGTATAAAATCCTTATAGCCGAATTCCTTCTGCGGTCCGTAGGTCTTTACGTGGTGCCCAAATTCAGGGGTGCCCTGGATATACATGTTGCGCGAGTACCATTCGTTGTTGAATGCAGGAACACTGTACAGCCCCCAATGCATAAAAATACCGAATTTTACCCGGGTAAACCATTCAGGCGGCTGAAAAGCCGACAGGCTCTCCCAGTCCGCGCTGTACGGTCCAAGGGCTATACCCTCTTCTATATGCTCAAGCCAGCTGTTTTTATCATAGTCTTTTTTCATTGTTATGCCTCATATTAAAAACCTTTATTCCGGTTTTCACAGATCACCTGACACTATCCAAAGAAGGTTACGGTAAACGTTCATGGACATCATGTTCAGTTTTTGGAATTTGCATCATTCTCCGAGATCCCCTGCTCACCGGGAAGGTAATCAAAGGTTATCTCGATAGTCTGAACATCCCCGCACTCCTTCTCAAGGACGGTGGGACTGCAGCCGGTGGTGCCGCCTCCCATGGTACGGGCTTCCTCGGGAACTGAAGGAACCCACTCATTGTAGAGATTGCTTCTGGTGCAGAGTCCGTCATCGGATGAGGTATAATTTCTTCCGTGCATCTTATATTCCGCGCCATTGATTAGTATCTTCTTAATGTTGATGATATATCCGGGGAAAAGCTCCTCGCCGTTGGCGATACCTATGGCAGAGAAAGCTGTTCCTACGGACTTTCCGGCGTCTGTTCCCGTGAAATCAAGTGAAATGGTGTAAGTACCCTCACCTGTTACTTCCACATCCTTTGCCTTAATACCGGCAGTCTTTGAATCCGGATCGTAGGTATCACCCACACTGTAAACTATGTTCCAGTCCTGGGAATCCCACATTATCCACGCGATCGCGGTACCGTCGCCCGCAAGCTTCTGTTCCGTGTCAAAGGTTTCCGGAGCCGCTTTGAGGCCTTCCTCCATAACTGCCTGTGCTGCCTTTGTCACCTCATCACGTTTCTTATCCTTTTCTTTTGCATAGCTGTGTTCGATCAGGAAATCCTTAACTCCGTCATCGATCCATTTGTGTGTATTTCTGTCCAGCATATTTCCGGTATCCCAGAGCAGCGGAACATAACCGTAGAGATCGCAGTTTGCAAAGAAATTATCATACCATAACTTCCAGTTGGGCTTCATTTCCCGGTTGGATGTGGGAAGCACGCCGCACTCACCTATTATTACAGGGTATCCCTGCTGGGTAAAGGAGGAAAGACTCTTCATAAGAGCGTTCATCTCCTCATAATTCTTTTTTGTTCCCCAGGTGGATGATCCCGAGCTGCCGCAGTAGCTCCAGGGAGTGTAATAATGTACGGACAGGAAGAGCTTATCCTTTGCGCTGTCATCAGGCATCTTCCATCTTGTGTCAAGAGTCTGGGTGATATCCGTACCGTAACCCGGAATGAGCAGGAAACGGGTTGCATTCTTCCCGCCTGTCGCCCGTACCGTATCCACAAAAAGCTGGTTTACCTTATTCGCCGTTTTATAGCATTCATCCTTACTGAGACCGTTTCCGTCCTGTACTATCGGATTACCGATATCATTAAAGCGGTCGCCCAGCTCCTCATTTCCTCCTTCAAGTATCAGGTGTTCATCGTAATCTTTGAAATACTCAGACACCTGGGTCCACATGGAGGTGAAAATATCATAGCCGATCTGTCTTCTTGAGGCATCCTTCTCACCGAAGACACCCCACCACTGGCCATCCCAATGGTCGTTGACAACGACATACATGCCGTCTTCCAAAGCCCAGTCAACAACTTCCCTGACTCTTGCAAGATATTCGTCTTTGATCTTATAATCGCCTTTTTCTATATCCATTGCGTTGGTCCATGCCACAGGAATACGGAGAGTGTCCATACCTGCCGCGTGGATATCATCGATCATTTCCTTTGTGGTGACGGGCTGACCCCACAGAGTTTCGAAATGGCTTACGGTATTTGCCGTATAGTCCCCGGGTCTTGTCATATCTGCAGCTTCAAAGGTATTACCGAGATTGAAGCCGTTACCCAGAAGCACTGCCAGTTCGGATGCGGTCATTGAATCATATTCACTGCTTTCGGTTGATGCTGCTTCGCTGTCCGAGCCTGTTTCCTTTGCAGTATCCGTGTTTCCGGAAGTGGATGCCCCGCCTGTGGAACCGCCTTCGGTACTGCCGCAGGCAGCAGCTCCCAATGTCATGAGTCCGGTTAAAATACCGGCTGCAATTCTTTTAATGCTCTTTCTCATCGTATTCCTCCGATTATAGTTGTATTTAACTGTTTTTAGTTTATTCTTAATCGGCCTCTACGAAAACAGCAAGTTTTCTGATAAGTTTGCATTAAATATTTTATCTGAAAAAAAGATCCTTCACGGCATTCCGGAATGACATTTAACGTGCCGGTCCCGAAAACCGTGAAGGATCTTCTTTTTTACTGTAGATCTTCAAGCTGCTTCAGCCAGTCTGACGGCGACGCATCCGACGGCATACGCAGATCGCCTCTGGGAGAAAGGGCCACCGATCCGACCTTTACCCCATCCGGCATACAGCTTCTCTTGAACTGCTGTGAGAAGAATCTTCTTACGAACATCTTCTGCCACCTGAGTATGGTCTCGGGATCGTAGTCTCCCCTGAAGGCCTTGTTAGCAAGGAAATTGATCTTTGCCGGCGAATACCCGTAACGGAGTGTATAATACAGGAAGAAATCATGCAGCTCATAGGGGCCGACGCTATCCTCCGTCTTCTGGGTTATCCTGCCGTGTTCATCCGGAGGCAGCAGCTCCGGACTGATGGGTGTATCAAGTATATCCTTAAGGACCACCGTACTCTCCGGAAAAAGCCTTCCTTCGGCTACAGTATCTATCATCCATCTTACAAGTGTCTTGGGTATGCTTCCGTTTACTCCGTACATCGACATCTGGTCACCGTTGTAGGTGCACCAGCCCAGAGCCAGCTCCGACAGATCACCGGTACCCACTACAAGACCGTTATGCATATTCGCATAATCCATAAGTACCTGGGTTCTTTCCCTTGCCTGGGTATTCTCGTAAGTAAGATCCTTTGTTTCAAGATCATGCTTCAGATCACGGAGATGCTGTTCACATGAAAGCTTTATATCTATTATGATAGGTATGGTACCCAGGCTCTTTATAAGAGCCAGCGAATTCTTGTAGGTACGGTCGGAGGTTCCGAAGGCCGGCATGGTTATCGCGATCAGCTCCTCCGCCGGACGGTTCATTTTCTGAAGCGCCTTGGCCGCTACAAGCAGAGCCAGTGTGGAATCCATACCGCCCGATACGCCGACTACAGGACGTGCGCCGGTTACGGAAAGCCTCTTTACGAGACCGCCCACCTGCATATCGAATATCTCGCTGCAGCGCCTGGTAAGCCTTGTTTTGGAAGCGGGTACAAAGGGATGCTTTGCCAGCAGATAGTATGATCCGTCCGATTCCGGAAGTGATGCCGCAGGCTCGGAAAAAACACGGCACTGCTTTATCATATCGCGGTAATGGAAGGCCGCATCGCCGAAGGATTTGATCTTAAGGCGCTCGGCACGGATCTTCTCCAGATCCATATCGGCTATCAGCATATAATCGGAGGCTATATAGTCCTGGTTCTCATTCAGTACGCTCCCGTTCTCCGCCAGCAGGCTGTGGCCCGAAAAGATCACATCCTGGGTCGACTCGGAAGCCCCGGCCGAACAGTAAAGATACTCGCAGATAAGACTTGCGGAGGTCTGCTTCACAAGATTCTTTCTGTATTCACGCTTGGAGATCAGCTCATTTGAGGCGGATATATTCACGATAAGCTCGGCGCCCGCCAGAGCCATGGCGGAGGACGGCGGTATCGGAGACCAGAGATCCTCGCAGATCTCAATACCGAACTTAAGTTTCTCATCGATATTATAAATGAGACGGCTGCCCACGGGCACCATATAATCCTCGGTTTCCTCCTGATCATAGGAAAGCCCCAGCTCGCTCATCCACACTGCGGATACCGGGAGCTGGTCCGCCGATGAAAACCATCTTTTCTCATAGAATTCATTATAATCGGGAAGAAATGTCTTCACCGTGATGCCCAGCAGTTTTCCGTCAAAGAATGTAAAGGCGGCGTTGTAAAGCTGTCCGCGTATACGTACCGGCGCACCAACGATCACTGCCGCTTCCTTTTCACCCGATACCGCAAGGATACGTGAAAGCCCTGCATTTACCTCTTTCAGAAGTGTGTCCTGAAAGAAAAGATCCTGACATGAATAACCTGATACTGCCAGCTCGGGGAAGGTAATAACGGCCGGATCATAGCCGCCCGCCTCTTCCAGCTTCTCAAGGATGCGGTCGGTATTGTAGCCGGCATCCGCCACATGCAGTTCCGGTACTATGGCTGCCACACGATAAAAATCAAACATGCAAAACTCCTTTCATCTTATGATGCGTCTCTCTCAAGGAGATCCCTCTCGATCCCCTTCAGATAAGGTACCACCGCTCCGTCCCTGGGATGCAGGAAGTATTCATCCCGCAGCTCAAGGTATTTAAGATTGTTGGGATGGCCTTCGTTTACCCTGTCCAGAAAACCGGTCAGTTCCCTGAAGGTCATGTAATACAGATCATTTCTCATGGTAAAATCCAGAAGGATAAAGGATATCCCTCCCTGTGCTTCAAATTCACGCATGAAATTATACTGATGATCATGGATATTCCTCAGCTCAAAGGTATCGGTCCTGCACTCCTTTGCGTCAAAGCATACGGGTATACCCTGTACCACACCTATATAATCCACGGTTGAATCCTTTTCAAAATAAGCATCCGTTATCCTGTGCTGCGCTTTGTCGAATTTCACCGGCACTATCGGCGTCGGGATCTTCTGAACAAGCGCAAGACCGTTCCTGCGGTAGTATTCATTT
>Ga0310691_10001858_pt1 | contig 30328 bp, 18 predicted proteins | sample 176DNAGHGlowgp2_FD_203887 | JGI IMG/M metagenome (GOLD analysis project Ga0310691, IMG submission 203887) | Sheep rumen microbial communities from Palmerston North, Manawatu-Wanganui, New Zealand - 1766 DNA GHGlow gp2 (v2) (version 2) | ecosystem: Host-associated > Mammals > Digestive system >... | reverse complement strand
ATATAAGAAGAGAAACTTTAAATCGATATGTTCAGGCGTTGATAGATGCAAAAATAATACATAAGTGTGAGAGATTTGATTTAAAATCCAGAAGATCTATTTCAGGCGAGCAAAAATACTATCTTGCTGATTTGGGTTTTTACTTCTCAACAAATACGGATAACAGGATAAACTATGGTCCAGTACTTGAAAATATAGTTTATGTTTATTGCAGAGCAAAAGGATACTCTGTAAGTGTAGGACGCATTGGGAAGCTTGAATGCGATTTCATAGTAAGAAAAGACTTTATGGAGTATTCTTACATACAAGTTGCTATGACTATTTTGAACAGTAGGGAAACGGAAGACCGGGAGTATAAATCTTTGGAATCAATTAACGATAACTATCCAAAATATGTTATGACAAGAGACTACCTTCTTCAGAAAAGAAACGGAATAAAGCATGTAAACATAATGAATTTCATGCAGAACGGGCAAGAGTTCTAACCAGAAAAATTAAGAAATACGGGACTGCAATGAGAGTTTTTGCAGATGATCAGTATAACGAACTTACGGAACACATAAAGCAACTTGAAGCTGAGAATCAGTATCTCAAGAAACTGTTATCATGGTTATAATTTGCCTTTCAATTCGGGCTTATAACTCATCTATCATTAAGAAATCTTTAAGTTTATAGTGATATACCGTACTTGTTGAATAATCTATATCATCATTTGTTATGATAATCTTCTTTATTGAGTTATCAATGTTTGAGAACGCAGAGAATTCTCTTTCATAGGACTTGTCTTCAGCAACAGAATATGCAACCTGGATCAAATATGTCTTACCGTCTTTTTCTGCTCTGAAATCTATCTCTCTGCCTTTATTATCATATACGGTAACCTCATAACCCATGAACAGCAGTTCGTTAAGAACAATGTTTTCCAGATTATGTGTAAGATCATATCTGGTTCCGGGAACTCTGATACTGTTCATAGAGACATCTTCATCATAAAGCTTGTAATAATAATTCAGTTTAGATTTAGCTTTAGGAGAGTAAAGCGCGACATCCGCTATAACATATGCTTCCTTAAGATATCCCAGATATTTAATAACGGTCGGAACTGAAACTGATATGTTTTTCCCTTTCATGTAATCCGATATTGACTTTGCACTGAAGATACGAGCGTTAGATATCAGTATATAATCTACTATTCTTTCAAACTCTTCCTTTTTGCGTATCTTATAACGGTTTTCAAGGTCGTTATATACGATCGTATCGTTCAGATCGTTGAGATAGCGTCTTTTGGCATCAATATCATCTACAGAAAGCGCGGCAGGGAAGCCGCCCCAGACAAGATAATCGGATATGCTGTATTCCTTACCGTTCTGTCTTACATATTCCAGGATCTCCTTATATACGAAAGGTCTTACCCGGAATGATATATACCGTCCCGATAATTCTTTGGTGAACTCTTTGGATAAAAGTTTGGAATTGCTGCCCGATATAAAGACTGAGCAATTCTTCAAACGCAATGTACGGCAAGCTTCATTCCATTCTTTAACATTCTGTATCTCATCAAGGAACACATACAGCTTTTCTTTTTTTATATATTTGTCGATATAGTCGATAAGCGCATCTGCATCGGGGATCAGGTTACGTGTTGTCTTAAGATCAAAGTCAAGAAAGAGGCAAGGCTTACCTGCCGCTTTTATCTCATCCTGAACCTGTTCCAGGATGACGGATTTTCCGCACCTTCTTATTCCGGTAATGATCTTGATCAGATCACTATCGTAGAATGGCCGGATCTGCTTTAGATAGTGTTCCCGTATTACCATGTGGATACCTCAAGTGTTGTAGGGTCAGGATAATTCTACTTTAAGATTTTTCTGCTGTCAACAAAATCTTAAAGTAGTATTTAAAGATTTTACTGTTAATGGCAAAATCTTAAAGTAGCATTTAAAAATGATTCTTCAACGGACAAAATCTTTAAATACACATTTGCGACTAAATCAATAGTCGACCATGGATTTGATCGCATTTTTCTTAATCTTCCGAATAGAAACGATCCCGGAATAAGCTCCGGGATCGCGGTTGATCATATCGGGCGTGATTTGCTGTAATGAGAATTTCATTATTGCAGAACCACATTTGAGTTAGCAGTGGCTAATCGTTTGCGGTATAATGACCACGAAAAAACTAAGGGGTCACTATAGTGGAAGAACGGTTTAAATATATAAATGACGGATTTGAAGGGATCCTTTACAGAGCGCAAAGGAAAGACGACAGGCTTTTGATAGTCGTACAGGGACTGAAAGGGCTTGAGCTTCCTTCGAAATATGCGGCTCTTTTTGCCGGAAAGTGATATTCAACACTTGCAATGTCCTACTACGGCGGCGAAAGACAGAAAAAAGGCATCTTTATGGTTCATATTCCGTAAAAGTAACCGCATCGCTGTTCTCGAAAACCGGTTTGCCTTTAGCCTTCTTCAGATAAGTATCAAAGAACTCCAGGTGAATGCCGCACACCGTTTTATGGGCAGTATCGGGATCCAGTTTTCCCATCTGTGATTTAAGCGGTATGACATGCTTCAGATCCGAGAACCCCAGATGCTGCATGTCACGTAATACGGCATGGTACGCGACACTTTTATTCTTAACAAATGCAACCGTAACAGCTGTTTTATTCGCTTCGCAGTTCATCTGAAGAAATGGTGTCGTTATCACCTTGCCATCGTGGTTTCCGAAGAGACCGCCATCTATATTTATCCCGCAGGTAAAAGTCTCCGGTTCGTCTTCGCAAAGGGCATAGGCTGTCGCCCCTCCAAAGGAATGTCCTGTAACGCCGATCCCGTTAGCGAAGTCGATCCTGCCGGAATAATTTTCCTTAAGATACTTTAACGCAGCCTTCGTATCCAGTTCCCATTCCGGGATCCTGTCAATCATGAACCTGTTATATCTTTTTTGCATTGCATCAAATCTTTCCCACAGTTCTTCGTTTGTGCCTTTGGCTTTCTGAAGTTTCAACAGGGCAATGGTGGAAGGGAGAAACGGCGAATACACTTTTGATGAGAGTCCCTTTGCCAGTTTATATACTGTTCCGTCATCGAGCGTGGTTACCATCCCTTCATAAGGATGTCCTACGGACGCCACGATGTAGCCGTGCGAAGCAAGCTCGATCAAAAGATATGTATTAGCTTCCAAAAACGAGCTGTAACCGTAATTGAACAGAATAAGAGGAAAACGTCCGCCCTCAATAAAGGGGGCATTCTCATAGCATTCAGAACGGTTTGTTCCGTCACTTTCCACCTTCTCGTAGTTAATCGGAACATAAAAGTTCTTCCTGATGGCGCTGATAGTCGCCTTGCTCATGTAACGCGCCTTGGGAAGCCCTTCGACAGACTCCTTTGAGACCGGATAGTATACTTTCACCGGAATGGATCTCTTAGTACCAATGGCGTTATACATTTTCTCTTCGCGGTCGTTATATACCGTATAAGAAAAAGTGCCCACGGCATATTCGCCGGTCGGCATGGGCTTATTGATCTTATTTTTTCTCATCGATTTTTCCTCCGAATAATAAAATGACCGATCTGGCAAGAGTTCTGAAAAGGACTTTGGGTTCAATCTTTGCTCCATAGCTGTCGGACCCGTAATTAGCCTGCAGTATGCAAAGCTTCTCTATGCCGGAAAATGCCGCGGAGATGAAAACACCTATCTCTTCAGGCGTGCCGTTCATTTTGTATCCCTGTTTCATGGCAGCTTCCACCATTTTGGGGAAGATATAAATACCAATTTTCTCAGTGATGCCTTGCCCTGCAGCGCCTTCCATGATCTTTGCCATCCTCTCCGGACTGTTCACTGCAAGAGAAGCGAAATCAAAGTTGATCTTCTGAATATCCATCAGGTGTTTTTCCATTACTTCGCCAACGATGTCACAGACACGGTATGTGATCTCTTCGAAAGACAGATCCTTCTCATTGGAGAGCTCTTCAATACGGTCGTAGTAGTCATATTCTTGTCTGAGCTTTTTAAGCATGTCCGCCAGGATCTCATCGAGTCCGTCGTAATAGCGGTATATGGCTCCCATGGACATTCCCGTCTCTGCAATGACATCAGAGATCGTCACCATTTCCACAGGCTTTTTCAGGCAGACCTGATAAGCTGCCTCTACTATCATTTCTTTCTTTTTCTCATAATATTCCTGAGTAACTTTGGGCATGTGTTTCCCGCCTCCTCTGTCAGGTGATTCGAAAATGAAACGAGTTTCATTAAATGAAATCGGTTTCATTTTGCACCCGACCGGTCTTTTTGTCAAGAACAGCAGATTGACAAGAAGCAGCAATAAAACAGACAATCATCTGCCCTCGGCTGACACCATGGAGTTTGTGTGTGTGAGGATAGGGGAGGCGTTTAAGTCATAGGAATATGTCGCCATTGAAATTGCGGCGTTTGCTCTTATGCTCGTCCTCATACTCAATGCATTGAAGTATATATTCCCTGGGTGCGTACTTATAGAATTCAAACGGGTCTATCGGTTCATTGCCACGATTAGTATTGCACTTTCTGCAAAGAGGCATCAGATTTCTTATGTCATATCCGCCATCATAAGATCTTGGCACATAGTGATCGACAGTCCGGCCTCTCCCTGAAGACGGATTGCCGCAATGGGCACAAACGCCTTTGGTTTTTGCCCATACCAACTTGAGCCGGTCTGTCTTAGTTCTATTGTTTCTCATAGCACTACTATATATTGGGAATGATGAAGATTGATGGACAGTAATAAGAAAAGCGAAAGTTAGCTTTTCCCAAATTTTACTTTTACAAACTGAACTTAGAATTGAACGGGGATATTGTAGCAGATGGAAAGTAGGGCAAAGAGATTGGCTTTGATATATTCTTAACGTAGAGACTAAGATATAATGATCTTGTAAAGAACGATTTGGAGAATCTTATATGTCAGGCAGTCCGCGTTGTTTATATAACAGTGACATCACATCTTTTTTGACCTCAAATAGAAACGAAATATTTGGTATGCTATGTGATAGATACCACGGTGATGTTCCGACAACGCAGCTTGAAGCGTGGACTGGCGAGATTGACATCTTACAAGAAACTCTTCTTCCTTGGAAAGAATCTTACGGCAGAATAATCTTTGAATATGATATTCCACGACTTGGCAAAAGGATTGATGTAGTTCTATTACTTAATGGAATTATCTTTTGTGTTGAGTTTAAGGTGGGAGAATCTGAAATAAAAGTTGGCGACGTTGATCAGGTATTAGATTATGCTCTTGATCTTAAGAACTTTCATAAATTCAGTGAAGACAGAGTTATTGTTCCGATCTTAGTTGCTACACGTTATAACAAGTCTACCTCTGTTATTCAATCTTCTGTTTACGATGATAGAGTTGTTAACCCGTTAATGACTGGATCACAGGGCATTACAACACTAATTACAGATGTTTTAAACAGATTTCCTAATGAGAGTCCTGTCGATGACAGATGGATAATAAGTCCGTATGCTCCAACGCCTACAATTATTGAAGCAGCAAGAACTCTGTATGAGAGTCATTCAGTAAAAGATATAACCAGACACGAAGCTGATAAAGTTACAACCGATACTACTATTGCTTATATCCTTGATGTAATTCATAAGAGTAAAGCTAATGGTGAGAAAAGCATTTGTTTTGTTACAGGTGTTCCGGGTGCAGGGAAAACATTAGTTGGTTTGGAGGTTGCCGTAAAGCAGACATATCAGGATTCGGATAAACCTGTTGAAGACGAGGGTGCTGTTTATCTTTCCGGCAATGGTCCTTTGGTAGCTGTTTTAAACGAAGCACTAGCTCAGGATAACTTTAAGAAATGTAGAAATAGAAACGAAGATAAGAAGCTTTCTGATTCCAGACGTGAAGTAAGCAAGTTCATTCAGATCATTCACCGTTACCGTGACAACATGCTGGCTAAGATCAAGACACCGGTTGAGAATGGCGTGCTTGAGATCGATCCCGAAAAGGCTGTAAAAATGCAAGGTTCAGGCTACGGTGAAGTAGAGCATGTAGCAATCTTCGATGAAGCACAGCGCTCGTGGACACATAAGAGGATTGCAGACTACCTCAAGCGAGGCGGAACCTATGGCAACAAGAAGAAAGTTGACAACTTTCCAATGTCGGAAGCAGCTTTTCTTATATGGTCTCTTGATCAGCGAGAAGACTGGGCTACGATAGTTTGTCTTGTCGGAGGTGGCCAGGAGATAAATACAGGTGAAGCAGGAATTAGCGATTGGATCAGTTCACTGAATAACATGTTCCCTCACTGGAAGATCTATATATCTCCCCAACTGACTGAGCCTGAATATGCTGAGGGTAAAATCGATGAACTCCTTAAAGACAATCCAAACGTTACATATGAAGAAAAACTTCACTTGGGCGTTTCATTAAGATCTTTCAGAGCGGAGAAACTCTCTGCATTTGTTCATTCTCTTTTAGCGGTAGATGGAAATGCTGCTTCAATCTACGAAGAAATCAAAGCAAACTATCCGATCGTTCTTACCAGAGATATGGAAAAAGCGAAGCGATGGATACATGAAAAGGCCAGGGGCAATGAAAGAACAGGTGTTTTAATTACAAAAGAATCGGCAAGGTATAAGCCGTTAGGTATTCATGTCTTGCCCCCTGATGATGCTAATGCAGTCCACTGGTTCCTGGAAGATATTACTGATACCAGATCTTCGAACTATCTTGAAGATGCAGCTACAGAGATTCAGGTGCAAGGTTTGGAGCTGGAATACACTTGTGTTCTTTGGGATGCAGACATGCGATACGAAAACGGCAAGTGGAAGTTCTATACATTCAACCGGAAGTGGAACAAGCTTGAAGCAGAAACAGAGAGTAAACAAGACCGTATGAAATATATGCTCAATGCCTACAGAGTTCTTATGACACGCGCTAGATCTGGAATGGTTATTTGTGTTCCAGAGGGGAATAACCATAAAACTTCTAGTGGTTTTTGGGAGGATAGCACTAGACTTCCTGAATATTATGATGGGACTTATCAGTATTTGAAGAGTCTTGGGTTGGAAGAAATCTAAATTGTGTGATTCATGACTGTCCCATAACCTTTGTTGAAGCAGTTATATAATTAATTGTCCTATTATTGGAATGTACTAAACACAGTGATTGTGGTATTTTTTGGTTATTGCTAAATTGTATATATTGTATGTAGCAATAGCAAACACTAATAATCACAAGCATTCTGCACATTAAACAAAGGAGATTCAATTAAGTGAAAGCAAAAATATTTGGATATAAAAATCCTTCTGACGAGTTTATTAAAGTAAAACATAAGGGCAAGATTTTTACGCCTGATTATTTAGTGGAAGCAATACTTAATCAGGCTCATTATACAATCGGTAATATAAATAAAAAACATGTTATTGATAATAGCTGTGGCGATGGTCAGTTTATGATCCAAATTGTCAATAGATATTGTATGGATTTTCTTAATTCCAATTCGGATAAAAGACAATTAAAACAAGAATTACAGACCTATATTCATGCAATTGAAATTGAAAATGAAGAATTGTCGGTATGCAAGTCTAGATGTGATGCAGTTGCGTTGTTGTATGGAATAACTGATGTAGATTGGGATTTTTATTGCGAGGATGCTCTAAAAAGTACCCGTTTTTTAGGGAAAATGCATTACACTGTGGGCAATCCTCCTTATGTACGAGTTCATAATCTAGATGATGATTTTAATTCAGTAAAGGAGTATAGTTTTGCCCAACAAGGCATGACAGACTTGTTTATTGTCTTCTATGAAATTGGAATTAGGATGCTCAATGAGACCGGCATTTTATGCTATATATCTCCCTCATCATTTTTTACTAGTGTTGCTGGGAAAAAAATGCGAGATTATTTTGTAAGTAATGAGATTCTAGAATCTGTTTGTGATTTAAAACATTATCAACCATTTAATGCAACAACTTATACTGCTATAGTTTGTTTAAACAAAAGTATAGTTTGTAAACGCGTGAAGTATTATGAGTTTAGCCCTGATGACTTGAAGCAGCACTTTGTTGATGAATTGGAACTATCAGATTTTCATTTCAATAACTCATTTTATTTCTCTGAAAAAAAGAACTTAGAATTGCTTAAAAATGTAATCATGTGTCAGAAAAAATCTGATATTTCTGTGAAAAATGGTTATGCAACACTTGCAGACAAGGTTTTTATTCATGATTTTGTGTTTGAATCCAAGTTTGTTATTCCGGTACTAAAAGCGTCTACGGGAAAATGGTCGAAAATATTTTTCCCCTATGATAAAAACAATAAATTGATTTCGGAAGAGGAGATATCAAAGGATGAGCAGATATATGAGTATATATGTTCCCAAAAAAGCAATTTAAAAGATACTGCCAGCCATAGTGAAAAATGGTATGGTTTTGGACGCAGTCAAGCTATTGCAGATACATTCAAAAACAAATTATCAATTAATGCTCTAATTCGTGATGTAAATGATTTAAAGCTGATAGATGTACCGTGCAATTGTGGTGTTTATAGCGGATTGTATATTATAAGCAATACGGTTAGTTTTGATCTGATAAAAGAAGCATTGCATCATAATGATTTTGGAAATTATGTAGCACTATTGTCAAAGTATAAGAGCGGAGGATATTACACTTTTTCTTCTAAGGATGTTAAGGCGTATCTGGATTATAAACTAGGTTCAGATTAATAGGATGACATTTGATATTTTCATGGTGAGGAGTATACTAAAAAGCAATAGAATTTGATAGTTTAGTGATGCTAATGAACTGTGATTTAGGAGGTTATCTATTATGAATAACGAAGAATTATTAGAAGTTATTAGAAAATCATTTAAGGTTTATCTGGAAGTTGGAACTTCAAGAAGCACAAAGAAACTTAAAATCCTTCATGGAAGTATCGCTAAAGATATACAAGATGCTTTTGGAACTGGCTATGATATTAAATCACAAGGTATCGGTAATGATAAAGAGGCGAAGATTGCTGGTAGGTATTATAGCAAGAATGTTGATATAACAGTTATTGATAAAAAAACCAAAAAGCCCATTGCAGGTTATGCTGTGAAATTTGTAATGCGCAATTATTCTCAAAACAGTAATAACTATTTCGAAAATATGCTTGGAGAAACGGCTAATATTAGAGCTAATTCGATTCCATATTACCAAATCTTCATTATATTTGATAAGGTTCCTTATTTTAAAAAAGAGGGAGATTTTAAAAAGTACGATGAAATATCCGGGCATAATATAGAAAAATATATTAAGCTTTCTAATGATGATCCTGTTAGTAATCCTAACATTCCTGATAAAACTCTGTTTTTGTTGGTTAAATTAAAAGAAAAATCTTTCGATTATTTTTTTGCAAATGAAGATGATTATAATAGTTTTTATGAGAGTGTTATTTACGATGTGGATTTAATTCAATATTCAAACAGTATTGGTGGGTCTTTTGGACCTTCTGTTATATTTAATGATTACAGAGGCTTTATAGATAGTTCAGTACAGTCAGTTCTTGAAAAGCAAAAAAATGCGAAAAATAATTAGTATAATTTAATTGGTTTTATTTCAGAACAATATAATTTCTTTCGACTGACTTCTCAGCATTATTATCAATAGAATTATAATGTATCTGAGCACATTCTAAAAGAAAAGAGCTAGTAAGCACTATTAATGTTTATTAGCTCTTTAAAATATATAGCTTGTTTTGCATAGCATTAACTGCAATAATTTTTACAGTTTGATTCCAAAATGATTTGTTTATTCATTTATTTGATATAAAGATGGAGCAGCGTTTTTGTGCTTGCTTGGACATTTTCTAAGTCAACACCAAATGTTTTTCCAACTGCATATTTATACAATTTTAATTGGCCAGCATATTTCTTGCCGAGTGCATCTATGAAATCTGCAAGTGGCTTGCCGTTCCTCTTGTCTGATTTGTAGTCAAATACTGTGATATTATCTCGTTTCTTTACGACAAGATCTGCCTGTCCGTTAATCCAGATTGGTGTGTTGTCGGGAATTGAGATGTTTTTATCATCAAGATATGACTTGAAGGTGTTCAAAAACCATTCTCTTTCTTCGTCAGGCACAAAGAATGAGAAATCGAATTCTGTATACACTTCATCTGCGCCTTCGATGAGAGCGAGTATTCTGTCACAATAACCATTAATGATCAGTGTATCATGCAGGAACATGAAGTATCTTGAACTGTTATCATATTCCGATGTGACAATATCGTCATAGCTCTCAATAATTGCCTGATTGATGGCTCGATTAACTTGTTCTTCTTTGCTATTATCATCAATAATTAATTCACACCTCTCAACAATCAATTCAAAGGTTCTGTGCATCACAGTGCCGAATATATTATTGCCTGGTCTTTCTTCATAGCAGTAACCCGGCATATTTTTATCGGTATCTTTTTTGTAACCTGTCTGTTCATCAGTTTCAAGGCTGCTTGGAGAAATGCTGATAAGCTGTCTCTCTGATAAAGCAGAGTTGTCATTTGACAGTACTAATGAAAGATCATCTGAAGTAATGACGTCGCTACGTTTTGGTGAAACATATGGTGTTTCAGAACCCGTTGAATTCTCTTCCTGTTTTGCAAGCCATTCTGTTATTTCTAAAGGCAAGGTGTCGTAATGAAATTCATTGTCACTGAACCATGCTTCGCTTGCTAATAACGGCATGATTATCAATGCATTTTTGGCACGGGTTGCAGCTACATACTGAAGACACATCAGATCTTCTCTGATCTTTCCGAAGAACTCGTCCATAAGAGCAGGATTATTTTGATATGTTGGATAATACTCTTTCAGTTTGTCAGTAACTGTATATGATGCTGAAGGATAGAAGTACTCGTCATTTCCCCTGAAACCGGTCATGCGGGGATTAACTTCCGAGAAGCTTCTGTCAGCGATAATTACAATCTGCTCACTCATTCCTTTGACCTTGTGGACATTGATAAGTTTTACAGCATCTGTTTCACTATCGAGTTTTATTTCGTGATCGATTTTTCGTGTAAGATATCTGCCCATGGAATCAACAAGTGATTTCAAATCACCATCATTGTCCGTAAGACATTTTTCTATCATCTGGTGAAGACGAATCTTATACTGTCTGACCTGCCATTCTTCGAAGTTTCCTTTTGGTAAGAACAGTTCTTCGTGTGAATACAGATATTGGACTATAGAAGATGAATCCATTCTGTTTTTGCAGAAGACATTATTGCTTATTTCGTCGAGCATATCCCGAATGTTTTTGGCATCATATTTAAGCAGATCTACATCGCTGATTACCTGAGCAGCCATTACTTTCTTAGCATAATTTTTGGGGTTAGCAAAAAAATCAAGCAGGATGACAAAGTTTTTAAGAATTACGTCATCAGAAACAGTATATTTACCATGAACATTTATAGGAATAGGATTGGCTCTCTCAGAAAAAGCCTTAATATATTTATTCATATTGCTCATAGTCTTAAAAATGACAGTTATATCAGAATACCTGATTGGTCTGGTCTTTTTTGAGTTGCGGTCATTTTCAATCAGGCAGTAGGGTTTTCCGACTAATCTGTCAATCAGATTTATAACTGCTGAAACATCATCAAACTTAGACAAGTCATCATTGGGAACCGCATACCTGAAGACACCATGTAAAGTGTTTGGTGCTGATACTGTCCAGTCCGTAACCATATATTTAGGACTCCAATTCTTAAAAGAATCATTAACCCATTTGACTATATCGGTATTTGATCTGAAATTAAGATTGAGCTCCACACTCTGAGTCTCGCTATCGGGCATCTTTTCAAATGCATTATAGATCCCATTGAATATGTTTTTTTCTGCACCAGTAAAACGATAAATTGATTGCTTGGGATCACCGACAACAAATAGCTTATCTGCATCAGGAGTAAAATCTGAAATCGAGTCAGCTGCGGGAGTCCCCGGTTTTGATGCCAACATTTTCATGATGGCTGTCTGCGAGGGAGTTGTATCCTGGAATTCATCCAGATAGATTTTTGTGTATCTGTTCCTCAACTCATCAAGAATGCTGATATGGCATGGATCCAACAAGAGTTTTTTGGATCTGTAAAGGATATCGTCGTTTGATATAAACTGAGCTTCATTCTCGATTCGTTCCTGATATGCTTTTTGTATTTTGCACACGTAATCTATCGTTCTTAAACTGATTTGGTAATCAAGAACCGTATTAATTGTTTCAAACTCTGATGAATGGGATGATGGAAGATCAGCTATAAGAATATCGTCCGCACCTTTATATATATTATCTGATTTTCTGATAAACAATTTGTAGATTTCGCGGATGATAATTATATCTTTCAGGTCAAGATCGGTCTTCGTAGCAAGGGCACTGTATTCTCTGATGGCTGTCAGTATTCCTTCACCTTGTTTTGTCGGTTCGGCAGGCTTTCTTTCATCAGGAGTTTGGGGTCTGTGATTCTCGTGATTGTATTTGAGTGTAATAAGATCTGCAAGCAAATCCTTCGCGGAAGATTCCATTGCCAGAATAGGCTCATCTCCGTTTTTCTTGCGGGCTTTTATTGCCTGATCAATGGAATCGGCCACATCATCTTTTATGCCAGGATAAACAAAAGAATTGCCCGACATTTTTGCTATATCAGCATTTTCCAATTTTTTATACAAAGAAGTTTTAAGATTCCTAAAGGAATCGTAGATTGTGACAATGCTTTTTATCTCTTCTACGCTGAGACCTGTTTTCTCGGATAAAGGCTGAATTTCTTCTGTCTTTGATATTATTTTTTCGAAACCTGCATAAGTTTCATAGCCTTGAGGACCATTTCCTGTTATTGGATGAGCGTCTGATTCATCAATGTTTTTTATTGAAATAAGATCCCCCAGAAGAATCTTAGCCAAAGGTTCTAATTGAGCGTGTATGCTTTCGCATGATTCCGGTTCGTTTATTTTGATTTTGTCACGAATATTGGCAATGTTAAAGAATGAATCCTGGTATGCTTCTCTTTCCTTATTTGAAAACTTTCCAGCTTTTGTTACTTTGAACCAATCACTGTCAGACAAACCATTTGAGTGAATCTCTTCTGAGTGAGCTATATACCATTCATTAAAGAAATCTATACGTCGTTGTTCTTCTGCCTCGTCATCAAGAAGCTGAACATCCATTATGACACCGGATTCAAAAGCGTATTCGCGGAGAAGCTGGAATAAAAATGAATGAATAGTGGATATCTGCATCAGATCCAGTTTGCCCAACACTTCTTTTGCTTTTGTTATTTCTGTATCAGATCCTGATTTTATGATTTTATTTAACTCTTCTGAAATTTTCTGTCTTAATTCTGCGGCAGCTGTATTTGTATAAGTTATAACCAAAAACTGATCGGCAGGAATTTTGTCATTAATGAGCTGCCTGCTAATACGTTCGCTCAGAATAGTAGTTTTACCGGCACCTGCGCCGGCTTTGATGCAGTAATTGGTTTTGCCTTTATTTGCTTCCGTTAATCTGATTTCATCTCTTAATACTATTTCAGTTGTCATCTTTAATCTTCCCTGCCTTTCTGTTTATGCAAAGGTCTTTATAAGAACAATAACTGCATGGTCCTATAAGCATTGTTCTGTCTCTTGTAAACCTGGCAAGATTTTTTGCTAGGGTTGTTAATCCCGGATCCTCTTTTTTGTGATTTTTTTCCAGTTCTATAGGTTCTTTTGCTATGCCTTCATAAAGTTCAAGAACATCCGGATATGAATTTGTTTTTCCCATTATTGTAAGAATGGCACGCAAACGGGTAATGTTCTTGCCTTCCATAATATCTACCGGAATTTCTTTTTCTTTATGATCAGTGGGGAAGTCATACCTGAAGGTTTTCAAAACGAAATTCCAGCCCTCGGTTTTTCCACCCTCGCGCTCGGTTATTCCGTTCTTTATTGATTCCATCAGCTTGGAGTTTTGTAAAGCTTTGGAATAAACCAAAAACTGAATGAGTTCGCCATTTTCGAGTGCTTTCATTTTCTTATCGAAATTGCCTGTTTTATAATCTCTTATTCGCAGATAAACAGTTTTGTCATTATCTTCCGACAACTTGTAATCAACGCAGTCTATGAAACCTGAGTTGATATTGATATTAACTTCTTTAGAATCACCATAAGTTTTATATGTCAATGTAAAAGCATCAAATTCTATTTCAGGTTTGTAGATTATCCATTTGTTGATTCGCATGTCTTCGCGAAGCCTGTTTATGTAGGGGATGACTTCTTTATCGACAAGATCCGCTGTTTCTGAGTTTACTACATTAATATCCACATATGGAACTTCGTTAAGCATTCTTTTGTTTTTAATGATCTCTGCGATAGCACGGATTTTTTGAACATCTTCTTCAGTCAATTCATTGATTGAAGTGCTCATTTCTCCATTTGAATAGTTTTCAAGTATGTAATGGAAGAAGGATCCCTTATTTAATGGACTAAGCCATCGTTTAGGATCAGGTTCATGGAATTCGTTTTTAGGGATAAACATGGTTTTTGAGAAAGCAAAACTCTTCGGACATTTGAGGAGATTCTCAAGAGGAGTGCTGCTTAACTTTATTCCTTCAAACTTTTTTATAATATCTATGTCTCTTTCATTGACTGCTTCTTTAGTGACAATCTGATTTCCTTCGGGATTGCCATATTCGAAACCCGTTATGATGTCCTCATGCCCCTTGATGTAGTCGTGGAAAGTAATGTAAATAGATGATGGATTTGCTTCTGCTTTTTTCTCGGTGTTCCAAAATGAATATCCGAAATTTAGTGTGCCATTTGTAAAAGTAGCAAGAGTCTGATAAATAAACTGGTTCTTTCTCTCAATCCTATTTAAAACAGTAGGAATAAAACAGTTTTTACCTTTCAGGTATTTTTCCATTTCATCATCTCTGATAACAGGTGACTGGCTGCTGGAAATCTGCATTTCGCTTAACGACAATCCAATAATGTAAACATTCGGTCTGTCTATGGGGATCCAATCATTGAGAGCGCGGACTGTTACCGCATTGGTCCTTGAATTATCAGAAATCGATACAGAACTCAACACCTCATCTGCAAATATAAGAGCTTCTTTTTCATCGAGCTTTCTGTTATCGCAACGCATAGCGTGGCATAGATTCTTAAGAAGGCCCAGACCATTGGCGTGAGAATCATCGAGTTTCCTATATTTGTTGGTTTCCGGATTTTTAACAAAAATTGGTCTAGAATATGACTTTATAAAAATATACAAACGTTCAAAGATCTCTGAGGGAGCAAACACATTACGATTGCTTCCCTGAACGCCATCGAATATGGCTAGTAATTGTTTGTGCATTTCAACCAGTTCCAAGGGAGAACATGATTTTCTGATGCGTTCATCCGTAGAATCTTTATTTGTATTTGTATAATTCTTCTCGTGTTCTATGAAATCAAGGTTTCTGTTATATCCCCAGCCTAAAATGAATTTCTCGTTCATTCTGTCTGCGTTAAGAACATAGTTGTAATAGTTATAGCCAAACAAGAGATTTGTTTTCTTTACTTTTTCTTTTTCACTATCTGAAAGATTGGATGTATCAGTGTTATCTTCTGTGATATTGTCGACATCTGTTTCTTCAGATGAATCCTTCTTTTCTGTTTCACTTTTTACTGAAAACTTACCTGGAACATAGATAACGGGATTACCTAAAATCTTTTCCAGGCTCTTCTCGCTGTAGTTATCCTGTGCCCATGCAATTATGCTTCTGGCCAAACTAATTACTTTGTTTTCTGTGGCGGGATAATTAGATACAACATTCATTGCAATGCCATTTCCAAGCAGAGCAGAACTGATGGAGGGGAGTTGTGCCGAAGAATTATATAGAACGAGCACATCACCATAGTTATGCTTCTTGTTAAGAATATCGTAAGCAATATAATTTGCTTCATTGAATGATCCAAATCCTTTAAAGAAACTAATGTTATCTTTTTTAGCTCTTAACTGATCAAGTACGTCATCTTTGTTAACTGATTCTTTGAAATAGAAAACTTCTTTAGCAGAGATACTTGTGAGGAGTTCGTGCTGAATTGATCCATAAAGAGCAGTTTCTTCTTTGAGATAGGAGAGATCAGTATTGGAACCGAAAGAGCATTTATTCAGAATATAGCCGTTTCTAATGACGTTCAGGACATATTTGCAACGGGCAATTCTGTCATGCATTTTTTCATAAATGAGTTTATTCTCAAATGTCTCAACGAGGGTTTTGAGATCAGAAATGCGAGTATTGTCTGCATCCTCAAGAGTGCATTCGTTGCTGCGCATAAGGTTCACTTTATCAAATATTTCCTTAGACGTAGCAACACTCATTAAGGCTTCTTTGTCGTTGTAGTATTTGAGAGAATCTATGATATCAAAGAGAACGCTTCTGAATAGCATAAGGGATGCTTGTTCATCTATCAGCTTATATTCTGTGTTGTAGCCTTTTTTGGCTTGATCAACAATGTATATCTGATTAGCAAGCCAATCTATAGTCTGACATGAGACATTATGAATCAGTTTGCCAGTCTCTTTTTCATACATTCGAATGAGCGTGTTACCTCTGCTTATATCTGAAACAATAAGGATTCTTTCTTTAAGATCTGTTTGGGACAAGTATTCGATTAGTGACATTGAATCTGCCATAATGATATGCTCCTATATGTATCTGATCGGATTATTGAATAGCGAATATTTAAATTATAAATAAAATTGACAACAATACAATTCGATTAATAGGACACTTAATCCTTTGTTTGATTAAGATCTTCACATTAAGATCTTAATCTTCCGGATAATTACGGAATTTATTAAAGTCTTTGATTATTTTTTCGAGGTTGATTATATAGCCGCATGCCCGCTTCACTAAGATTCTCTTTTTTATCAGTCTATCAATGCTACTCTGGATATTCTTATCCTCAAGTTTCGCAGAAACAAAAGTTGATACATTATTAATTTTAGATCTGATAGTTTTTATGGTTATTGGATTCTCCCATGCTTGGTTTTGAATAGCTGCGAAGAGGACTATCTTGTCGTTTTCGGTTACATAAATCTTTCCGGAGTACTCAAGAAAATGAATGAAGGCATCAAAATCTATATATATAGGAACCGTTCGATTAAAAAGCAGATCTATGTTCAGGAGATCATCATCGGTTAGTGTGTTGCGTTTAATATTGGTGCGGACAGTCTGATAGGGTTTACTAATTCCAAACGCCAGAAGTAGAAGGAGATTAGTTTTCGTGCCTTTGTGCAAATTGATTGTGCGATTCGTATCATTAACAATAGTTTTCCAACCTTTTGTTGCAGGTGTGCAGGCTTTGTCCCAGGCTTTTTTCCCGGCGTTCGTAAGTATTTTCTTTACAAGTCTATTTTTGTCATCATTATAAATATCGTTGTACAGTTTTTTATTAAACACGATGTTCATAGTAATCTCCCAAATATATAAATTTGTGTTCAAATATCTTACACAAAACCTGCCAGGTATTCCAGTAGAATATTGGCAGAGTTGGCCAGCTCAAAAAACTTTACATCAAGGAGGAAATCAAATGTCTGTATTTGATTTAACGAAAATTGAAAAAGCTCTGCTTAAATATGATGATCAGGGCAAAAAGTATCTTATTGGTGTGCATGTCCCTGGAATTACCTGGTCAGAGACAGAACGTGCTCGTTCTTGGAGTAGGCTTCATGTTGCGAATTTCGATGAGATGGTCAGAAGAAAAGACGAATGCTTGTTTTGTTCTTATAGTATCAATATAAAAGGCTATGAGATATATAGGGGTTCCAGTATTAAACCATTCTCCAGGGGACTTGTACATCTGGCTAACTTGTACAATAATCCTTCTTTATTCGGTTTGACCTTTTCAGATCTTGAGAATCCTCGTTTTGTTATTGCTTTCAAAGTGGAGGGCACCAAGTTGTTTGAGGAAGAAGCACGTAAAGCACGTGAGTATGCTGAGATCTCTTTTACCAAGCCACTAATCATGAAAGCTAATGGTACAGATGAGCTTCTTGACATTAGGCAGAGAAGAGCTGTTATGAAAAAGACTTTAATCATGGAGGATGTGGAACATGAATGAACTGATTAAGAATTATCTTTTGGAAGTTGGTTATGATTATTCTGCACCCGTTTTGGCTTGTGCTATAAGAGCCAGAATCGATCCGTCAGAAGTGGCAATACCGGTGGTAGTTGAGGACTATTTTGAGGATGAGAAAGAGTTCGAAATGTGTCTTGCGGAAGTGAGTTTGATAAAGAGCTATTTAGAAACCACTGATCCGTCGTTTTGGGAATAAAGTGAAAAGCCTCAGCTTTCAAGCTGAGGCTTTTCCTCATCTCTTGTATAATTCAACTGCGTGTGCGAATAATTCTTTTACCTGATTACGCAGGCCTTCAGGACTTAGAATTTCAACATCAGGTGTATACATGAGAACAAATCTGAGCATGGCCTTTTCTGGTACTGTAATTAAGGCTGTGTAGCGTTCTTTGTCTTTATCTCCTGCTTTGAATATCATACTCTTACTACCAAAATAATCAGCTGCTTCTTCTGCCAATGATCTAGGGAACCTAAAAGTGATTTGAATGCTTTTATCAGGTATCAGTTTAAATTTTCTATTGGAAAAATCCGGTAGTAAAGTCAGTCCTTCACCGATCATACCTGCAAGACTGAACTTATGTCCTTCCCTTATCTGTACGTCACTCATATATTTTATTCTTATGTACTCTAGATAACCAGATTCTGAACAACCCATAAGATAATAGATTCCGTCATGTTTGAAAATCCTGCATGGCGAACAATAGAAAAAAGAATCGCGATACCACGACGAGCCTGAACGTGCCGGATCGCATGATTTATAAGATATGACTTGCCTATGAGTAATAGCTTCTCTGATTATCTTCATATTGGAATAAAGACGTTCCCAGTCTATAAAGTCACGCTTAACTTTTGCCGCCCCCTTAATGTTAAGAACAAAGTCAACAGAAGAGGATAAGTCCTCGAGTGTTTTGGCAATTTCTTTATAGCGATTATCGGGCAAATATCTTTCGCTCAATAGGCCGTCAAACAATATCTCGATATCGTCATCAGATATCGGTCCCACAAGATACCAGTCTTTATTGATTTTTGAATCTAGAACAGTACCATCGCCGTGTTCTATTGTGCGGTCAAAAGAGCCTTTGTTGCGGATATCAAATCCGAATTCTTTAAGGGCAGCAATGTCACTTCTTATGGTTTTTTCTGATATCTCGATTCCATATTCTTCATGAACATAGATTTTTATCTGTTTCATTAATAGCGGATGTTCTTCATCAGAATGTTCCTGTAATACTTTCAGTACAGCTAAAACAGAATACTTCTTCTCGGCCATTTTTTACTTCTCCTTAATCTCTTTAAAATAAGAATAATATACATTTGCCGATAGTTCAAATTCTGCCTATCTTGGCATCGGTAAACCCTACACAAACGAATATCCGATTTGCTAGGATGTGAACATAAGATCGATCGAAAACTAGACAAAGGAGTAAGAATTTATGAGATATTTTGCATTCGATATAAAACTGAAGAAAGAAGATATAAAGTCTACAAAAACAAATCTTAGGGACTATTCATATGATAATCCGATAGAGGCACTTACGTCTTATATCTTTAAGACAATTGCGAATGGTAATTCTTTTGCTATCTATAGGGAGGAAGATCCTGGATTAAAGGCAATGTATGCTATCAATGAGAAAATAAGACAACCTAAAGAAGCTTTTGAAGAGATTATTACTCAAATTGATGATGTCCTCGACACAAAGGTAAAAACCTCAGATTATTATGAAATTACAATGCTCGAATTCGATGCAAATTTAAACGAAGCCAAGAGAAGAGGACTGTGCCAGTACTGGTCCAGAATAGCAGACCAGGCCAGTATTCTCCTCTATGATGACCGAGAGTCCATTCTTACAGGAAGATGCGGCTTTAAGTTAGATGAGGCAGTAGCTGAGAGCAGCACTAAAAAGGGTGACGAAGATCACCTTTTTGATGAGAGCCTCAAGGAAGAGATACAGGATATAGTTTCCGGTGCGAAGAAGAGAACGGCAAAGGGACTTAAGGCAATTCCCTGTCACTATATTATCTCGGCAAGGAGCAAGGAAGCCGGCAGTGACATCACGTTAAAACTTATGCAGACTCTTGCCAAGGCGGGCAGGCTCTCATCTGGCCGTATGGAACTCTTTACCGAGATTGATGAAGACTTATATAGGCATCCCGGAATGTTTGAAAGAGTAATCGAGAATTCGAATGGAGGTACTATTGTTATCGACTTGACGGGGAAATTCGGTAAGGATCCGGCTAATTACGGACTGACTTGTGATTATCTTGCCAAAACCATCAGGAAGTACAGGAATAATCATTTGTTTGTATTTTTGTACGATATGGATAATCCGGGCTTCACGTTTTACCTCATGCCGAAGATTGAAAAATCTCTTTGCTTTGTTAAGATCCGTGAGGGTAAGGGAGATGCAGAAGCTGCTGAGAATTATTTGAAACTTCTTATTAAGTGTTCTGATTTTGCTATATACAGTTCCCAGGCAAAGGAATTTCTGGAGACCATTCCTCAGAGTGAATATACTCAGACGGATATCCTGAAGGCTTTTGACAGCTTCGAATCGTGGTGCATGAGAAAGAATATTCTCAAGTCGGGTAAGGCTACAGGCGACGAAGGGTTCTTTTTAGAGCGAGACGATAACAATTGCAGTGCTTACGAGAAGCTTCAGTCCATGATCGGACTTGATGCCGTAAAGGAACAGATAGAAAAGATTATTCTTGCAAATAAGACCGAGAAGCAGCGTGAAAAGTACGGAAGCAATTCACGTGCAATGCATATGATATTTACAGGCAATCCTGGCACCGGAAAGACTGAGGTAGCTGAATTGGTAGCCAGGATTTGCAAGGAGAAGGGCATTCTTAAGAGTGGTGCCTTTGTTCAAAGAGCGGGAATGGACCTTGCTGGATTTTTCGCTGTTCTGAAAATAAAACAGGCGTTCGAACAGGCTAAAGGTGGCGTGCTCTTCATTGATGAAGCCTATTCGCTTTGCGGTGATACTGCCGTCACGGCTCTTATCAGAGAGATGGAATCCAGAAGGAAAGAAGTAATCGTTATTTTCGCAGGATATAAGGAACGAATGAAGGCATTCTTAGAGCAAAACGAAGGACTTGTCAGCAGGATTCCATATACCGTGAATTTCCCGGACTATAACGCCAGCGAATTACTGCAGATATACGACTATATATTGAAGCAGGATGGCTATACCGCTACACCCGGTGCCAGAGAGGAAGCCAGGGAGATATTCGAGAAGGCCTGCCGGATAGAAAACTTCGGCAACGGTCGTTATGCAAGAAATCTTGCAGAAAAGTCTACGCTCAACATGTCCGTGAGACTGGCCAGAAAATATGGTGATGAAGATATTCCTAAGGACAAGCTCTTCAAGGTTACTAAGGAAGATGTGTATATTCCTGATGACCCGATAGTTAACTGTAACAATGGTGAGAAGAGAAAGGGTAAGAAGGAACCTGAAAAGAACGGAAAGGAACAACTCGAATCCATGATCGGGCTCGAATCTGCCAAGTCGGTCATCGAAGGTGCTATCGCAACATTCAAGATGCAAAAGCGTCTGAGAAAGACGGGAATCGATATCGGAAGAAATACCATGCATATGGTATTTACCGGAAATCCCGGCACAGCCAAGACTACTATTGCAAGACTCGTTGCACAGATACTCAAGGAAGAGGGCGTTCTCTCGACCGGTGCATTTGTTGAGGCAGGCAGATCCGACCTTATCGCAGGTTATGAGGGTCAGACGGCGCTCAAAGTAAGAAAGAAGTTCAGTGATGCGATGGGCGGTGTGCTCTTCATTGATGAGGCATACTCATTGGATGAAAGCAGTTCACACGGCTTTGGTGACGAAGCCATCAACACAATCGTCCAGGAAATGGACAACAGGCGAGAGGATATGATTGTTATCTTTGCCGGATATCCTGACGAGATGAACCACTTCATTGAATGCAATCCGGGAATGTCTTCGAGGATTGCCATCCGTGTAAACTTCGATGACTACTCGACAGAAGAGCTCTGTGATATCACAAGGTTCCAAGTTGCCCAGAGGCACCTTAACATCACCGATGAAGCTGTTAAAAAGCTCGCACCCATATACGATGCCGCTCGTCAGAACAAGACATTCGGCAACGGAAGATATGTCAGAAGAGCTATAGAGCTTGCTATATCGAATCTGGCCATAAGACTCGACAGAATGAACGATAAGGACATCACAAAGGAAATCCTTACTACCATCACTGCCGAAGATATTGAAGCACCTTTATTGGATGAGACTGCAAAGCCAAAGAGACGCATTGGCTTTGCAGCCTGAAAGGAGGGACCATATGGAAAAGCGATTAAAAAACTTATTGGATAATACTATGAGATATATCAATGACAAGCAAAATGAATATATAGAAATGCCTGGTATGCATGGATTTAGTAGTTATCTCAAAAGTTGTGCGTTCGATATCTGGCAAAGACTCCAGACAAATACTCTTCATGAGGATTGGCTCTTAAGACTGAACAACAATATGAAAGCTTCTGAACAAAGGTACAGATTTCAAAATGGCCTTCCTAAACTCGATATGGCTGATTATCAGGACCCTTTGCTTGTACAATTGATGGGTTTTAACAATCATCTCTATGAAACAAATAAAGCTAACTACTCTTCAAAACATGATATTACTTCCGTTTTGGATAATATGAAGAGAACTGGCGAACGAATGAGTAACAGATCGAGTCTGTCATTTGAGCAATATCTTTCTGAAAACAAAATACAGCCGACAGCGAGTGTTTATAAACTGTTTTTGTTTTTGGAATATATAGAATGTTTTAGAAAAAGGAACAATCAAACGATAAAGACATTTTGTGAAGCATATAGTCCGGAAGAAATCGGGGTATATGCATATGCAACCAATAACATAATGTGCTTTAACCCAAAAACGATATTACAGAATCTCGGAGAAGATATAGATTATTCAGATATGGTCATTTCAAACAGCATAAAGCTATTCAGATTTATGAATAAACAACTATTAACCAATCTGCCGGATGATTATATCAGATTCGGTAAGAGTGGAATGTTAGATGACTTATTAATCTCAGATTTCAGTAGCACTTAATGGAGGAGTTAGATGATGAACAAAAAGATAAAAAAGGAACTGATAAATACATTAAGACTTATCGATGACAAGTGTTCTGAGTATAAAGACATTAAAGGAATGGAAGGTTTTATTACCAAGCTTGCAGAGATCCGTGCAAATATCTGTTTGAGACAAGCCGGAGATGAATTGTATGAAGAATGGCTCGTGGCAGTTTGTTCCGATATAAGGAGATACGAACACCAATACAAGTATGAAGCAGGTCTTTTGTCACCCGAAGAAACAGCGGCTGTAAAACAATTTAGAGATTTTATGTTGGGACCGTGCGATTTGCCAGAATGGGTAAAATAATAACTGTTTAAGCTATCATTATTTTATGTTTCGTAGGTAATATTACTTGTGTAACGGCTGCGACTTCTTCAAAAGCAATTAAAACGGCTGAGTAATGTGAGATTGTGAGTGCAGTGGTGATTGTATGAGATGGGTTGAGAGTTATTACGGATATGATTATATTTGTAATAGAACCATAACAACCAAAACTGCAAATAAAGACAAATGCCTCCCCGATGCAGAACTCTCTGATGAGCTTGAATATAGATGGTAACGGAACCGATGTGATCTATTATCAGATCCGGGTTATTTTGAACCTATTGCAGATTTCTTTGATCTCATTTCCTGTGAGATACATGTAGGCAGATTTACAGACCTCATCAGCAATTGTTTCAATGATTATTCTGTTTTTCTTGATAATCTCTCTTGTTAATGCATATTGTGTTTTTAATATATGTTCGATCAAGTCAAGAGTCTCGTGGTCAAGACTGTCTGTGACGAACAGTCTGTTTCCCATCCCAAGTTTCATCGTCATGATCTTGGCAAAATAAGTAGCATGTCTTAAGTCTGAACTTGCACCCTCATTTATTCCTTCTTCACCGAAGAATTCAACCTCAGCCGCTCTGCCAGCAAAAGAGGTTCTGATACTTCCCAAATAGTCTTCGAAGGTATAATTTGTCATTCTATTTTTTGTTTTGACATATCCGCCATAATTGCTTCTTGGAGAAATAGAAAGAATTGAAGCCTCCTCTCCGTTGTAGATATTTAGGAAAGCATGTCCGGCTTCGTGAATTGCAACTTTGCGAATCTCGTTTTCATCTGGAGATTCATTTTTCTCGCCATCACAAAACTCCTGATAGTACTCGATCAGTTGATCTCCGTTAAGTTTAATCTTCTTGCTCTTTTTGCCTTCCTGTCTGATTACTACACCAATAGTTCTTCTCATAGCATAGTTAATGAAGTTTTCGATTATAGCCAGACTCTTATAAGATGTAAGATCAACCAAAGTATCGATGTAAAACTCATCTACAGTCTGACCTTTCTTACTTAATGTTTTGGTAATGTATTCTTTTCTTTCTTCTGCTGAAGGAAGATCAACATAAATACTCTTGCCAAATCTTCTTAATACTGCCTGATCCAGGCTTCCGCCAATCGTTGAATCTGAATTATCAACAGAAGCGTTTGTTGCAGCGATGACAAATACCAGTTTTTTCTTGTTTGTTTTAAAGCCGTCCATCTCTGTCAGGAGTCTGTTACAAGCCAATTCCGAAATGTCATTTGCTCCTGTTCTTTGCTTTCCCAAAGCATCAAATTCATCGATGAAGATTATTGCCGGAGCATTTCTTCTGGCGGATTCAAACAGTTCTTTGACAGCATTCGGACCATTCATGGCAAGTTCTGATCCTGTCTTTTCGATAAACACCATTCCGGATTCGCCTGCCGTAGCTTTTGCAAGCATTGTTTTTCCTGTGCCAGGGTCTCCATACAATAAAACACCGCGTGATACCGGACAACCATTCATCTCATAAAAATCTGGATTCTTTACGTACTCAATAAAGTCCAACAACTCAAGCTTGGCATCTTTTGCACCGATGATATCGCTAAATCTGGTCTTGGGGCGTTCCAGATACGAAAGAATATTCTGCTTATCTGTTTTTCTTGATTCAAGATCAGCTACGGCAACGTTGCTGAGTCTGAACTTTGAAAAGTGTACGCACAGTTTATTTTCACCGGAAATTGTTACTTCATAATCAAAAACAAGATGCTTTTCCTCTTCAGTCAGTTCGTCAAGGCTTCTGACAAGATAAGCAGACTTCGCAGGATAGTACCACGTGGAATGATTAATATCAGAGCTGATAAAATCTCTTATGTTGAGCTTTTTCAGGTTTATTGCATCTTCTGGCCTGATATTGCCGGTATCGACCAAATAGATCGGCATTTTTGTTTTATCAATGAGATCCAATAAGCATCTGTATCCCTCGTTGGATTCACTCAAGGTGTAGCTGTTTTCCTTATCCGTGATGTCTACTACTGCATAATCATATTTAATGTTCTCGACGAATGCCTGTTGGAGTTTTTTCTCATTATCAACAACATGAATCTTAATCCAAGGGTTTTGTTTGCATTTTGTATTTTTATTTGTAACTGAAAAATATAAAACATTTATTGGATCATGTCCCTTTGTTTTATAGAATCTTGGAGGGAATATTCTGATAACGTCAGCATTTGATACGCTTTCGTCTAAAGGATCGCATGCAAATTCGATGGAAATGTCGTCGTCCGCCTCTAATTCACGGGATTTGAGGGTCAGGTCTTTGCAAATATCCTTAAAAAAAGCCTCGCTCTTCGCACTGATTACTCTGGCATCAGCGTTTCCAAGATTCATCAGTAAGCTTTGGCAGACATAATTGTTGGAATTGTTCTTGATATTTATTTTCCCGATGTCGTCATACTCATCACTGAAATCATTCATTATCTGGATAAATGAGTTTTCAATGATCTTCAACTTTGCGCCTGCCTCAAGATGATTAAACAGAATAATCTGTCCGGACGAAAATCTTGATATCAGCTCAGGCTTGAATGCGCGCTCATTGGTCAGAGCTTTCTTTATTGTCTCAACCGGAAGAGATGTCAGATTTGTATTCTCATTACCTTCGTATAAGTCTTTACCTGCATTCGTAGTAAAGATAATGATAGTATCCGTAAAAGAAGTATATTCATTTGTGAAACGTGATCTCAGTCTTGCACCATCAAGTATCTGAAGGAACAATAGCTGTATTTCAGGGCAGGCTTTTTCGATCTCATCAAACAAGAGAACGGCATTGGGGTTATCCCTGACATATTCAACGAGCAATCCATCTTTGGCATTTTTATATGTAGAGTCAAATCCGATGAAATTCAAGGCGCTGTCTTTATCAGGGTATTCTCCCATATTGAATACTTTCATCGGTCTTTCGATTGCTTGTGCTACCGTGCTAGCCAGTAAAGTTTTTCCGACACCGGGAGGACCCATGAACAAGTATGAAGCTTGAGGGCGATTTGGTTTTCTTGGGAAAAATTCCGAGTTAATATATGAGTCCATGAATTTGTCGATTGCACCATTCTGGCCAACGACTGTTTCTTTTAGTTTTTCGCGCAGTAACTCGCATTTTTCGATTTGTGCTGCTGTTTCTTTCAGGCTTTTCATTTCAATATCAGGCATAGTTCCTACTCCTTAAACCATCGGTCGGATTCATTACCAACAGCATTTTATTTATCTTCACTAATAAACTTCTCGTATGCAGTTTCAATGAACTCAGGTAATGATCCATTACCGTATCCTGTGATATAAACACCTTTTCTTGCTCTGGTCAGAGCAACATATAACTGCTTAATGTTTTTCGGAATTTCTTTATCTTTCATTTCTGTTACCGAAACAAAAATATAATCGTATTCTAATCCTTTTACTCTGTTATATTTTGAAAAACGTACAGCTCTGTTATCTCCGACCTCGTCATCCGATTTATCTTTCAGATTTACGCTCCGCACGTCTTTTCCCTGACTAAACCTATTAAAACTGCTGATATATGGTTCGATCGTGTTCCTATGGGATGCTCTTAAATCCAGACCGGATACAACACAAATATTGCGTGGAGTTACATGTTCTTCATCGATCAATCGCCATATTTCGTTATTGATGTATTCAAACTCACCTTCCTGATCATCAGAAAGATGTTTGTTTATTTCTCCTCCGCCATAATGACTCTCACATTCAAGGTCATGAAGAATATCCTGGTCAAGATCATCTACTTCTATTCCATCAAGCAGATTAGTAGCAAAGCGATATATTCTTTCTCTGGTCCTGTAATTGGTTGTTAAGACTTTGATATTATCTCTGACATTAATGCCGCAGATGCTCAAATGCGCTCTCTCGCTGTCGCTATTAAAGATTCGCTGTCTTGCATCACCAACAAGGAAAATATCATTTTCATGCTCCTCGCCGGCAATCACACGTAAATATCGCAAGTGCTCCGGATCAAGATCCTGACACTCGTCAACGATAATGTGCTTATATAAAGGATTCTCAGTCTTTTTAATTGTTTCAAGAGTGGCAGTTACTATGTCATATTTATCTTGATTCTTCGCTGATTCACGATATTTTTCGAACACTTTCCATACTGTCTGTCTCTTTTGAATTTCCGGATATATCTCTTTAATGAATTGTTCATCAGAAGGATAGTCACTGTATTTTGACAATAACTGTCTGTAACCCCATGCAAGAAACTTTTCTTCAGTAAATTCACTCAGATAACCGGCAGCGTCATGGTATTCCTTCATACAATAAGAAACTGAAATATCACTTTTTCCAGATACTACACTGTTGACGATATTTTCCCATTGACTCTCAATCTTCTTTTCATCAAAGATGATGTTAAGACCAGCGTTAACCTTGATCAACTGGTCAATATTGATTACATCGATTTTTTTAGCATTTTCTCCGCACACGGCCTCAATGCTGTTCTTAAATTCGCTGATCAGAGATGTGCTCTTAAATGTAAAAAGGATCTTCTCATTATCCTTCAGACTTTCGGCAAGATATTTTGCACGATACATTGCAATGACTGTTTTTCCCGTACCGGCAGCTCCGATAATCTTAGCCGGTCCGAAATAATCCTTTTCAGCATATTTTTTCTGAATTCGGAAAATGTGTGTGCGCCAATCGCGAAGAGAACGATTGATTACGTCAAATCCTTGTGTCAGATCCGGATTGAAATAGGCGAATAAAACCGCAAACGGATTTTTTTCCATGATAAGTGCTTCAAGAGCTTCGATGCTGTCTGCTTTCAAACCCAATTTCTTCAGCTCAATTTCGTCGTAATTTTTCAGCTCTTTTATTCTTTCAATCTTATCAGGCTCCACACCTATCAGTTTGTAGAAATCATCATCTATATCAGAAAATCTGATCCCTGATTCCTCGATATCTTTCTGTTCTGGCAGATCATCATCTGTTAATGACAGGATCGATCCGTTGTCGGTGCAAACAGGAGCATAGAATATTTCGGGTTTTTTATCAAAATCCATCTTCTGTTTTACAGACTCATCAAATTTACCATTAGGCCATTCGCTTCCGTTTCCTGCGTAGGAATTGTATATGCTGGTTTGTGTATCTTTTCCGTTATTACTTTCGTGAGGGCCTATATCTGCAAAATAATATGTGTCCACTATATCTGATGAGTTGTCATCTTTTTCTTTTTGCAATGCAAAAATAACACGATACTGACGATCGATCCTGAATGAATAGTAATCGCTGTCTTTCAGAGTTTCAGGCTTGAAAACAGATGCCTGCTTAAGAGAATCATTTTTGATGTTTTTCATTCTGGAAGCACAATCAATAAGGAACATAGAAATAAGCGCTTTTTCATTCTCATATCCGGCATCCTTGAGCCTTTGCGTTATTTTTTTATCTCCCGCAATTCTCTTGAATTTCTTTGAGGTGAAAACTCTAACCTTGATGTTCTCTTTTCCCATTACTGCTGCCTCCGGAAAACAAAATACCGATCAGTCAAAACAGCTGAACAGTTAACTATTGGTAGTATAACAAACCATCAAAAAACTTTAAAGATAAGCACGTTAGTTGGTTTAGCTTTTGAGGATAAGTAAGGAAATAAAGTGATGATGTGCCGAAGAGATACATAAAAGTAGCGCTAGTTTTTCATTAATGGTCAATTAAAGTTTTCGACCGTTAAATTTTCGACCCATTTCAAAATACCGGATCAAAAACAGTCCCATTAATGTCATGCAAGGCCAAATTTTTGGTGATACAATTTAGTCAACCATAAAGAGTGCGCGAGGGACAAGCCCTGTGACCGCACAGCAACCTGCCATATGGCAAGGTGCTAAAGCTTGAATGATGGTGAACATTACCTCTGTAAGCTCTCATCATTTGAGCAGAAGACGATCAAAAACTATTTTGGAGGTAATGATAATGATTAGAGTACCAGAAGACAAAGCTGTAGAAGTATTGGGACGTTACCAGATGTTTGAAGAGACTGGTCTGCTTGTGCACGAAGATGAAGTTTGGCTTCGTGTTACGGAAGAACAGTACAACAGGATTAAAGATTCTTATGATTCAGGCAATTATAAGAAAATGAATGACGATGAGTCCTTGCTTGACTTGTGTGAACTTTTTGCAAAAGAAGCCAGAATGGCAAAATGGCAGACGTTTGTTTTTGAATACCCGACAGATATTATACAGGGTCTAACTTTTGAAGATGAAACAAAAGGACAGTGGGATGCTGAAGCATTCGAAGAACTGGCAGATACCATTTTGAATGGCACTTTTGATGAAGAGTATGATAAGGAAATACAGAAGATGGTCGATGAAGTTTTTAATAACTGGGATAAGTACGAAGCTATAGAAAAGGCAATTGATGACCTTAATTCATGGATGAGGGAAAGTGGTTTTGAATACGGAGATTACAGTTACAAGATAACGGATGCGGATGGCAGGCAGATTTTCTGGTTTAACCTGGCTTGGCCTTTCGGCGTCTATGGATTACAGAGAGGTTTTACCAAACCGGTTGCTCTGAATATTGATGCCCCGCAGGACCTGGTGAGAAAAGCAGAAGAACATGGATTTACCTGCTTCACAAGCATTGATGAGTTTAAGGTTTACATTGAGAAGAATTATTTAGGGAGGCATGATAAAAAGTAAAACAGGGGCGATGTGAAAGCTATCACGGTTGTATTATTCAGGTACAACAGTGAGACAGAGTAGATACTAACTCGACATATTTACTGATCCAAAGAGGTCGCTAGGGA
>Ga0310691_10001857_pt1 | contig 30333 bp, 47 predicted proteins | sample 176DNAGHGlowgp2_FD_203887 | JGI IMG/M metagenome (GOLD analysis project Ga0310691, IMG submission 203887) | Sheep rumen microbial communities from Palmerston North, Manawatu-Wanganui, New Zealand - 1766 DNA GHGlow gp2 (v2) (version 2) | ecosystem: Host-associated > Mammals > Digestive system >... | reverse complement strand
CTGTACAAAATGGGCCCCATTTTTTCTGAAGAGGGGTATGCGGTCTCAGTACCAGAGCTTGCGCTTGGCCTCGGCCTTCTGCCTCTTGCGCTCGACAGACTCTCGCTGAGTCTGCTTCAGATGACACTCATGACAGATAGACATGAGATTGTAATAGTCAAGGAAAAGGGTCCAGTCTCCGTTATGAGCTCGGATGTGATGAACCTCGGTTGCCGGTGCTCCACAGATCTCACATTCTGGACACTGGCGCAACTTCTCGGACCTGAGCTTTCTCCACTTCGGAGAGTTGTACATTTCATCCCATCGTCCATGTTGCGCTGTCTGATAAGCACCCCGTTTCTCTCGGTCTTTGAACTCAAGAGACTGATGCTCGATACAATATGACTTGCCGATGTCACACAACCGTGTGCACCCTGGAGCCTTGCAGATCTTCTTCAACGGCATCCCTGACCTCCTTCATCTTCTTTGAGAACTCAGCTCTGAACTTTTTGTCCTCGATTGCTTTTCTGATATCCTTCCAGTTGATACGGCTCTCGATTACCTGCGCTGCCAGTTTCGTTGCCTCGGAACCGTCCTCAATCTGAGAAGTGATCCAGCCAGCATAATCGTCATATAGTTCAACCTCTCCCTGTTCTACAGGCTGGTCTGAATCCTCATAAGGAACAAGCCTTCCGTCCGATGCTCTTGGCTTGGAGTAGTAGAACATCGCATTCCTGACGTAAGCAGACGGAGCAGAGCTGATTACCTCTTTCCCTGTCTCCATCAAACGCATGCAGATGTCGGCAGCCAGATCCAGCACCCCGTCTTCATCATCAAGTAGTCTTTCTCTTTCGTTGATTTTGAGTTCGAGATTTACCAGAGTTCTGTACAGTTCTCCGACCTTCTGAGGGTCCTTTGTCTGTAGATACTCGCTCTGCAATCTCAGGATCAGGCTGTGATGCTTTGGCATTCATCAACTCCTTGGTTATGTATTCATCACACCGACATGGTGGAACAGGATTCCATCCACCACGGTTGATCATCGTTATATTGAAGCACTGGACCTTAATCCCTGTCGGATCATACCAGTGGCAACCATCACAGGCTTCTGTCTTCATCATCGTCTCCGTTAATCAAATACAGAATGAAGACAGCCAATAGCAAAAACAGAATTAAGCATACAATTGCACCACCCATTCAGTCCTCCTCGGCTGGTAGTTCCAGCCATAACTTCAATCGTTCCTTGCCGGTGTTGTAGTAACATGTCGGACAAGCCGCTGCATTACCCATGAACCGATAGATCAGATCCAGCAGTTCCTCATCTGTCATCTTCCGAACTCTGTCTGCATTGGTCATAGCTTCAGCTCCTTCACCCATTCGGCAAACTTCTGGATAAGCCAGAGCCTTCCCCTGTAGAACTCAACAGTCCTCTTTGCGAAAGCATCTTTCCTCTTAGACCAGAAGTTCACATTGCAGCGCATATCGTCTTCCATCCGCTCAAGTCTGCTCATCAGCTCAGGCTTTGTCATTCGGTGCTTCCTCCTTGAACTTCTTCATGCACTTGGCGCAGATGTATAAGACTCCCAGTATCGGCATGCGTCCGTTCCAGGCTTTCCAATAGTTGTCGCTGTCTTTCAGCTCTTTTCCACATTTGCAACAATTCAACACTTCAATCTCCTCTGTTTGAGTGCACCTCGGAATCGAACCGAGAAAGGGCCTTCCCAGTGCACCCAGAGCTTTAATCTCTGACGGGATCTCTGCTCAGCGATTAGGCTTTCTCAATCTATATCCAAAAATCAAAACTCCTTTTGCCTCTTTCACCACAGGGCTACTTGGCTAGGAATTACTCGCATATCTATCGACATGCACCCCGTCAGCAACCTTGCCATAGTCTCCAGTAAACTTCACTGGATTATGACAAGTCGGACAGGTCACATTCGTCACCCCGTTGAACTTGATCTCATCCACCCTGAGCGTCAGAATGGTGTGACAGATGTTGCATGTTTTCTTGTATGAAATCGGTGCTCTATACTTCATCCTTTACCTCCACTTTCTCAACACGGAAGAAACCTCCCATGATTGCCGTCCCTTTACTCAATGCACAATGCAGAACCTGCTTGTTCTTTAATCCCAGGACATGAGCCACCTCATCACCGGTGCCACAGAACCAGGGCAGTTCCTTCTCGGTTGTTTCAACAATCATGTACAGCTTCATACGGCCTCTACTAAGGCTTGAGCCATTTTTGGACAAACGGCATTTCCTATCTGTTTGACTACATCAGCCCTGTTGCCGGTGAAAACGTAATCCTTTGGGAAACTCTGTGCAGCTGAGAGCTCATGAGGCTGAAGCATTCTAAAACCAAGTCTCACATCATGCCTCTGTTCAATGAGTGCAAATCTCTCCTTGGTTGTAACAACAGGCAAAGGTCCTCGATGCGGATCATGGCACACCCCGTTGCTGTAATACTCCATGACAAGCGCATGATGAGCACCTGAACATGACACTGTTGATAATGGCTCGGATACTGGTCTGCATCCGCTATTGCTACGCATTTCTGCAATTAACGGCTGGACTAGTCCGTATCTGTTTGAAGTATCCAGAACTGGAACAGGTTCCGTTATTGGATGGACCCTGTTTTCACCACCGTTATACCGACAAAGAAACGGCTTTGCTTCTTCTCCCCAGTATTTGGCAATCCCGTTGAGAATGCGCCTCATGGTAGCCTCTGCAAGAGGTTTCTCCCTTTCATCAATAGCCTTGCATGGAATAGACCAGTCTATTATTCTGCTTGCCGGTATCCACGGAAGACGATTATCTGAGAATAGGCTGTTCTCTGTTGTTGTAGTTCTTGTGTACCTCGGCTCAGGCCAGATGATTTTCTTTCCACCTCTGACAGCCTGGAGAAAAAACCTTGTCCTTGTTGTAGGAGCTCCGAAGTCTGCTGCATTGCAGAATCTCCAGTCAACGGTATATCCCATTGCTCTGATCGCATTGACAAACATACCGAAGAACTCTCCTTTCCTGGACTGAATCGGCCTGTCATCCCTGCCTAGAGGTCCCCATGTGACAAACTCCTTCACGTTCTCGACAATCAGACGCTTTACATCAAGCATAGTCAGCCAGCGCAGAATATCGAACGGAGTGCATCTGCTCTGATCATCCATAGGCTTGCCACCCCGTGCTACAGAGAAGTTTGTGCATTCAGGGCTGGCCCACATCAGTTCTACCTGTCTGTCCTTTATCAGATCTGTGGGAATAACTGTCTGTATGTCCTGACAGACACATTCATCTTTGGGGAAGTTTTTAGAATGTGTTTCGCATGCTCTTTCCCAATGGTTGACGGCAAAGAGTTTGATGTCATCACCCATTGCCCAGTGAATACCCTGTGATTCACCACCGGCACCGCAGAATAGATCTACTACAACAGGTTTCTTTTTCGCACTCATCCCATCACCTCAACCGAAATCGAAAAACATCTGCCCACCAGATACCTCGGTATTGCGCTTCATTTCACGAATTGCCTTTTCAAGCGCACTCTGTTTCATCTGTTCTTCCTTTACCCTGGACCTTGACTCATTCAGACATGTAACAAGCTCGTCAACCGTAGCAGGTCTTTTATAACCTCTCTGTTTTGAACTGGAGATAATCAGCGTCTCAGGCTTTTTCCTCAGTTCGTTTATCTCGTCCCTTATCTTCCTGTCGGAAAGGCCAGTCATGCGGACAAGCTCTTCCCTCGTTACATAGTGGTCTTTGGGAATCAGGTTATATATCTCCATGTTTACCTCCCTGTAAACGGGTCAAAGTCAGGATCATCTTCTTCGGACTCCGTTACCATCGGCTTGTTCCTCAGATCCTCTCCGCTCAGCTCAACCAGATAGCCACCTCTGTACCTTGAACGCAGCTGACTGGAGAAGAGCGGTTCACCGTTTTCCATCGGTCCGAATATCTCATTCGGCTTTCTGTTGGTCAGAAGCACTGTCGGCAGATCATTGGAATAACGGATGTTTAGAATCTGCTCTATGGTCCTCTTGTCCGATGGTGTCCACTGGGTCATTCCAAACTCGTCAATCACCAGTACACCGCAGCTGTTGGTCCAGAAACCGAAACCTGATTCTCCGAAACCACTCACAGATCTGAGCAGCATCCCTTCGTAGATGTATCTCGGTTCATGGAATACACAGTCATTGATTGAATCCAGGAGAGCAACCGCATGAATGAAAGCGCAACCGATATAGGTCTTGCCGGTGCCGTTCCCTCCGCTGATTACCATTGTTCTGTGAGCATGAGGATCATTCACCATGTCCCACAGGTAATTGAAGACTCTCAGCTGCTTCTCGTTCTGAGGGTCAATATCGTTGATGTTCATTTTCCTCAGTCCTCTGGGTATTCCGTATTCCGCTACTGGGATGTCATTAGCTACAACCTGATGTGTATGGACATCCCTGAAACCGTTCCACCATTTTTTCTTAGAAAGTGACCATGTGTTCATTCAAACCTTACCTCCGGTTCAGGAGAGTCTTCTCTCGTTCCGTCTGCAACAATGCTCATTGCAATGTTGGTTCCCTTGATTGTTTCCTTCGGCTTCTTTGCAATGTTGTCGAAATTGCCGTTGAGGGCCTTGCTGAAATTCTTCGGACGCATCAGCCAGTCGAATGATGCCTGGAAGGTCACATCAGCCCTGTTGTTGAGGAAATCGCTTGCCTCGGCTTTCTTGAATACGGTTGTGAAGTCTTCAAGTGTGTATTCGGCATATCTGGCTTTCACGTTGCGCTTGATCTCGTCCGTATACTTGTTCACTGGACGGACCTTGCTCATAGAAGGGCAGAGCTCATAGTACATTTCAAGGATTTTCTGATATGGAACCTTCCCTGATTTTTTCTGAGTAGAGGATGAATCGGAACTAATATCTTCTGTAACGTTAGTGGAAGAAGATATATTATTATTACTCTTACTCTTATTCTTACTCTTACTCTCGTTATCTTCCGTAACGCATACCGTTACGCATGCGTTACTTTCCGTAACGCTTAAGTCTTCCAAGGCTCTCAGTTTCTTCCTTTCCCTGAACCTGTCTTGCCTTCTGGCACCGGCTGTATTGGATTTGGAACCTATCATCTTTTCAACCTCGACCATGTAATAGGTTCCATCGTTCAATATCTCCATCAGACCAAGTTCTGAGAAAACCTTGACTGCGCTCCGAACAATGTCGATGTTGGTATCTGTGATGGTTGAAAGCATCTGCTCGTTGTATGGAATAGTGTCTGAGAATCGGAGATAACCTTCATGATCAATGCTCTCGCAGAGAAGTTTCAGGTAGAACAGAATGTAGTCCTTGCCATTGGGCATTCCCTCGACAATACGGACATCGTGACGCTTGAAAAAATCACGCTGCAACTTCAGCCAGAAATATCTGGATTCGCTATCTGCCATATTTTCTTCTCCTTTTCTCACTAAGTCTTTTTTCCAGCTTCAGAAACATCTTGCCGGTGAACCACCGTTGACGCTGCCATTTATCTAAGTCCGAGAGGAAACGCTGGAACCCCTCGGACTCGGTTCTTATCTGATCTGCAAAATTCATCAGTATCCTTCCTCATCATCAAAAGGTCCTAGCACAGGATTATTCCTGGAGAAGGTTTTCTTCCTGATCTCGCTCATTCCCACCCAGTTCCGGTGCATCAGGTTCATCCATTCCGACAGGGAATGTGTCTCCAGATACTCCAGCTGGCAGTCATGCTTCAGTGCTTCAGAGAACTCCGCATCGTTGTGCGCTTTCTCATGGCATGAAGGGCAGAGCTCAATAGTGAAGTCCATCCTCTCGGAGATCACTCTCCACCTGCCACCGAATATGTGATGAATATGCGTCTCACCATACAGACCACATACCTGGCACCGGTGCTTCTTGGACCTCGTTTTATCTCTCATTGCACCTTCTTCTTGAATGAAAAGTTGATGCTCATGCTCTCGATGCTGTATTTCGTCACCGAAAGCCCGTCTACCGTGAACCCCTCAGGCAGCTTGTCCTGTACCTTCTCCAATGCTGTAAGGAAATAGTTGATAAGCTCACTGAGTCCGTCTTTTTTTTCCTGATTCTGTTCCATCACTCGTTCCTCCTGTGAAGTCCTCATGCCCCCCGCCTCCTAGAGGGCAATCGGATCGAACTTCTAAACTTTAATGGCGAAAAAAATGGTTGAAGAAAAACTCCCAAGTGGTCGAAGGCATTTCCCTCTTAAGTGAAAGGGTCACATCCGAATCAGTCTGCGCCAGGGCGAACAAACATGTGCGCTAAACTACCTGCTTATTGAGAATCCATTCATCAATATCGGTTGCCCTCCACCTCAGAACGTTTCCTACTTCAATGGGATGAGGAAGCGCATCAGGATCCTTGCAACGAAGGGCCCTGACCGCTCCGTAAGACATGCCCAGGACCTCGCTCAGCTGCTTCATGGTCAGCAGTGCAGTAATCCTCATATAAGGGCGCATGGTCTCCGGTACACAGCTCATCGGTGTTCCGTTCTTGGAGCCAGCTGGTCTACCTGCCATTACTGGGCCTCCTGAGTTTTTGAAACTGTTGATAGTTCTCTTTTGATTAGCTGACCAAGCCATCCCTGAAAGGTCATCCCTTTGGACTTAGCCATTCTTTTAGCCTCAAGAACTTCATCTCTTGAGACAGCTGCTTTTAATTGTTCGTAGGATTTTTCCGTCTGCATGGCTTCATATTAGTATGGTTTTTCCTACTATGTCAACACAATTGTTTCTTTTTTGTTTCATTTTCGTAAGATTTTTCTTACTATTGGATTTATGGGAGAAGAGAGAAATAATTTAGGCTATGCCTTTTGGCAGAATGTTGACTTATTCAGAGGCGAGAAATCCATTGCGGAAATTGCAAGGGAACAAGGGCTCAAGTACCAAAGGCTTAAAGAGCAGAGATCTGATAACACAATACCCCGTGCAGACTATGCTTATCTGATTGCAAAGAGTATTGGAGTTTCCGTTGAAAGTCTGTTCACAGGAAAGAGAGAAGTTTCAGATCCTCGGATTGAAGCTGTGATTAAATTCTTGAAAGAAGATGAAGAAAAGCTGACATCCTTTGAGGCTTTGTTTTTTGGGGGAGTTGCTGGTCAATCGTCAGAAATTAGTTAGGAGGTATACATGTTCTGGTTGTTTTTGATTATAGCTATTATCGTTGTGATAGTGATCTTCAATAAAAATAGTGGGAGATCTTCAAATACTTATACTCCTCCGCAGACATCAGGATATGCAGATACACCGAGGCCCAGCTTTACAAGAGGAACACTTTATGCTGCCGTTTATCCATATGGTTTCTGGAGTGTTTGCACTTATACATGTGATGCAACCTATGATGAAGGCGATCTTGTTGTAGTAGACATAAAGGGAAAACAATACCCTGGAAGAATAGTCAATCTCTCAAGTACATGGCCTGAAGAAGTACCCAGAAACGTTACCCTCAAGCCTGTACTGAGAAGACTCAAGGCAACAGATAAGGGCCGTCTTGAGTTCTGGTCTGATAAGATTGACGAGTTCTTTAGGCAATAGCACTCTGCTGGACCTCAAGTATCTGCCTCAGATCCTCCGGTTCAAGATGGGCATAATGCTCGGTCATGCTTTCATCCTCATGTCCGATAACAGCCCTGATTTTCTCTCCCTGGACTCCAGCTGCTATAAGTCTTGTATTGAAGTAATGACGTAAAGAGTGGAATGAGAGAATGGTCCCTTCAGGCGCAACAATTCCAAGATCATCCATGCGGTCTTTCAGTTTCTTCTCGAAATAGCTATTGCTCACTGGATGCACCCCGTCAAAAGAGAACACATAATCGCCACCAGAATTGACTTTCTCAATCAGTTGTCTAATTTCATCGGTAATCGGAACAAGACGGCTGTAGCCTGATTTCGTACACTTTCTGCCATCATCATGGTTGTTGTATGAAGCGTTGACCTCGATGTAGGAACTATGAATCTGCTCTTGCCACAATGCTCGGATCTCCCCAGCTCTCATTCCTGTAACGGCTGCAAGTCTACAGGCCGAGGACGCAATGTTGTTGTCCCACCCTGAGAGAATGGCCTTGATCTGTTCTCTGGTGAAAGCAATCCTTCTCTTGGAGTCAGCATCCTTAGATAAAGGCTTTACCTTCAGCGCAACATTGTCACTGATCAGACCGTCTTCCATTGCAACGGAGAGAACCTGCCTGATGATGGTCAGTACATTGTTTGCGGTCTTGTTGGAGATCTCCGCTTTCTTCGGAAGGGCAATGAGCCAGCGGTTGATGTCTCCGAGAGTTATTCCCTCGATAGCCAGCTTGCCGAAGTGAGGAAGGACATAATTCTCAAGGTAGAAGCGGTTAGTCTTGGCTTGCTTCTGAGAATACTTGTATCCTCTTGCAAGCCGTCCCTGGATGTATGGACACTGATCGTAGATGTAGAAGTTCTGACAGTATTCGGAGAAGGTTGTAAATGGCAGCGCATCCTTGAATGTCAGAAGCGTTCCGTTCCTCAGTCTCTCCGAGGCTACGATGTTAGCCTGAGTCTTGTTTTTCTTGCCGGTGCTCTTCTGGAATTTTCTTCCATAACGGTCATAAGTCCAGTAATACCAGAAGCCGTTTCTGCGTCTGTAAAGAGTAAATGTTCCCTCCGTCATTGATGTCCTCCTATGACATATTGTTGACAGTGGGAGTTCTTGTTCTTCTATATTTCCTTTCGCCAATTAGAAATATTCTAAGCGGCATACGGGAGTCGGAAATAGAAAGGACAATAACTCGTTCCGTTAATTATTGTTACTGTATGTAATTTATTTTTGCAATACCCCAAATAAAGCGTTTATTTGAGGAAAAAATCGTTGACAATTTCGTTGACAAAAAGTTGAGCCCTCTGGTGAGGGCAGAGGGCTCGGTTAAAAAGGAGGTCAATAACGAACAGATAGATCAGAGAAGGAAGGATCAGGCTCTCAAATCATTTGTCTCGATCTCGAAGTTTAATAAGATAATCCTCAAGGGATTCGGCATACACTTCCCAGTCTTCCCAGGCTTTCAGATATGTAGCCGAATTGAGGACTATATCATCAATCGTCTTGATGTCTTCAACGATAACAAGGCGATTGTTGTCAGGTCTGGAATCGAACAGGATTTCAATTCCAGGGCCCAGATCTATAGGTTCGACTTTCTGGACTTCGGTGTGTTTGCACCCCGTCAGAAGAATACCGGTAATCAGAAGAAGGACGATGACGGATTTCTTCACTTTCTGATGTTCCTTTGCTGCCAAATTGTTGCTCTCTCTGCAAGTCTCTTGGCTGCTTCAATGGCATAGTCTATGTTCTCTGTTTCTTCGGCTTCTTTGTAGTCCCTGCGGAACTCCTCGAAGTATCCGTCAATTGCGTCCCTCTCGGCTGTGGACTGTCGCACTGTCTTGGCAGCTTCAACAACAAGCTCCTTCTCAGCCTCGGCTTTCTCTGCCTTGGCCTTCTCGATGGTAACTTGCCCTGAGATCTTCGTCTTGGTATCGGATGTTCCCTTGACCTTGCCGAAGATGAAAGCTCCGATTATAGCCACAATCCCCATAAGGAACGCATAAATGCCACTCATACCTTTACAACCTTCTTTCCCTTGAGCTGGAAGTAGTTTCCGTTACCATCGGTGTAAAGATGGTCAGAAACCTTTGTAAGTCCCTCAAGCGGATCCTTCTTCGGCTCTTTCTCGACAGGCTTCTTCGGCTCTTTCTCAGCATGCTTCTTGAGTGCGCTCAGAATGCCCTTGATTCCGTACATGCTGAACACATACTGGAAGATGTATACCAGGCAGATCCAGACAGGCCACATGATGCCATTACCGGGGAGAGGCATTGTATCAACAAGCAGTCTGGTGAAAGCAATGACCATGCCCCATGTTACGCACTGGATGAGAACAGTCTTGATAACATTGACAGCAGCAATAATGTGGTCATGTCCAGCCAGTTTGCTCTCAAGCCAGTTGATAGCCTTCTTGAGTGTGATCTCCGTGATGATGGCAATCACGAAGCCGATGACAACCATCATAAGAAATGAGTTGCCATAGTCAGCGAAAAAAGCCTTGATGGTTTCCATATATTTCTCCTTGCAAGTGTGAAATTCAAACGAGTGTCTTAACTACAGGAATAACAGCATCTATGACCTTCTCAGGAATGTCTGAACCCTGCTTGAGCAGCACAATTGTTGTGACCATGATTACTGCACCGACTATGATCAGGCAGTTCCTAAGTAACTTGATGCTTGCAAGCATCCCTTCCTGTTTTGTCTTGATTTCCTTCACATCGACCTCCATGTTGGTCTGGGCTTTCTTAATATCCTGGACATCCTTAGTCAGCTCATCAATCTTATCATAGAGGTCTCCGACATCCTCTCTGGTCTCGTTGATGGACTTCCATGCGCTTGAAGCCTTATCTTCAACTTTTCCGAGGCGATCTCTAAATTCAGCATTATCTCTCTCAAGGTTGTATACTCTCTGCTCGATGTCCATAATTCCCTCATAAAAGTATGTGTAAGAGACCTCCGAAAAAACGGAGGTCCCTGAAGAAAAAGAGGATAAATTCTGAGAGGTTTTCTCAAGCGTATTTTCTGTACTGGTTCTTGAGCTCTCCCTTGCTGGTGTAGATGTACTTCATGGTTGTATCCAGCCTTTCATGACCGAGGATCTGCGCCACGTTCTGAATCTCCATGCCATGATCTATGAGGTTGGTTGCAAGAGTTCTTCTGAAACGGTGAGGAAAAGCATTCTCTACACCGGCAGACTCAGCCAAGTTCCTGAGCATGTTCCGAACACCGCCAGGAGTGAGCCGTTCATGTTTTCTTCCGATGAACAGCGCATCCATATCGTCCTTTCTTTCGGAGAAGTATCTCTTGAGGACCATGATTGTGACATCATCCAGGAAAACCGTTCTCTCCTTGTTGCCCTTGCCCAGAACAGTGATCTCCTTGTTGGTGAAGTCGATTGCATCCTTATTGAGGCTGCATACTTCACCGATACGGCACCCCGTTGACATCAACAGGCAGATGATGGCCTTGTCCCTGGATGTCTTGCATTTCTCCTTGAGCCTTTCAATGTCGGTCTGCGAGTATGGCTTTCTGACTTTCTTCTGGACCTTGATTGCTCCGAGGTTTGCAGTCGGATCTGATTTCAGAAGACCTTCCTTGTGGAGCCATCCGAAGAGAGAGGACAGACATTCCCTGTTGCCGTCTAGGGTACAGTCGGACAGTCCTCTGGCTTTTTCGTCTGCGAGGTATTTCCTCAGATGAAAGACGGAGACATCCCTGAGCGGAACTCCCATCTTGTTCAAAGCCTTTCGGCAGATGTAGTCATACCTTGCAATGGTCTTGGCAGATCTACCTTCCACTTCCTTTGCTGAAAGGAATGCTTTCAGGAAGTCCTCTGTCTCGGAATCTGCACCGGTGGGAGTTTCTTCCAGATCAATCGTAAATTTTCCAATTCTTTCGGAGATATTTGCCATGACCTCATCAATGTTCTCTGCACTGATGTAGTGTCCGACAACCGTTGAGAGCTCTCTGAGCAGCTGCGCTCTTGATGCTATTGACATGCTGTGCCTCCTGTTGTAATGTTGTACTGTATTACAGTGCTTAATCTACACTGTTTAATAGTACAAGTCAAGAGAGAACGGAGAAAAAAGTGAACGAGGCCAGAAAGAGAGCAAATGTAAAATGGGATAAGGAGAACATGACCACCCTTGCCTGTAGAGTAACGAAGATCAGGGCCCAGGCTTTCAAGGATGCGTGTGCAGCTCTGGACACTCTACCGAGTAGAGTATTCCAGGAGGCCATAGATCGGACGATAGCTGAGGCAAACAAAAAAACCGGAGAGTAATCTCCGGTATTTTTTTATCATGCAAAGCCACGTTTAAGTTCCTAGCACCACCAGTAAGTATCTTCTCTTTTCTTAAATTCTTCCAACCGATTCGTCCCGTCTGAGTACAGAATATATATCCCATCAAATTCATCGTGGAATCGTTTTCCATCAGCAAGAATATCTGAATCAATTACATCTTCATGCCCATCCTTGTAATGGACAGTTGCGATTTCATCACCAGTAATTACGGATATGACGATGGTATCAATCTCGTCCAACTTGTCCAAGTCAACATCGGTCTTGTATTTTCTTTTATCGTAGGTCATCAACTCTAATGATGTCATGTTGTTGCCTCTACTACTGTCGGAGCATCCTCGATAATGCCTAGAATCTCATAACCCATAAGCGTGTCATACTGTGTCCTATGGTCTCCCCCATATTTAGGCTGAAACATCATTGGGTCATATCCACTTTCGGTTAGTATCTTATCAGCATCTACTAGCCTTCCATGCTCGTCAGGTATCTCTCCAAGGATAGGACAATTTGACGGTCTGTACAGTTGCCAATCATTTCTAAGCCTGTTTCCTGTCCTGTTGCAGAAGTTGCCATCATTTGCAGGGTTGCAATCACAACAGACCGCACAGCAAGAGGGTATTTCCCCTTTAATTATCAGAGCCATCATTTGCCTCCAAGACAGTAGGTGCGTGGTCAATATCAAAGACCGATACAACATTTTCGCAAAACTCATTATATGAGTGTTTCTGCTTTTCCTTTACCTTGTCAGCGTCTATCAACCTTCCATGTGGTGGTAGTTCGATTGCCTTTGCCTTGTTTGGTATTATCTCACCACTATACATTCCAATCTCATATACTGTTCCGTCAGAATATATCTTCAAGTTGATACATGATTCACCTTTCTTCGGTAGGGCTAATCCTTTAATCAGTACGTCCATCTTCATTCTCCTCTATCTTCTGCCACTCGATTATTTCCCCGTGGGCATATCTCCAATCCATCCCATACACGCAAGGAGTAAGGTAGTTGGTATCGTAGATAATTTCATCATCTAATTTGACTTTCATCAGATACCACCCTTCCTCAGTTGGTGTGCCAGTATGCCAGTTGCTACGCTCTGCCAGTAGATTCTTAATAAATGATATCAGCCATTCCTCTGTAACTTCGGTTTCCCCATTTGGATTGAAAGGTACTGCCGTCCCTATCTCACTCGGCTTCATCTTCAACACGTTCTCAAAAAACTCACGCTTTGTCATTTGTCTTCCTCCTTCCGTGTGTTCCACTTTTCTATCAGCTTATCCTTTGCCCTTTGCTTTGCCAAAATATCATTCTCGTCAAACAACTCGGACTCCATGAACAGACGGCATCCGCAACTGACATTCGGCTCGTTTCCACTTGCAATAATGCTCCAATAGTTGCCGTAGCTTGCTATCGTCACTTTTCCCCCACAGAATGGGCATTCCTTTAGTTCTGTCATTTGTCCTTCTCCTTAAACGGCATCATGCTAGGCATCCACGCCAAAACCTTCCAGTTGTGCGAAAGTCTGAAATCTGCTTCTTTCCAGTTCTCGGCATATATGATGTCCTTCACATACCAACCAACTCTCGACCCTTCCATGTGGATATATGCCTCAGTAACGAATCTCTGCCCGAAACAGTTGACGATAGTAACGAGCATACTGCCACCGAATTGTGGCATATCATCCCAAGTCCTAAATGGAGTCCAGTTCCACAAGTCTTTCTCTTTAGCGTATTCCTTCTCCACCACCTTCCTCACAGTATCACTCCGATTCTTGTAATCGTTGATGCGTTGAAGGTAGTCCACTTTCTCGATGAACTCGTCATCGACCTTAACCTTTAGTTCCTTGTCTTTCATGGCTACATTATACGGCAAACATGGGAACAAAACAAGATTGAAATGGCATAAAAAGACCCCCATTTCTGAGGGTCTGATTTCAGTTTTCAAGAGTGACCTTCTGTTTGAAATTGCCACAATAAACCAAGTTGTCTTTCCATGATGTTGACGGATATGACGGATAAGAAGGATAGGTTATCGGATAGGTTATTACCGGCTCGTCTATCATGTCGATTATCTTGAACACATCCTCTTTCGGCACATCGGTCTTGTCCTTGAACATCATGTCGATTACTTCTTTGGCTTGTGCTTTCGTCATTTCAATCTCTCCTTGACCTCTGCCTTTACTGCTTCGGCTTCCTCATAATAGGCTTCAAATTCAGCCGACAGAGGCACGTTCAGAGCATCGGCTAGTCTTTTAATCTCCTTGCGTAAAAGTGCGTTCTCATCACCGTATTTGTGGTTCTCCGAAATGGTCTTGTCAATCTCCATGCCCTCAAGGTTGTTTTTCTTCAATAAAAGGTCACGATTGGTCATGTAGTCCTCCTTAAAGTGTGATGAAACCGACCGAGAAGTTTCCGTCTATCGGTTCTTCGGTCTGTGCAGAAATCGTACCGTCTGCTTCAGTGAGGATGGTGGGGTTCTGAATCGGTTCGAGTTGCTCCGTGGTGGGATTGGCTAACTCGTAATAAAGTGTTCCACTAGGAGCAGTAGAAGAACTTCCGTTGTAGCAGATTATCTGACCGCTTCCGTTCTGTCCTATGGCATTGGGGTAGTTTCCAGTAATGGCATTACCGCCAGTCATTACGTTGAATTTATCGCAAGTCCAGTTAGGAACACCATCAGAGCCGACTATCTTTGCATCGGATATAGCAGAACTCAACCACCATCCGTTCAAAGATGTGTTGTATGTCCACGTTAAGGTTGAAAGGTCTTTAGTAGCCAACGGATTCGTCTTCTCTCCCGTCTCCAAATCGAACTCCTCTGCCACGCTTCCTGCACTTCTGAGTGTTATGGGGGTGGGAAGGGAGAGGGTGGATTCCATGTGAGGGTGGTAGGTGGTCTTGTCCGTGTAACTGTTGTCGCAGATTTGGATTCCGTTATAGGTTGTTCCGTAGTTGCTCCACATCGCAAATGCAACGTACTGGCAATTCGATGGTGTTGTAAAACTTGCGTTGCCGTAGTTTGTTTCACCACTTATGAAATTCTGATTTATGTCATAGAAACAGAGCCATGCAGGATAACCAACGCAGAAATAATATGCCGTGCTTGGCTTGACCTTAATCTTATTGGTAGAGCGTAACTGGTCATTTGCCGTTGCTTTGACTCCGACAGAGGAATAAGTTCCCAATTCCATCTGCTCGTCAAAGATATTCGGACTAACGGATTTCACCCCCTCATACACGCTATCGACAAGGCTTGTTCCATAGGCACTTGGAGAGAGAAGCCAAGGGTAGTAGTTCTGAATCTCTGCGAGGGTGGGAACGGTACTGCCGAAGTAGAGGGTGAGGTCACGGATAAAGAAATCCCTACATTGTATTGCATCCCAAGAACCAGTCCTCTTATCCACGATTGCAGGATAAGGCCATGCTCCACTTGTAGCAGACCAAGATACTCTTGTTGCGACTGTCTGCCAATTTGTGCTTGATATAATCGGTTGATTAACGAATCCGTCATTGAGATAGACCTCGGTTGTAGCACTTGTGGTCTTGACGTTTGCGACAAGGAGGTAAACGTGTCCGTTGATTAATGAAGGTCTGTATGACCCACTAGGCTCAATCTTTCCGTTCTGAGCCGATGCCGTAAAAGTGAGGACATTACCCGAAACGGAATTGATTGTCGCATTATTTGCGTTCCATCCGTTTGAAGATGCAAAGTTTCCGTTAACAAGGATATTGTTCTCCGCTCTGCTCACCCCTCTCAGCTTCTCCACTACCGCCCACTTGCCCTTACCGCTAGGAACGCTGATTACTCCCTTATCCGAATCTACTGGAACGTAATCCCCTGCCTTTTCCTCGAGGTTCTCTATACGTTTGGTGTTGGCATCCAAAGCGTTCTTTAAGTCCGTATCTTCCGCTTCTCTGGCACTCTCTTCCGCTGCAAGCTCTGCCTTGGTTGCGTAGGCACTCAGATCTACCGACAACTCCACATAGGCAGGGGTTGCGAGAGCGTCATCCCACCTGTACATCTTGTTATCGTCTGCGGTGATGTAGAGCTTCCCTGCAATACCGGGGCTCGGCAGCAGAGCGTATGATCCATAGACCAGGACATCATCAGCAAGATCAGGAAGCTGTGCAGCTGTCAGCTTTCCGTCTGCACCCAGAGAGGCCAGTCCGTTAGCCTGACCTTTAGATGAGAGAATGAAATTGCGAAGTACATCCAGCTGAAAGTTTCCACTGGAACCACCGTTCATTGCCGGTACTTTTACACCATCGGCAGGTGTGATTGTTGTTGAACTATATTCAGGCATCTATGTCCTCCTATGTTATCTGTAGAATCTGATGTTTATTTCATATCGTTGTGAAGACGTTGGAATGGAGCTAGCTTGATAGGAAATATGTATCTTATGTCTGGAATTAATGCTTAGAATTATTCTTACTCTTGCAAAAGCATTGTTTCCTATTGGTACTAGCAGAGTGGTATCTGAACCAATCGAACCATTTACATAGATAGGCAACAACCCTGATGTAACGGGATTGGTGGAATACCCTGTGTAATAAATACTAATTACTGCAAGACCAGATTCATCCGTATCAAGCTCCAATCCATGCTGACTTGTATCACTTGTGTAGAGGTTGACATCTTTATAGAGATCCATGCTGTATTTCAGAAGTTTCTGAACCTCAAAGTTATAGAAAGAGCCATCATGATAAGGATTGCTTGTTGTTCCAACTGCATCGACAAGATGAGCTTTCGGTTCAAGACTATGCGTGTACATCTTGCCATAGGATGCGATATAAGCAAGGGAATTGGAGCTGATCACACATGAGGTGTCAAGAACCTGCCTTGTATTTCCGGTTCCTATTGTATATGCCAGCCAAGAACCGCTCTCAGGGTAGCATCTTTCACCGTCTTGCCCTTTATAAACCGAGAAGAAATATCCATCAGTAAATCTTACAATAGTGACATTATTCTGACTGATAAAGAAATAGCCAGAAGCCTTCCTGAACACTAACGGATTAGAATCTGAAGCCGTGTATGTGGTGCTTCCGATGGTTACGCTTCCTGAAGCTACATAGGTCACACCCTCTGGAACGAGAGTATTCAGAACAGAAGCCATAAGCTGAGGAGAAGATCCGAATGAATCACCGTTTACATCGTAAATGTTCTCCTGTGTAGTCACCAGTGCTGCCAATGACTGCGCCTCAGTATTGTTCGAGGTTGTAATAGCGTCATTGTCAATGTTTCCGGTAACGATTAGCTCCTTGATGGTTGCTATCTCTGCGACAAGGCTCTCAATCACTGCTTTCTGTGCAACAAGACTCTGAAACCATCCCCAGATACTTGCCGTTGAGTCTTCAACAAGAGTATCGGACGAGACAATGGTTCCGAGACACTGGAGAGCTTTTGAACTATTGTCTTCATCTTCAAGGTCAAGAACATCCCATCCGCTTCCGTTGTAGACATAGGCCCATCCTTTCTTGTATTCAGGACCGGAAGGAGAAGGATCATTGAATGTATCTCCAGCCACAAAATAATCACCAGGAATGAGGCCAAGACCTTCCTTGCTCTGAGTAGGACAAGCGGTTGTGCAGAGTCCAAGGTTTTCAGGATCCCAAGAAGTTGAACCTGTCAGTCTAGTATACTGCCAAGGCGAATCCCCTATCCTTGTCCTCATCCAGATGTACTTTCCACGCTCTGGAGTGGGAACTTCCTCTTCCCATGTCCCTGTATTCCAGAACATTGTCTGACCGCCCCAGAGCATATCTGCCGAGGCCCATTGCATCGCATCCCCGGGAGGGTTGATGATGGAGTCACCTATGGCATACTGCACTTCAGCAGTTGCGCCAGGTTCTCCAGCAGGTCCTTGAGCTCCGCTCTGTTTTGCTGGTTCGGTTGTTCCATGATATGCACTTTCTGAAAGGTCAAAGTTGCTGATTCCAACGGCTGTATACTTCCAGATCTCACCTCCAGACGAGAGGTCTTTTGCAGTGATAAGAACATAGACATCAAGTCCTGAATATAGATCTTCATGAAGTCTTATCACAGAACCAGGAGCGATGTCTTTCTTGGTTCTGAAGGTATAGGTTGCACTTGCATACTGGAAATACTGAGAAACAAGGTTTGCATGCTTTGAAGCATTCTCCTTGTCATGGATCCATGTCAGATTCTCCTCAAGGAGCGTCTTGCCAGCTGTGCTTCCGTCTATCTGGGTGCGGATCACCCCGTCACTCATTTCATAAGCAATATCGGCATAGAGGTCCATTCTGGTGATGGTCTTGGTGCTTCCCGTTGTATTGTGGGCAAGCATCTTGATATAAGGACCACCGGCTGCTTCAAATGTCACAACAATCCCACTATCGGCAACAACATCAGGAGAAAGGTTTGAAATGTTCACAATCTTTCCTGAACCTACAATCTGGGATTCCGATGCAGCATTGACCGCACCTATAAGAGTAGGCTCCCTGAACGCATCAGCGGTTATGTCTGACCATTCGGCAGCAGTGTAGATCCCTGCGCCATCGAAGTATTCACCAGCTTTGAGCTCCAAGTCACACACACGGGTCGCTGTGGCCCCTGTTGTGTTGCGATAGACAAGATACCCTCCAGCAGAACCGAGGGCCTTGTAGGTGATTCTTGCGCCCTTGTAGGCCCTCAGACTCTTGGAGAGAGTTACTGCTTCTGATCCGACAACATAGAGGTCAGCAGAGTCTACTGTCTGCACTCCGATTGTTGAAGGATTGATTACATCTACACAGAGTTCTCCCAGGTTGTTGAACCAATAGACTGCATTGCACTCATAGAACAGAGCGTCAAGGAGATCTCTGCAAGTATCACCGGCTTCGACTTCCTTTCCGACATGCTGAAGGATCTTTCTCTCGTCACCCTCATGGATGGTTATTCCGAGCGGATGAACGATCGTGTAAACGGCTGCACTTGCAGAACAATCGAAGAAGTGCTTACCAGTCTCGATAAAAGGCTGGTTCAGGAGCCTTGTTCCAACACCCTCAATGGTAATTGCCAAAGCCTGTTCACCGTGATTTGCAACAATCCACTTGTAGGATGTTGCGATGTAACCAGTGAATATTGTTTCCTCTCCGTCTTTGAGGACTGCCTTGACATTTCCATCTGTGGCAATGATGTCCTCGATAGAGGCGCATTTTCTCTTGATCTGAAGTCCGATCTGGTCTGATGCACTCTTGAGGCTGCTCAGATATTGCTGTCTGACCGAGAAGGAATAATTGATGATGAAATCACTCTCAATTGTCTGGGAAGTGCTGTGCCCTGGCTCAAGGTCATTACCCTCGAATGTCAGGAACAGCTTCGGATCTGTCAGCTTTATGTTCATGCAGTCACCCCGTAATAATTCAGAGCATCGAACTCTTCACGGATCATCTGAGCAAACTGTCTCATTCCTCCGTCACCGACAAGAGGACCTTCGGCATAGATGTTGATGGTTACGCTCGTTGCTCCTCTGTATGCAGCGGAAGAAACAGCTGTCTGTGTGGAAGCATCATTCACGGAAAGAGTTGAAGCATTGTCTATTCCGCTCATGTAACTCTTGATGTATGAGTCATAGCTTCCTGGCATTCCCTTGTCTTCGACTCTTATACCTTCAAACGGTCTCCAGTTTCCGATATGGAACCCTGCTATCCAGTTGAGGATAGTTGCTCCGATATGCTGGAAGATCTCAACAACATAAGTGACCGTACCAGCCAGCCATGCTATGACCTTTGCGACAACTGAAATCACAGGTTCAATCATCTTCAAGGTGTTACAGAGCTGGCTCAGAATCGGACTGATTACGGTTGTTATCAATCGGATCACCGGAGCGAGTGCCTGACCAACCATGTTGATAGCACCTATGAAAGAGTCTGCGCTGTCTCTGAACAGAGGCATGAGTTCTTCAAGAATCGGCTTGATCAGATTTGCAAGAACTCTTCCGATTTCCCTCAGAGGTTCAAGACCGTATTTAATGACCTCATCGAGAATCGGTCTGAGCACCTGACCGAATCCCTGGAGAACATATTCAAGAGCCGTTGCAATAGCACCGAGGAGCGGTCCCATTGTAGCCATGTTCTGAGCAAGTTTGCCGATGACCTCTCCAGCTTCTCCCAGGTTGGAAGTCAATGAAGAGAAAGCAGAAGAACCGAATGCAGACTTCTGTTCATCGGAGAACTTGTCCCAGAATGTCTTTGCAGCTTCTTCAACCTGACTTGTTGCCGTAGCCTTTCCGAAGATGTTGGAACCATTCATGCCGAATGCAGCATTGAGAGTGGCAGAAGGACCGACTCCGAAGTTCAGATTGAAATTGTGCTTGGACTGCTGTTCATACCAGCTGAGAGCAGGGAGTTTCACACCAGAGAAACTGCTGAAACTGGTTGAACCTGCATTCGCTCTCATTTCAGCTTCAAATTCATCAAGAGAACTCTGAACCATAGCATCTTGCTTGGCTATGGCTCTTGTAAGAGCTGCAATCTCCTCGAATGCCTTGTTATAGGCAACCAGCTGATCCATGACAGAACTAACAAACAGAGCATCGTTGTTTGACAGACTCATCAACAGGTCAATCTGCTGGTCCTGTTGCATTTCAAGGAAGCTCTGAAGGCCGATGTTCCCTTTCTTCAGATAAGCATTGAGCCAGTAATTCTCTTCAAGAGAAATAAGGCTGTCAAAGAGTGTATCGTTTCTATTGGAAATTTCTTCCCGGAGTTTTTCAGTAGTAAAGTTATTGACGAGGAAATTGTCATTACCTGCAACTCCCTGCCTGAGTGAGTATTTGAACTCGGATCTTTCGGCAACCTGATTAGCCCATCTTTCAATCTTCTGGAGCATTTTCAGAATCCAGTCGAATGCCGGAGCCAGCGCAAATACAAGTCCTTGTCCCAGATCTTCCTTGATGTCACCTAGAACATTGGAAATCTTGTCAAGCGTTCCCGTAGGAGTAGAAGCTATTGCCTCTGCAAGTCCACCGTATTTTCCCTGGACTTTTTCAAGAATGACATCCTGTGCCTTGTAGAGTTCATTTGCCTCTGCAAGAGCCTTGATCTGTTCCTTTTCCTGTTCTGTAAAGCTGACTCCGATTGTCTTGAGTCTGTCCAGTCCCTTTGTCGGATCCTGGAGAACCTTGGAGAGGGTCTGAGCAGCGGATTTCATATCCGTGCCCATTGCCTCTGCAAGATCTGCTGACAGAGCGAGGGTCTTTTCAAGGCCGTCCTTGTTCAGCTTCTCCGTTGCGACAAGAAGTGCTTCCGTTTCCAGAACCGCTTCATCACCGAACCGAGTTGTGTTCTGAAGCTGCGTTGCATATTCCTTCAGATGTGAGCTTGAAATCTCATACTGTTTTCCCGTAGCTTTCAGAGCATTTTCCAGCTTGGTTTCTGCTTCAAGCTGAGTCTTATAAGCCTCGGTGCACTGCTTCGCAGCACTGACCAGGGCTTTGGCTGCAACTGTGATGGCAGCAACGGAGAAAGCGGTTTTGAGAGTATCGCCAACTTTAGCTGCAACTTTCTCAAAGTTGGTAAGATCTTGCTGTGCACTCCTGATGCCTTTCGACATCTGGTTTGTTGCAGTTATAGTTACTTTCGCTTTCGCCATCACTTTCTCCTTCTACGGCTACCGCCACCGCCAGCTGTACCTGTCTTTATCTTGTCCATCTTCTCGGCTCTGTCTGCCCTGTACGTTTCCTGAATGACTTTCAGAATGTTCATCGTCATGTAGGGCTGGTCCATCAGAGAACCAGGGAAAGGGAGAAATCTGAAATCTCCGGTCTCCGAATCCACGATTGCCGTGAAGATGTCCGAGATATAAGGCAACCAACGGCGGTACTCGGAGAAGAGCTCCTTGTTGTACCTGCCGTTGAATACTTCCTTGCTGAGCGAGACTATTTCTCTTCTGTCTTGCTCAGCTGGGAAGAAAAAACCATCTTGAAATACTCTCCTGCAACGTAGTCGGCAAGGTCCGTCTTAGAGAAGATCAGATCTCGCACTTCCTCGTTTGTTGCGAGGGTATCCTTGGTCTTGTAGATGTCATGCTCAACGAGAATGGACGGGAAGATCTTGCTGATTTCTTCTGCAAGTGCATTCTCTCCACCATCACTGAGTGACTTCTTTAGACCGAGGGTCTCAAGATATGTCGATTCCCTGAATGTGAGCTGGACATCTTCTGCCTTCTCACATCCAAGAAAATTACCGATGTTCAGTGTGATTTTCTGAACCACATTGTGCTCGCTCATTACAAATGCCATAACTCGTTCCTCCTATTTCATGCTTCGTGTGTTACGGTGATGGTGATAGGCTCTGTGCTACCGATAGACAGTGCCTCTCCCTCGAAACTGCCGTCAATGATTCCAGGGCCGTTGACATTGCCACCAGCAGCAGTGAGGTTGACATTCGGCAGATAAACTTCAATCTTCTCAGCGGAGGATGAAGTTGTGAATGTCAGCTTCAGAGCGCAGCAGGGGCTTGTCTCATCGGAGAAGTATGTCTCCCTGAATGTCTCAAGCTCATTGGAATACGGAATGGTGCACTGAACACTTACAGATCTGAGTCCAGGAATCGGTCTCTCGTTGTACAACCCAGAGCAGTATGTTGCCGGTGAATCCTCAATGCCGTTATCAATTGTGATGGTTGTGTTCTCTACACAGAGAGAAGAAACCAGTGATGCAGCAGAGGTACCACCTGCACCGTAAAGGAGAGTGGCCTTTGTGCATCTGTAGGAAGGCTTTGAGAAAGAAAGGCTTGCCGGTGTCTGTGCACCTGTGCTGCCAGCCTTGATTTCCCTGGTTCCGACAAGATCAATGTCTGCTCTGACATAATCCTGAGCAGGTGCATTGATTGTAAGACTTCTGATTGTTACATCAGGATAAGTCTTGACGATTCCACCCCTGGACATGACCAAAGTGCTGAACGGCAGTTCAACATTGGGATCCTGAAGGGTATATGCTCCAGAGGAGACCTTTCCCATAGCACATTCAAAGAGCCAGTCTGCAAAATCAGGTCTGAGGATTGTGCTGATTCCACCGTCCACAACAATTGAGAGAGTGTCTCTCTGTGATGCGGTCTTCGATGCGAGAAGGTTTCCCTCATCGCCCTTGTTGATTGCTGTCTGAATAGATTCGGAAGTCATATTCAGCAGTACACTAGGGGCCACTGGAGTGCCCCAAGTGGTCTGTTTTGCGGCCTGACATACAGAACCAGATCCTACTTTGAAAGCCATAATTTACTCCTTATTCAAAGTCTTTCGTATATTCGCAAGCGACCGAAAGCTCGGCCCCCATTACGTTCCTATTTGCCTCGACAGCTGGATAGAACTCAACATTCGTTATTGATGCGAAATCTACCGCACCATCGAGATCCATGCTCCTTCTGATGCACTCGAACAGGGCATTGAAGTAGCCATACATCTTTAAGGTCAAATTCGACCGCTGATCCCTTTTGCAGAGAAGGAAAACAGAAAGCGTTAAAACGGAGCGGTCATTGGTTGTTGCCAGTGCTTCGTATTCCGCATAGTTCGGCTGAATGTAGATCATGGTCCCTTTAGCCATCTGGTCCACATCAGGAAAATCGATGACAACCTGCTTGTCCGTAATCCCTGCAAGTTCTTCTGGAAGGTAGTTGTTGATTTCTCCGAGGATTGTGTCTCTCAGTGCCTCAATGACGGTCAGTTCATTGGTCATGCCTTGCCTCCCAGTTTCTTATCCCAGTAATCAACCTGCTTCTGAAGAGCAGTCTCCATGCGGTTGTTGCAATCCATCGACTCCACATAGTTTTCAATCGGCTTCTGGGTGAAGTCCTTAGCCTCAACATGAACTTGGTGCATCCTGTACCACTTGCCATCTATGTTGAAGGTCAGGAGCTTGTTCTTGGCTTCGACATCATAGCCAGATGCCAGCATGAAGCCGTATCTTCCAGCTTTTCCACCCTTGCCGGTGTTCTTCCCTGAGTCGGCAGAGTTGGTGAAGACAACAGCAGAAGCGTTGCGCTTGACATAACTTCTGATGCTCTTGTACAGCGTTCCGCTTCTCTTGCGGAGAACAGAGCGGTAATTCCTCTTAATGGCCTGTTTACCGCCAGTTCCCACGGCTGTGAGGAGCTTCTTCTGAATGGCCTTCTTGTTTACTTCAAGACCATTGAAGACTGCCATTGCATCGGAAACATCAGCGTTGATACTGATGATACCTTCACCAAGTTTTCTAGCCATCAGTCGAACCTCAGAACCCTCAGAGCGTCCAGCTTCTTCAGCCACTTGTCGAAGTTGGTGTAGTTGATGAAGTTCCTTGAATTGTCATCAAAGGACTTGCCGGTGATGCCGATGTTTCCACCGGCCTCCTCCAGCATGAGGGTTGCAATCTGGAGAATGACCATAGTAATCACGCTCGGCATATTGGCAGAGGTCCATCCAGCAGTGTATGTGACTTCCACATTCTCGATTCCCTGCGGAAACACCCCGTCCTTGAGTCGGAGATAGGTGTCATTCATCGTGAATGCCGATGAGTCCACGGAATTACCGGAGATCTTAAGGGAAGACACTGCCGTAACTGGATGAGCATACAGGTAAAGCCTGTTCTGACCGATTGCGCTGATGAAGTCTGTTCTCTCTGCCTGAACAGGAGAAAAGCCGAGATAATCAATCACTTTCTCTTCCGCAGCGTTGAGAAGGTGTTCCTTCAGGAGGACAACATCTTGATCGTTCTCGAAATTGCCTGAATAAGTATCGAACTGCTGTACGGTAACTATCATTTTTAACCTCATAAAAGTATGTGTCGGTGACATAAAAAGAGGACCGTCCTCTTTAGGGGAAGACGGTCCAGGTGGAACGAGTTAAGCGCATCAGCGCAGAACACCTTGTTCATCAGCCCTTTTAAAGAGGGGCTGGCTCTTCAGGGCTCCCAAGTGGCAGGTGGGATTAACCATCACCAGCCGTAACAGTTGCCTTCTTGGTGCAGGTCACCACACCTCCGTCATCTGCTACATAGGTGAATGTTGCGGTCTGCTCCCCAGCGGTGTCAGCCCACTTCTCAGGGGTCCATGTCACATCATCGGTAACGGTTTCGGTATCTCCGTCCTCGTCCGTAGCTGTGAACACCAATCCTGTCGGGTCAACATCTTCCCCTGCGACCTGTGTGACATCCCAGTCACCAGAGCAGCTCAAAGCGACGATCTAGCTGATGGCCTTGAGTGCGTAGGTGTTGGCAGCACAAATCGGCTTACCGTCCATGCCCATGATAGCCTGGAAATAAGTGTTGGTGTCTCCCTTGGCTCTGATCGGCTCAATAACAATGTCGGTTGTAATACCAACAGCATAGTCACCCTTGTCGAAACCAACGGCAACGATTGAATTGGCGGTTGTGGTTGACGGAGCATAGCCACAGACCTCAACCTTGACACCCTCAATGGTGCGGTTCATGATCAGCTCGTTCTTGTAGACCTCATAGCCAGAAACGGATGCTGCTGTGATACCGGCATAGAGAGTCGGTGAGATAACGATGGTCGGATTGACCATGACCTTCTCCTGCATCTTGAGTGCGAGCTTAACGAGGTCAGCCATTGCCGGTGCGCCAGATGCTGCACAAGCAATCTGGTTACCTGCCGGGACAGAGGTGAAGAGGCCACCAAACTCGTAATAAGTGGTCTTGCCCTTGCCGTTGACAACCTGGTTAGCCATGCTGTCGGCAAAAGCGTTGGCGAATATTTCAACCAGCTCGTTCTCGAAATCGACAGGCGCATACTTCAGTGTCTCCCAGGAGACAGGCAGCTCTGAGAAGTATGTCTCAGGCTCAAGGTCTGTGTGTCCGAGGGCAGCGGTGCTATCTGCGGAAGCATTGGTGACTCCCTCTGCGACTCTTGCAGGTCTTGCAGGTCTCGGTGAGAGGACGGGAATCTTGGTCTGGGCATTCGGTCCATAGAAGTAGCGGAGGCCGTTCAGGATGTCGGTTCTGTTCCTGAAGACCTTGAACAGTGCATTGACAACTTCAACTGCACCAGCACCGGAGAGTGTGATGGCTCTCTTTTCCTTCATTGCGTTCACAACGTCACGGAGCTGCTCTGTTACAGCAGTCTCTCTCTTGACGATGGGATTGGCCTTGAATGTCTCTTTCTCTTTCTCGAAGGCTCTCTGATCAGCAGCAAAAGCCTCACGATCTGCCTTGAGCTGGTCCTGTGTGGAGCGGAGCTCAGTCATGATCTCATCAAACTTTTTCTCTTCCATAAGATTACTCCTTGTTTCTGAGCTCGTTCAGGAAAGCGTCAAGCTGTCTCTCTTGCTCGGACTCGGCTTCAGTGCTTTCGGCGGCTGGAGTGGGTTCGGCTGGAGCGGGCTCTTCAACTTCAGGAATAAGCTCTCTCAGTTTGGTATTAATTGCCTGTTTCTCCTCATCAGAGAGGTCTTCAGGCTTGATTGCGTTGATGTCTTCCAGAATCATGCGGATGCTTCTGGCCTGTGAATTGGTTGCTTCATAAGCAGGGAAGCTGACGCAGAATGAAACCTCGAAAAGTCTGACTTCAAGAAGATAGCAGACATCCTCAAGTCTTCCGTCAATCTCCTGTCTTTCCCAGCGATCCTGGATTGTTGTGAATCCGAAGGACATGCCGGTGTTGTAGCCGTCACGGATGAGGTTATAAACATCATCACCGTATGAGGTGTTAGGCAGATCGCACTCGATGTGCAGTCCATCCGCTTCAGATCTGAGTCTCAGACTTCCGTTCTTAACTCTGCCCAGGAGCAATGTTGTGTCATGGTTCTGGAATGCTCTGACATCTGCTCCGTCTGCAATCGTCTTGTTGAATGCAGTCGGAGTGATGTATTCATAAAAGCCCATGTACTCGGATCTCTGATTGTAAGGAATGAGGCCCTCAATCATTCTTTTTCCGTTGTCGGCTTCCCTTGTCTTAACTTCAGCGATTTTCAGTTCTCTTTTCTGAATATCCTTCATCTTGTTTCCCTCATAAAAGTATGTGTCAGCTCTTGTCATCACCATTCGGATTGTGTCCGAGAGCCGTCTTGTTCTGTGCCATATAAGCCTCGATGTTCTCCTCTGTCAGAGGCATGAGGTTGCTTGCAACAAAGTGATAATCACCAGCTGGTCCGATGTCTTCCATACCCAGCTTCTTGCGGACTTCGTTGAGAGTGATCATGCCGTTGTTGAACTCCTTGGCAAGATAGTCAACAGTGTCCTTTGTGTTTGTTGTCAGTAAGTTCTTGTAATCGAACTTGATTGAATACTTCATCCTCTCGGCAGGTGCAAGCAGCTTCTCAAAGGATTCACAGATATGGTCTCCAAGAGGCTTGATGCAAGATGCAAGGAAGTCATTCTGCTTGGTTTCAAGTGAATCGTACTTGCTGGCCTCGGAGTCCAGGATCTCATAAGGAACGGAGAAAAGTGTCTGGGCAATCTGATGTTCGACCATCTTGAGGAGGCTCTTGAGCTCGGCCTGGACATTGCTTGTCTGTGACAGTTCTTTCAGTGTGGAATCTGGGAATCCTATCATCGGCTTGCCAGCGTTCTGAGCACCGAGAACAAACTTGTTCATCACCGGTGCCAGTTCTGCATACAGCTTGTCCATGTTGTCCTTGCGGTAAGGATAACTCTGACCGAGTTCAATGAGCAGTCTTGAGCCTACGGAGTTATCGAAGTAATTCTGAATGTACGAAAGAAGCGTGTTGTCCAATTCGATAATATCCCTGTGGACATCAATCGGTGAAACACCAACAGTTCCGTTAAATCCTTCGCCAGGAAGTGGGATATGCAGAATGGAGTTGTCACTGTGCCACCTGTCTCCGATGTAGTACAGCTTTCTTCCGTATTCATCACGCTTGACCTCAGTAACCTTTCTCGGATCAACCAGGGTGAAGCCGATGATTTCATTCTTGGAGTTGCGCTGCTTCAGGAGGTAAGCATTGCCCTTGTAGTACAGGAATGAATACATCGTGCGGTAGAACAGTGAAGGAGTCTCTTCGACAGACGGATCCTCAAGAGCAAAGTGCAGAGGGTGCCCCTTGGCAACCTTCATCCCATTCTTGGTATTCTCATAGAGCTCGATGGAAATGGAGCTCAGAGTCTTGGAGATCTTATCTATACATGCTGCAACTGTCGGATTCTTCTCTGCTGGAAAGACAAGAGCAGGTCTGACAGATGTTGATGTCGGATAGAAGTTACGCTTCTCCTTCCGCTTCAGAAAATCGAATATGGCCATAAACTTTTCCTCATAAAAGTATGTGTAAGTAGGTCAATATTCGATTGCTGCCAGCCTTGCCTCCATGTCTTTCTCAATGTCTTCTGGTGCTCTGTTGTCTATGTATCCACCGTCAATAAGGCTCCTGAGTCTTCCCACAGCCATAAGAGAAGTAACAACACCATCAATGTGCAGAGGAGAATCCTTGCCTCCATGCTTTACAGGCTTGATGTTGCCGTTCTGGTCTCTGTAGATGTCACAATTGCTGACCATCCATGACATGACAGGATTATCATCAACGATGCTTCCCTCAAGTACGGCTGCTTCATAGTCCTTTGCCATCGGAGAGATTGACTGATAGTTCTGCTTGCACTCGATGAGGTTGCATAATGGTCCGATCCTGTCCATCAGCTGACCAGCGTTCCAGGGGTCAAAGAGAACCTCGTCAATGTTGTATTCTGATATGGCTTCCTCCATGTCTGAGAACATTAGGTTGTAGTTCACAGTCGGCCCAGGAGTGCCATTGATATGTTTCTGCTCAATCCACTTGAAGACAAGCGGAGAGTCTGTCTTGCACTTGTCCTGAATCTGTTCCTCCGGTATATAAAACCAGTGTTTCATGTAGAACTTTCTTGAAGGAATGTGATATATGGCAACCGTGAATGTTGTGAAGTCAACCTTCTGCGAAAGGTCAACCGCACCGACTGCAACACAGTCCTGTGGCCTCAGATCCTCCAGCTTCGGAAGTGCCCTGGCATTCCTGATGCAGACATCCCACTTCTGATGCTGAATCCATGCCGTAACAGGAGAAAGGAATTGTCCGAGGTTCTTGATTCTGAACTCAGGCTCCAATGAAGGATTCTGATCTGCTTCCTTGCAGAGGGCTCTTAATGTCTCGATATTGACGCTGATGCCGAGGTTCGGATTAGCCTTTATCCAGTTGGCTTCGTTCTTCCAGGAGTCTCCCTTGTCCAATGTGTACATGATGCAGAAGAAGGTTTCATCCTTGTAGACATCCTCAAGGATCTTGCTTGAACGCTCGAACTCCTGAGCACCGGCACTGGTTGTGTTGTCACTTCCTGAAGTGATCTCAAAGATAAGCGGTTCAGATCTTGAAGCAGTTCCAGACTGAATGACCTGTATGATGTCATAGGTCTTCATGGCTGCAACCTCGTCAATGACTGCCGTTGAAGGGTTCAGACCATCGAAGGTATCAGCCTCGGAGGAGAGTGCAGCAACTTTGCCAGCGTTGCTGGGATTGACGATTGTGTGAGTAGATCGGAATATCTGGAGCATGTTGGAAAGGTCCTCATGCTGTCTGACCATCTGAGAAACCGAATCAAATACGATTTTAGACTGGTCTCTCTTTGTAGCAGCACAATAACCTTCTGAACCTGGAGTCTTGAGCAAATCATAGATGAGAACAGAGGAAACCATTGTTGATTTTCCCTGTTTTCTGGCACAAAAAACGAAAGCCTTGCGGAACCTTCTGAGACCAGTTTTCTTATGAACCCATCCGTAGACATTGGCAAAGATGAACACCTGCCACGGAGACAGGTGCAACCGCTGACCAGCCCATTTATCCTTGTACTGTTTCAGGCACTCGGTAAAGCGGATGAAATTAGAGGCTTTCTGCTCATCGAAACGATAGGGGAAGTCTTTCTTCTTGGAATCCTTCAGATCACGCTCGAACCGCTGTACTGCCAGCTTAGTCCATTTGCATGTCTTCTTCGGATTGTGCTTCACCCAGTCCACATATTCCCAGAGTCTTTGCATCAGTTCTCCTCAAGGATCCTCAGCAATTCGCTCTTGTTCTCGCCATCTTTTTCTACTCGGAGCTTGCTCCTTTCCGATGGAGTTATACCGAATCGACAGGCCAGCTTCTCGAATCTTGCGAACTGTCGGTTTGCGACAATATCAATCTTGTTGTACTTGTCCAGGTATTCATCATCGACAAGAGCATCACCAGTCTTGCCACGCTTCAGAACTTCAAACAGATCTGTTGTCCGATAGTAAGAGTCAAGAGCATCGAACATCATGATTATCGGAGCTTCGTCTTCAAGTGACAAAACTCTCTGCTTGGCTTTGGTCAGCATGAACTGATTCCAAGCCTTTTGTGTGCGTATTAAATACCTAGTTGGAGCCTTTCTGCTCTCAAGAGGTGTCGGATTCTCGTCATACCAGTCTTTCCTGGATGATACCTTGTTAAATGTACCGGAGAGCTTTAGCTCTCGATCTGACTTTCTCGGTCTTCCCATTGCCATTAAATGGCCTCCTTTAGGTTTCGGACTTTTATGCTCATGCACAAAAGAG
>Ga0310691_10001856_pt1 | contig 30340 bp, 23 predicted proteins | sample 176DNAGHGlowgp2_FD_203887 | JGI IMG/M metagenome (GOLD analysis project Ga0310691, IMG submission 203887) | Sheep rumen microbial communities from Palmerston North, Manawatu-Wanganui, New Zealand - 1766 DNA GHGlow gp2 (v2) (version 2) | ecosystem: Host-associated > Mammals > Digestive system >... | reverse complement strand
TTCGAGGACGGCCTTGTCATCTGCTTGAAGTTCAAATTTCATTAGTGGTACCTCCGCATTTGTAAGATACCACCAGTATAACATGAGATTGATTAAATGTATAGTTAATTGGGATGCTTTATACTAGTATCTCTAGGATGCTGGTTGAATTAAACAGCTTCTCTTTTAACGAGTGTTAACAGAATACAATGCGAACGCATCATTATATTGCTTCGCAAATCTTTCTCTCAGCTCAGGCGGGGACAGTACTTCGGCATCCGCGCCGAACTTGAAAAAGTAGAAATAAATCTGCATGGGGGTACATGAGAACTCATACAGCCACGATCCATCCTCGTTTTGCTGCCTGCTGTCAAAGGAGGGACGCAAATGAGCCTGCCTGTCATACATACCGCTGCCGTGCGGAGTGAGTTTAATCTGTATCGTCTCCGACTCCTGAAGCAGGAACTGGACGCCGACCGTCTGGAGCCTTCTGTCGGCATCCTTTTTCCGGGACTCTGTCAGGTGCCCACTCTTGCCGGTCTTTTTGAATGCTTTGATATTGGATATCCTGTATGAGACCAGGCACTCCGTATCCGGTTCGGCACCAGCAAGCTTTGCGTATCCGACAAGATAATTGAAGTTATTTCCTGAATCCCTGCAGACGCAGAAAGGCCTGATCTCATATCTGTAATTGTTTTTCAGCGTAATGAGCATTGTTTTCTCCGTTCTGATACAATCATTGGCAAGGTCAATGAAGTCTCGGAACAGAATACTCTCCCGCTCGGCTAAGGGCTTGCGGGCATATTCCTCAATCACGGCTTTGATAAATTTTCCGGCTGTGTGGTCATAGGCTTCCTTTGTGTCGCGCCACTCGGAGGCGGCATGCCACTCTGAGACAAAGGCGAAGTTTTCCCTGTAGAGCTGAACCTTGAACGAACAGCCTCGCGGGTAAGATTTGGCAGTTTGAATCAGTTGTTTCCTATATGCGTCCCGCAGCGTCTGGATGATCGCTTGCTTTTCCGGGCTTTCCGGGACAGCGGAAAGTGCGTCATTCAGAGCGTCCACATATCTGCCGCAGGAAAGGTCAATCGCGGCGTCGGCAGTATCCCGGTACATTTCAAAAATGTGATTGATCGCCTTTGTAAAAGATGGCTTCCCCTGCAGCGCATATTTGTCAAGCTCTACCACGTCATAGGCAAGCTGGCTGAGATTCAGATGCTGGCGCGCTTCGTAGTATTCGTCGTAATTCTCCATAGCGTTCCCTTTTATAGATACATAATGTGTAACTAAAATATACCAATAAATGAGCATAAAGTCAATAATTATGTAACTAAAATAAAAGATAAATCGTTACTTTTATTCCACACATTCTGTGCTATACTTACCCCAGTAAGACGTTCACGGCCAGACGACAGGCGGCCGGAGGGCCGCATGAGTAAGGAGGTAACGATGAAGCGTTCTCTGACGGAGGATAAAGTCCTCCGCAAGCTGGACATACCGGATTTCCGGCACATGACCAAGGACAAGGTGGTGAGCTTTGTTTCCATGCTCCCCCAAATGGACCCGGAGGTGGCGAAGCGTGCTCTGGAGCAGTTCCCGGCCTTTGCTGAGACAAGCCTTGCCATCGTCAACTGCCTCAGGGACAGCCTGGGGGACATCGTCGACAGCAACGCTGCAAACGCGGCCGAGTTTAACGCGCGGTGTCAGGAAGCGCTGAACGCGCTGGAAACGCTGCTGCTGCGGGATGATCTTTCGGACGCGGGACGCGAGCAGGCCATCAACGGCATCATGGGCGTTCTTGAGCTCATGCGCGAGTTCGACCGCGAGAACAAGGCCTTTCTGAAAGGGCTGCTCCAGGATATTCTGGCTGTCTCTCTCATTATTGTCATCTGCCTGACGATCCCGCTGGGGCTCAAGCTGAACACTTCGGATGACGAGTGACGAGCCTTTCCCTCCCCGGCGTTTTGCGCGCTCTGTCTATGGACGATTGTCGAAAAACATGCTATAGTTTCCATAGTTCTTTCCCCGGCATCAGGAGCACAGACGCCGGGGAAAGCTGAGCGCAAGGGCGCAGAAAGTCAGGGAGTGAGGGCAAAAGGATGAAACAGGTTTTGTTCACCTGCATCGGCACAACAGATCCCGTGCGCGGGGAGCACGACGGCCCGATGCTGCATATTCTCCGGCATTACCGTCCGGAGAGCGTTTACCTCTTTCAGACGCCGGAGATGCGTCAGCTTGACGCGAAGGATAAGCGCATCAAAAAAACACGGGAGTGGATGCGCGAACATTGGGACGGCTATCAACCCGCTGTTCATTATTTCAAGCCGGATATACAAAACGCCCACGACATCGACGCGCTGGACAAACCGCTGTGTGATGCCATGTCGCGGGTCAGCCGAGACAACCCGGATGCGGAGATTCTGGTCAACGTCACTTCGGGCACGCCCCAGATGCAGATGATCCTCTCTCAGATGGCCATGGATATGCGCTATCACGCGAAGGGCATTCAGGTTGCCAACTTTGAGAAGAAATCCGGCACCAGTGAACGGGCAAATCAAAAGGATTACGACATTGAGCTGGAGCTGGAATGCAACGAGGATGAGCTGCCGGGGGCCGAGAACCGCTGCGTTGAGCCGAGAATGTACGCCATCCACCGCGAATTTACCCGCAGACATATTAATTCGCTGCTGGACGAACGAAATTTCACAGCCGTCGAAGAGCTGAAGGACTCCATGCCCGAAAACCTCGGAACGCTGGTGCAGCATCTGGCAGCGCGGGACCGTTTGCAGGGAGATGAGGCGAACAGACTTGCGGGAAAAGTACGGGAGCTGCCCTTCAAGCTCTATGCCTATAAAACCGGGAGCCGTACAGAATACAGCCAGGTCAGCGAGTATTATTTGATGATGAAGAACCGGGCTGCCGTAGGAAACTGGACGGAATTTCTGCTCCGCATGGAGCCGCTGACGCTCACCCTGCAGCTTGCGCTGCTGGACAGACTGATGCAGAAACACGGCTTCAAAATGACGGACTTTCTCTCAACGGGGAATAACGGCCAGCCCGTTTTTGAGCCTTTTACGCTGCAGGCGAGGTGGCCGGAGCTTTATCAGCATTATGAGCGGTGTATGCGTGCCAGGGGCTGGGAGGTGAAACGGGCGGACCTCAGCACCTATCTCTGTGATGATCTGCTGGCATTTTTCCCGAAGGTGCCGGAGGATGCCAGGCAGCTCTTCACCCACTACAATCAGCTCAAGGACCTGCGCAACCGGCTTGCTCATACGCTCCTGACCGTCACGGAAGCGGACATTCAAGACGCCTGTCAGGTTGAACCGGCAAAGCTGCTGGAGAAAATAGAGGCAACCATCTTCGCCTGCTATCCGGTATGTGATCCGGTGATCTTTTCCGTCTGTGACAGGTGCATCGAGTATATCAAGGGCAATCTGTGATCTTACAGTGCGAAGCACGCCAAAAGGCAGTGGAATCCGAGGAGGGTTCTGGAGCTTCGCACGAAAAGAAACCCGCTATTTTACAAGACTTTGAGCTTTATTTCATCCTGTACTTGCATGCGTCTCCATATTTTGCTAAAATTATCTTAAATGCAGCTTTTGCTGTACTTTTATATTGGGCACTTTTGCTGAAACAACCTACACCCCGCAAGGGGACGAAAACCTGTAAAATTCTGCTACCAATACTCATGCTATCCAGAAACAACCTACACCCCGCAAGGGGACGAAAACTGCTTGAGCGCGTTTCCGTTTTTGTCTGATCGCTTTGAAACAACCTACACCCCGCAAGGGGACGGAAATACGATATAGTAGGTCGTCTTATACATCGATGACTGCGAAACAAGCTACACCCCGCAAGGGGACGAAAACATAAGAATCCAGTAATAAGTCTCTTTCATTTCTAAAGAAACAAGCTACACCCCGCGAGGGGACGGAAATTAAATCCATAGAAATACACTCTATTTTCTTTCTTGAAGCAAGCTACACCCCGCAAGGGGACGGAAACTTGCGAAGCTCGACATGGTGTTCGCCCTCACTTGAATCAACTCACACCCCGCGAGGGGACGGAAACTGCATTAATCTCGTTCCTATGCTCATAGAATCCATGAAACAATCTACACCCCGCAAGGGGACGGAAACCTCTGGGGGACTCCCCAAAACTGGGCATCGTGAGAAACAACACACACCCCGTTAGGGGACGGAAGCTAACAATACATATGCTTGACGTGGCCTACTTGAATAAAAAATATCCCCGTAAGGGGACGAAAACCGCTTCCAGCCCTTGCCTGCGAAGTCCTTCACAATAAATAACACACCCCGCAAGGGGACGGAAACATCAGAGACCGTACAAGTCGCCCTAACTCTTGATCAAAATAACCTACACCCCGCAAGGGGACGAAAACGCCGCAATCGAAGGAATACTCAACAAGAGCCGGGAGAAACAACCTACACCCCGCGAGGGGACGAAAACTTGCAAACGGTCTGCGATTCCTCGCAAGCAACAAGAAACAACCTACACCCCGCAAGGGGACGGAAACTCAGCAGACTCACTGGGAACGCTCTCCGCAACTGCGAAACAACCTACACCCCGCAAGGGGACGGAAATACACAAGCGTCTTTGTACGCCTTGTTCGCGCTGATGAGAAACATCTTACACCCCGCAAGGGGACGGAAACTACCAGTTCGTCATACATCAGCTTTCCTCCATCATTGGAAACAATCGAACCCCGCAAGGGGACAAACTCTCACAGAAGGGAGAGATGCACTTGAGACAGAAAACCTTGGAGGTCACATTGGGCTGCCTGCTGCATGACGTGGGCAAGCTCTGCTACCGCGCGGGCGAGGGCGGGAAGCACAGCGCCTCCGGCTATGCCTTCTTGAAAGCGGTCTGGGAGGGCCGCGACTACGGGGAGGCACTGGACTGTGTGCGCTGGCACCACGCCGCCGAGCTGCGGGAGGCAAGGCCAAAAGCGGACAGCCTCGCGTATATCGCCTGTGTGGCCGATAATATCTCCGCCGCCGCGGATCGGCGCGTCACAGAGGAGGAAGGCAGCTTTGAACGCTATCTGCCTCTCTCTCCGGTATTCACCCATCTCAACGGAGAACACGGCGGCTTTGCGCTCTCCGCCCAGCCATTGGATGGCAAGCTGCGTATGCCCGTGAACCGGGACATGCGTCTCTCAGAAGGCGACTATGCGGAAATCTGCCGGAAGCTGCGGACGGAGCTGAACGCCCTCACACCGCGTGAAGAATGGGTCAACTCTCTGCTTACCGTGCTGGAGACTCTGACGAGCACAGTCCCGTCCAGCACCAACACCGGAGAGAGCCCGGATATCTCCCTCTATGACCACATGAAGATCACCGCCGCCGTCGGGGCCTGCATGGCGGAGCACTTTGCAGCCGAAGAGATACAGGACTACCGCGCGGCGCTCTGGGAACAGGAAAAGGAATTTCGCGCGCGGCAGGTCTTTCTGCTCTATTCGGCGGACTTCTCCGGCATCCAGAAGTTCATTCTCTCGGTTTCGACAAAGGGAGCGCTCAAATCCATGCGCAGCCGCTCCTTCTTCCTGGAGCTCAGCATGGAGCACTACATTGACGAGCTTTTGAACGCATGCGGTGTCAGCCGGGCCAATCTGCTCTATTCCGGCGGCGGGCACTGTTATCTGCTGCTGCCGAACACAGAGGAAGTAAAACGGCGGATCGAGGAATGGAACACCCGCTTCAACGGGTGGCTTTCAGGCAGCTTCGGTCTCAGCCTCTATTTGGCAGACGGTTATACGGAGTGCAGCGCAAACGAGCTGACAAACAGCCCGGCAGAAGATTCGCCCTATCAGGCCATGTTCCGCCGTGTCTCCCGCGCGGTGGCAAGAAAAAAGCTGCACCGCTATTCGGCGCAGCAGATCATAGATATGAACAGGCGGGAGGAAAATCTCTCCGGAAGGGAATGCCGCGTCTGCGGCAGGACCGATCAGCTTATTACCGCAGAGGACGGAAGCGCTCTCTGCCCCTGGTGCAGCACGTTTGAAAAGCTGTCGGCCAAAATTCAGCAGTCACGTGTTTATCTTGTGCTCGACGGAGAAGCGCAGGGCGCTGACTTCACGCTCCCGGCATACGGCGGTACAGCGTCCTTCTTCTTCACGGATGAAGCCTCAGCGAGAAAGGCACTGAAGGAGGAAAAGCCGATTCTGCGTATTTATACCAAGAATGTTAGCTTTGCGGGTCTTCGCTACAGCACACGGCTGTATGTGGGTGACTATGCAGCGAGCAATTCCATGGAAGAACTGTCCCGGCAGAGCAAGGGCATTCGCCGCATCGCGGTCTGCCGCATGGACGTGGATGATCTGGGGCAGGCTTTTGTCGCAGGCTTCGAGAACCGAAACGGCAAAACGCCGGTCGAGCGGCAGCATTTTGTGACGATCTCCCGCACGGCGGCCTTTTCCCGGCAGATGTCCCTGTTCTTCAAGCTCTATCTCAACACACTGTTGGGCGGTGAATACGGCAATCAAAAAGCCCTTTCTGTCGCAGTGGTTTATTCCGGCGGCGACGATGTTTTCCTTGTCGGCGCATGGAACGACGCGCTGGAGGCCGCACAGCGAATCCACAGTGCGCTGCGGGATTACGCCTGCGGCTCACTCACCATCAGCGGCGGTGTCGGCATCTTCGACGACCACTATCCGATCCGCCTTGCCGCCGAGGAAACCGCTGCACTGGAGGACGAAGCCAAACACAATCCCGGTAAGGATTCCATCTCTCTCTTTGCTCCTGACAGCGGCAGTATCTATACATGGAGAGCTTTTCGGGAGGAAGTTACGGAGACCAAGCTTGCCGAGCTGCATCGCTTCTTCTCAAAGCAGGAAAACGAGCGCGGCATGGCGTTTCTCTACCGTATCCTTGCCCTGCTCCGTGCAGTGCAGGAAGACCCGCGGCAAAAGCTCCCGCTGGCAAGATTGGCGTATCTGCTGGCGAGGCTGGCTCCATCCAGGAGAAGCGAAGCTTATTCACACTATCAGGCATTTTCTGACCGGATGATGGACTGGTCGTTACATGAAAAAGATCGCGCCAGCCTTATCACCGCCATTTATCTCTATGTCTATCAAAACCGTAAGGAGGCAAATGCGTAATGGCCTATAACAACAATTACCCGCGCCCACAGCAGCCGCGCTATAACGCCGCACCGCAGCAGCCTGTGGAAATCCGCGCGCTGCCGCTCCCGGAGGACTATGTGGATGAGGCGGAAAAAGTGATTCAGAGTCTGGATCAAAAAAGAGCAATCACAACAAGCAAACTGCGCAACCTTCTGAGTCTGGTTTCCGACATATATAACGTAGAAAACCTGCGCGATGATCCGCAGCTTCTGCCGGAGAGCAAAACCGCCCTGACCATGCTTCGCATCCGCGTTGTATATGAGGCCGGACGGGAGCAGAAGGTGAAGGACTTTATCCAGGCGGCAAAGCTGTTGGAATACATCAAGGGAATAGGAAGTGACCGGGTGAAGCTGATCGACTTTGCGCATTATATGGAGGCGCTTGTCGCATATCACCGTTACCTGATCGGCGGAAGAGAGGGCTGAAGCATGTACGGAAAGATATTGATTCATTGCAAATTGATTGTGTGCACAGGAATGCACATCGGCGATTCCAGCGCTTTTTCCGCCATCGGTGCGGTAGACAGCCAGGTGGTACGCGATCCGCTGACGGGTCTGCCCATCGTACCGGGCAGCAGCCTGAAAGGCAAGCTGCGCACGCTCCTTGCCAGGAGCATCAGCGGCGACATCCAGCACATGCCCAAACATGACGATGACGATGAACACGTCAAGCGACTTTTCGGCAGTTCGTCTCCTGTACGGGCTGCAAGGCTCCAGTTTTCCGACTGCTTTGTCTCCAATGCTGCGGAGATGCGCCGCGTAGGGATCACGGAGGTCAAGGCGGAAAACGGCATCAGCCGTGCCGACAGCGTGGCAAATCCGCGCTTTATCGAGCGCGTCAGCCGCGGAACGGCATTTAACGTGAATATCGTCTATGAGATTGCGGACGAGACACAGATCATAGAGGATCTTGCTTTGCTCGCCAAGGGGATGAAGCTGCTGCAGTTGGATTATCTCGGCGGCCATGGCACCCGCGGCAGCGGTCGCGTCAGCCTGCAGGATTTCAGCATTACACCGTTTGAGGCCGATCTTGACGCTCAGGGACTGAAAGCGCTTTTCCAAGAGGTGGAAGAGTATGAATTATTACCTGTACAAGCTTAAATTCGATACCGCTGTCCACTTCGGTTCTGCCTCCTCGGCCCTGTCGCTTTATACCTCTGAGGATCATTTCTGCGCAGACACGCTGTTCTCCGCGCTCTGCCACACGGCGCTTTCCCTGCGCGGTCAGGACGGGCTGGAGCGGCTTTGCGGCTATGCACGGGAAGGCAAGCTTCTTCTCAGCGACAGCATGCCCTGGATGAACGAGACGTTTTATCTGCCCAAGCCTTTCGCTTCCGCAAAAGCGGAGCGGGAAGTTCCGGCAGCCAAACGCAAAGCAGTAAAAAAGCTGAGATGGATACCGGTTGAGGATTTTGCTGCTTTTGCCGATTCTCTCCGCGGCGGAAAGGTCTATGACGCTGAGAAAGCCCAGACGGATTTCGGCGTCAGTACAAGTATGGCCAAGGTGCAGATCGTACCGGGTGATGATTCTTTACCCTATCAGGTCGGCCTGTATCACTTCAAGGACAATGCCGGTCTGTGGTTTCTCGCCGGTTGTGAGACGGAGGAACAGGCGGATGAGCTGGAGGTTCTGATCGAAGGGCTCTCTTACAGCGGTATCGGCGGCAAAACGAGCGCGGGCTATGGGAAGTTCCATGTCGAGGATATGATTTATCTCAACGAGCCCTTTGATGAGGTCACGGAATGGCTTCTTGCCGCATTGGAACGTTCTTCGGCAGCAAGACAGCTTCTGCTCAGTGCAAGTCTTCCCTCTGACGAGGAGCTGACCGAGCTCCTGCCGGAGGCGGAATATATGCTCACGCGGCGCGCGGGCTTTATTCAGTCGGAAAGCTATGCGCAGGAGAATCGGAGAAAACGCTCACAGGTTTTCCTTTCGGCTGGTTCCGTTCTGCCCGGAAGGTTCCGGGCAAAACTGTATGAAGTCGGTGAGGCGGGGCACCATCCTGTGTACCGTCTGAGCGCGCCGCTGTTTCTGGGGGTGGAGTTATGACGAGAACGGAACACCTTACTGTCTGTGACCTGACCCTCACAGCGCGTGGGCCGCTGTATATCGGCAGTGGGAGCACTTGTGCCAAAACGGATTATCTTTTTGATCCCCGTTCTGAAACGGTACGCATGATTGACCCTGAGGCGCTGTTTCAATGGCTCTATTCCAAGCGTCTTGCGGATCGCTATGAACGCTTTGTCTTATCGGGCGACACACGCATGTTTCAGTTTCTCAGAGACTGCGGTATCACAGATCAAGAGCTGAATAACCTTTGCCTGTACAAGGTCAGCGCGGCGGATGCTCTGGACGATTCGCATTCCCTGAAAGAACTGCACACCTTCATCCGAGATTCTGAGAACCGTGTTTATATCCCCGGCAGCAGCGTCAAAGGCGCATTGCGCACAGTGATTCTATCCGGAATGATTGCCAAAGAGAAAAAAGGTATGTGGCCCGACGATCCGAAAAAGGCCGGAAGAGCCCGTCAAATGCAGACATTGGAGGGCCAGTATCTGAACACGCTTGCTTTGAAAAAGGACAGATCCGGGAAGATCGTTAATGATCCGGTCAACTCTATTCTCCGTGGCATTTCCATTTCGGACAGCGAGCCGGTTTCTGATGCAGATATCATTCTGGTCGGAAAGATCGACGCAAATGAAAAGGGCGAGTATAAAAAACTGCCGCTGTGCAGAGAGTGTATCCGTCCCGGCGCCGAACTGCACTTCAAGCTTACGCTGGATTACACTGTTCTGCAGGATGAGGTTTCTGCAGAAACGCTCATGCAGATGGTGCAGGACTTTGACCGGTATTATCAGCAAACATATCTGGCCCGCTTTACTCCGCCTGTTGATGTCCATGCGGTCTCTTACCAAAATGCGCTGATTCTCGGCGGCGGCTCCGGCTTCTTTGCAAAGTCTTTGGCATACCCCTACCTTGGTACGCCAAAAGGGATGCAGTATACGCAGAAGATCATGGAGGAGCAGTTCCGCAGACATGGCCATGACAAGGATATTACAAAGCACGGCATCTCTCCTCATACCATGAAATACGGAAAGGTTCAGGGACAGTTATATCCATATGGCGTATGCGGGGTGCAAATCACATGATCAGAAGCTTCCTTTTTCAAGTCGATTCCGATGAACTCCTTCCTCCGGGACGTGCTTACGCTTTTTACAGCTGCCTGCTCTCCCTTCTTCCGGAAGGGTATGCCGAGGCTATGCATGAACAGGGAGAGACACCAATCTCGCAATGCATTTATAGTGAGAGAGGCAAAACCTTCTGGCGGGTTCAACTGTTAAATGAACTTTCAAACGAGGGCTTTTCTGCTACTCTTCAAGAACTGAGTACACTTCCTGTGAATACCGGCGATGTGCATCTGAAACTGCTGGAGGACAACAGCTTCACTGCTGATGAGCTCATAAAGAAAGCAAGAAAAATAGAATCTGATCGTTTTTTCGCAATCCGTTTTTTGTCTCCTACAGCTTTTAAGCAGAGCGGGCGGTATACTGTTTTGCCGGATAAGGAGCTGATCCTGCAAAGCCTCATGAATAAGTGGAACGTGTCTTTCCCGTCATATCCGTTGGAGGATGAGGATGCTTTCCGTATGCTGTCGGATGGGATACGTGTGTCAGACTATAATCTACGTACCACCCGCTTTGCGCTGAAGGATACAAAGATCCCCGGCTTTATCGGAAATCTGCGCTTCGACACACACCTTTCGTCACCGCTCTTTGATATTTGTAAAATACTTCTTACGTTTTCGGAATATTCAGGAGTGGGTATTAAAACTGCTCTTGGTATGGGCGGTGTAAAAGCTTCAATTAGAATAGCAGATCTATAGGCTCATCACGAAGCATTTATAGATTTACCATGTGGCTCTTATATGAGTATAAAAACAATAGCGTGATGAAAAAAGCTCGGGAGTGGTACGAAAACAGTACCATTCCCGAGCTTTTTTCAACATGAGATGTGTTCGTGTAAAGCGCGGTAGGAAATCTGTAATCAACTGGTTCAGGAGCAACTTCGTTATTGCACTATAATTACCTTTGTAGTACAATCAATTTGGTATTTTATACCTTGACTGAAAAATACTTGTGTAATACAATGGTAAACAAGAAAGGCGGTTGCCGTATGGCGGAGCCAAAATTCCAAATCAAGCCCAAAAAGTTCACGGGAGAATCGACCGTGGTCTCCATGCGCATGCCCAAAGATATGCTTCGAGAGATCGACGCGGTTGCGGCAAAGACCGGCCGCACAAGAAATGAGTTTATGTTGATGAGTCTGGAGTTCGCTCTGGACCATCTGGAGATTGAAGAGAGATAACAGGAGGACAGGGACATGGCAATTATCAAGTGCAAGATGTGCGGCGGGGATCTTCGGATCGAAGAAGGCTCCACCGTATGCGAATGTGAATACTGCGGTACACGACAGACGGTGCCGAGCGCAGATAATGAGAAAAAACTGACTCTGTTTTCCAGGGCCGGGCGTTTGCTGCGCGGCTGTGAGTTTGACAAAGCGGCGGGCGTATTTGAAACTATCGTTGCGGACTTCCCCGAAGAGGCTGAAGCCTATTGGGGTCTTGTGCTCTGCAAATACGGTATCGAATATGTGGATGATCCGGCGACCGGAAAGAAGATCCCGACCTGCCACCGTTCCAGCTTTGACAGTGTTCTGGACGATCCCAACTTTGAGCAGGCGTGTGAGAACACAGATGCCATCGCCCGCAGAGTATACCGGGATGAGGCGCGCCAGATTGAGGACTTGCGCAAGCAGATCATCGAGGTCTCCGGCAAAGAGGCGCCCTACGACGTTTTCATCAGCTACAAAGAGACGGACGGAAACGGCGACCGCACCCTTGACAGTGTAATTGCGCAGGACATTTATACGGAACTGACCGAGAAGGGCTACCGCGTGTTCTTCTCCCGCATCAGCTTGGAAGACAAACTCGGCACAGAGTACGAGCCTTACATTTTTGCCGCCCTCAACAGCGCAAAGGTGATGCTGGTGGTCGGCACGGACTATGAAAACTTTGATTCTGTATGGGTCAAGAATGAGTGGAGCCGCTTTCTGAAGCTGATTACATCCGGTCAAAAAAAGACTTTAATCCCAGTTTTCAAGAACATGGACGCTTATGATATGCCCAAGGAGTTTGCCAAGCTCGCGGCGCAGGATATGGGCAAGGTCGGCGCTATGCAGGATCTCGTACGTGGGGTGGAGAAGCTCGTCCGGAAAAAGATAGCGCCTTCGCCTGTCCAGCAGCCTCAGCAGGTCATCGTTCAGCAGAGCGGTGGGCCGAATACTGCTGCACTCCTCAAGCGTGGACAACAGTCGCTGGAGGACGGCGATTGGGACAAGGCAAAGAGTTTTTACGATCAGGTGCTCAGCATGGACGCAGAGAACGCGGAGGCTTTCTTGGGACTGTTTTTGGCCGGGGCAAAGTGTTCCAATGAAGCGGAATACATAGAAACTGTCTGCGCGCAGGAGGCGGCAGTCGAAACACTGTCCATCGCTCAGGACACCGAGCGGATCAAGGCGGCAACCAAGCAGTACACGATAGCGGGGTTTCTGCCTGAAAACCAAATCCGTTCCCTGTTCCAATCTGATTTGAGCTATCCTTCGGCGTTGAATGCATGGAAGACGATCAAAGCGCAGGAGGACGGCCTGTTTAAAACTGACCGCAATCTTGTCCGCGCTGTACGCTATGCCAAAGGTGATGCCGCCTCCCGACCGATCCGATTCAAGGCAGAACTCTCCGCGGCACTTGAAAAAGCAGTGAGAGAGGCGCAGGAACAGGAGCGGACTGCGGAAGAAAACAAACGCCGGGAGTACGTGGCTTTCCTTGCCGACGCGGAAGAAAAACTGAAGTCACAGTACCGGGAAGCGCAGGAGCGGCAGGAGGCTAACTATCAGGACGCTTTGCAGCGCTTTGAAAAGGCAAGGAAATTGACGGATTATCAATCTGTGCGAGAGTGCTTCGTCGCACTTACGCCATATAAGGACAGCGAGAAAATGGTCGCGCTGTGCGACGAGAAGCTGGTGCAGATCAAGAAAGCCGAGGCCGAGGAGGCAGAGCGCCAGCGAGTCGCGAGGGAAAAAGCGGAAAAGGCGGAAAAGGCGGCGCAGGCGAAGAAGAAACGTCTCACAATCGCGGCGATCCTTATTGTCGCTCTGGTTATCGCAGGGTACTTTACCTACACGAAGGTCATTGTCCCCGCAAACAGCTACAAGGAGGCCGAGGCGCTGTATAAGGCGGGCCGTTATGAGGAGGCCATCACAGCTTTCACAGCGTTGGGCAGCTACAAGGATAGCGCAGGCAGGATCGAGGAAGTCAGAGAATCGATCCGTGCCCGGGATTATGCTGCGGCCGAGGCGCTGTACAAGGCGGGCCGTTATGAGGAGGCCATCACAGCTTTCACAGCGTTGGGCAGCTACAAGGATAGCGCAGGCAGGATCGAGGAAGTCAGAGAATCGATCCGTGCCCGGGATTACGCTGCGGCGGAAGCACTGTTTGAGGCGGGGCAGTATGAACAGGCATATACGGAATTTGTAAAGCTGAAGGGCTATAAAGATGTTGACAGCCTGCTTGAAAAGGATGAGCATCTAATTGCTGCTGCTGCTGCGCGGAAGGCGGCTTTTACGACCATAGGAAACACGGTGAGCTTCGGCAAGTATGAACAGGACAACAACACTGCAAACGGAAAAGAAGAGATCGAATGGGTGGTGTTGGCAACAGAAGGAGACAAAAGCCTGCTGATCAGCAAATACGCGCTGGACTGCCAGCCGTACAACACGAAATACACCGATGTCACATGGGAAACTTGCTCACTCCGGAAATGGCTGAATGAGGCGTTCCTGAACACCGCCTTCAGCAAAGAGGAACAGGCCATGATCCCGACAGTCACCGTCAGCGCGGACAAGAATCCGGAATACAGCACAAGCCCAGGGAGCAGCACAAAGGATCAGGTATTTCTGCTGAGCATACCGGAAGTGAAGCAGTACTTCAGTTCTAACACAGCCAGACAGTGTATGCCTACAGCCTACGCGAAGGCGCAAGGATGTTATGTAAACTCCAGCTTTTGCTGGTGGTGGCTGCGGTCGCCCGGCTACAGTTCAAACCGCGCTGCGTATGTCGACACCGGTGGGGCCGTCGGCGACTACGGCAGCAATGTCCACCACGCCTATGACGCCGTTCGGCCCGCTTTGTGGATTTCATTAGACTAGATGGAGGAAACAGATGAAGACGGTACTTTTTATAGGGAATGGCTTGAACCAGGTAGATAAAGTAGCAATAAAATGGAATTCGCTTCTGGATAGTATAAGCACAGAGGATACCAATTCCATTTCGGATTCTCTCGGCATGACGCTTCGCTTTGAATATATCGATGCCGTATCGGAAGACAAAGCATTGGAAATCAAAAGAAAAGTTGCGAAAGCGACGGGGGATAAAGCCAGCGAGATCAAGCAAAAGAAAAGCTCATTGCATACACGACTGATGAAGCTTCCTGTTCAAACAATTATCACAACGAATTATGACTACGCTCTGGAACAGTCAGAGGATTCGTCTTTCGTTCCCTCAAGGTCAACTTCTGAGCAGTTATACAGCTTCTATCGAATGCAAAAAGTGGGAAGCAAAACGATTTATCATATACATGGAGAATGCCGCTATCCTCATTCTATATGCTTGGGATTTGAGCATTACGCAGGGATGTTAGAGAAAATGCGAAGCAAACTTGTTCTTAGCACTTCTGCTGGAAACTCAAACAAGCGCTTTCATCTGTTTGATGTATTGCAGGGACTGACAGATTCAGACGACGCATGGTATTACGAATTTTTTAAGAACGATATTTATTTCCTTGGCTTTGGATTCGATCCATCTGAAGAGGACATATGGTGGCTCATTACATATCGCAGGAGATTAAAAGAGCAGTATCCTGAACTGGTAAAAAACAAGCTTGTCTTGCTTGATACTACACCGGAAAGCAAATTATGCGATAAAGATAAAGCCAAGAGAACGGTTCTTAACGCCATGGGTGTTCAGGTCAAAAAGTTGGCAGGCAGAACATACGAAGAAAAAACCGCGAGTGCAATAAAGTATCTGGAACAGATAGGAAGCAAGGAGGCCACCCATGTCTAAATTCATCATCGAATGCCCGAACTGCGGGAAATATGCCGAGAGGCGGACGTGATTCTTCGCCCGCAAGAAAATCGACTGCACGTGCGGCTACACATTTGATGCGCAAACGGATAAGCTAACAGAAAACATGTAAGACTGATTATTGGAATCTCCTGAAAAGAAAGATTTTTGGAGGACACGACCATGCCCATTATCAAGTGTAAAATGTGCGGCGGAGATATACAGCTCGCCGAGGATAAAACCTTTGGAACCTGTGAATACTGCGGCAGCGTGATGACGCTGCCGAAAGTCTCGGACGAGCAGCGGGCCGCTGCCTTCAACCGGGGCAACCACTTCCGCCGCGCGGGCGAGTTTGACAAGGCGCTCGGCGTCTATGAGCATATCGTGGCCGACGATGACACGGACGCGGAGGCGCACTGGTGCTGCGCTCTCTGCCGCTTCGGCATCGAGTATGTGGAAGACCCGGCCACCTACGAATGGCTGCCCACCTGCCACCGGGCGAGCTTCGACAGTTTTCTGGAGGACGTGGACTATTTGGCCGCGCTCGAGCACTCAGACGGCATCACCCGCCGCCAGTACCAGAAGGACGCGGCCAAGATCGCGGAGGTGCAGCGGGGCATCCTCGCGGCCTCGCAGAATACCGATCCTTACGACGTTTTCATCAGCTATAAGGAGCTGGACGAGAGCGGCGAGCGCACCCGCGACAGCATTCTCGCGCAGGAGATTTATTACCGCCTGACGGAAAAAGGCTGGCGCGTGTTCTTCTCCCGCATTTCGCTGGAGGACGTACCCGGCACACAGTATGAGCCGTACATCTTTGCCGCCCTCAACAGCGCGAAGGTGATGGTTGTCGTCGGCACCAGTGCGGAAAACCTCAACGCCGTCTGGGTCAAGAACGAGTGGAGCCGCTTCCTTGTCATGATGCGCAAGGATCGCTCCAAGCTCCTGATCCCCTGCTACCGGGACATGGACCCCTACGATCTGCCGGAGCAGCTCTCGGTCCTGATGAGCTACGACATGGGCAAGATCGGCTTCATCCAGGATCTCATCCGCGGCGTGGACAAGGTTTTGAGCGCAGATAAGAAAGAGGAAACAGTCAGGGAGACCGTGAAGGAAACCGTCGTTATTCAGCAAAGCGGCGACAGCGCAGCACACATTACTGCAGCGACGGATCGCGGTTTTATGGCCCTGGAGGACGGCGAATGGAACAAGGCGGTCAGTTTCTTCGATCAGGTGCTGTCACTGGACGCGAAAAACGCCCGCGCTTATTACGGCATGGCACTGGCAAAGGCTCAGTGCAAAGATGCTGCGGCATACATAGAAAAGTTGTGCAATCAGACACCGGGAGCGGAAACAATTGAACTGCCGCCGGACACAAAGCACATCCGGGATGCGGCGCAGAAATATGCAGTGCCCGGTTACCTGAGCGACGCGGAGATCACGGCACTCTATCAATACAGGTCTGGTTATTCCTCAACAGAAAAAGCCCAGAAGCAGCTCAGTGTTAAGGCACGAAGTATTTTTGAGAATGACCGCAATCTCACTCGCGCCCGACAGTTTGCTGCTGGTGAGGCAAAAATAGAGCTGGACAAACTGCAAATGGAATTGTTTGAACGGCTGGACAAAAGTATTGAGGTGGCCGCCCGTAGTGCCCGTGCCGCTAAGGAGCAAGCAGAGAAAGATTATCTTCGTTTTCTCGAAAGCAAGGATAAGCTTGCGGAAGAGAAAAAACGCGACGCAGAGGCAAAACGGGAGCAAGATTATCAGTTTGCTTTGCAAAGATTTAAGCAGGCGAACAGTATTGAGGCCTATCAGAACGCAAAACCACTGTTTCTCAAGCTTTCAACTTATAAAGATAGCGCAGAAATGGCAAAGCGTTGCGAAGAGGAAGTGGCGAGGATTGAGCGGGAAGCCTTAGAAGAAGCAGAGTGGAAACGTAAAGCCGAAGCCGAAGAAGCTGAGCGGCAGCGCATTCTGGCAGAGAAAGCAAAAAAAGAGAAAAGTAAGAAGCAGAAGAAGATTGGCATTATTGCAGGCGTTGTCGCATTCGTTTCAATCGTTGCAGTTCTTATCGTGACAAAGGTTATCATTCCGAAGCAGAAATACAATGCCGCAGTTCAAAAATACGGTCAGGCGACTGTAGACGCATTTTATGCACTCAATGTAGGGGATACGGTTAATGTAGGGGATACGGTTATCTTTGGTTCATATGAGCAGGATAATGACGTCTCAAACGGGAAAGAACCAATCGAGTGGATCGTATTGGATGTCAAGGATGATCGGAGCTTGCTGATCAGCAAATACGCGCTTGACTGTCAGAAATACAACACAAATTTCAAATCTGTAACATGGGAAACCTGCTCCCTAAGAAAGTGGCTGAATATTACATTCTTGGCTGAAGCTTTTAGTCAAGAGGAGCAAGCACTAATTCCGTCAGTGACAGTAACTGCAGATTTGAATCCAGAATATGACACGAATTTAGGGAACAGCACCTTAGATAGAGTCTTTATATTAAGTCTTTTAGAAGCAAGAAATTTCTTTAAAAATGACGAAATGAGAAAATGTGTCCCATCTCTTTATGCTATTACAAGAGGTGCTGGAACAAGCGAATACGAAACAGTAAATGATAGTGGCACTTGCTGGTGGTGGCTACGAACGCCTGGCGACGCAGGTGCAAGCACCACACGCGTTAATTATAATGGGAAAATACAATTAAAAGGCTGTTCGGTGGATTATTTAAATGGCACAATACGGCCAGCAATATGGCTAGAACTTGTAAAATGACTTTTCAAGATCCGCAAAGTATTTAGAAAATGAGGAACAATGAGGATCACACCATGCCGAACATCAAGTGTAAAAATGTGCGGCGGGGATATACAGCTCGCCAAAAAAAGACTTCGTTTCCGAATACATCCTGCTATAAAAGAATACATCTACATTAAATTGCAAAAGAGAGGAATACTTGTGATGATCGAAAAGAAAGTCGATGCTGACGTGAAAAGACGGCAAGTTGATATGCATAGAGATTTCTTTGTTAGAGCGCAGAAAGCGGTAGATAATCGTTTTTATTTTGAGGCGATCCTTTTGGAATATGCAGCGATTGAAGGACGATTAGAGGTTATTCTTGGAGTATTGGGTTTCCCGTGCAACAAGGAAATTGATTCATCTAAAAGAAGGAGAATCAATATCTCTGACCGGATCGAATGCATTCGTGTATTTCGTAATAAGAATCCAGAACTTTTTGTACGTTCTAAACTTCCACAACCGTTTTTCACACAGAAGGGAGATTTGAGAACGCGGCTAACTAAACGAGATACTTACGTGCATGGTCTTTATAAAAACGTAGATGAATATGTCCTCCGTAAAGATAATAGCTGTGACATTGCAAAACAAGGGCTGGAATATACCAGATTGTTATACAATGAAGCAAAAAGACTTAATCGAATACTCAAGAATCACCCAGAGCGGCTATCTCAAACGCATAAAGTATGTAAGAATCTAAATTGCGTAGCAATAAAGGATGAAGCCGAGAAACAGGAGGCCACTCATGTCTAAATTCATCATCGAATGCCCGAACTGCGGGAAATATGCCGAGGGGCGGACGGGATTTTTCGCCCGCAAGAAAATCGACTGCGCGTGCGGCTACACCATCGACGTGCGCACGGACAAGCTCACGGGGCGGGAGTGCCCCCACTGCGGCAACATGGTCGTCTTCGACCAGACCAAGGGCGACAAGGCCAAGTGCCCTGTCTGCGGCGAGGCGATCAATGACATGGCCGCGCAGGACAAGACGCTGGAGTTTTCCTGCCAGCAATGCGGCGTGAGACTGCGCACCAGCAAGAGCGCCGAGAAATATACCTGCCCGGTCTGTGACTTTGAAAACTTCATCCCTGAGCGGCTCATGAGCGAGCAGATCAAGAAGGACGGGCTTGCCAGCATCATCAAGTACGAGGGCTACAACGACACCCTGATCTGGAAGCACCCCATTGAGGACTTCAACTACGGCTCACAGCTCATTGTGCATGAAAGCCAGGAGGCCATCTTCTTCCGGGACGGTCAGGCCCTCGACCTCTTCGGGCCGGGCCGCTACACGCTGGAGACCCAGCAGCTTCCGCTGTTGGAGAAGGTCTACAAGCTGCCCACCGATACCGAGGGCACCTTCCACAGCGAAGTCTACTTCATCAACAAGACCGTGCAGACGGCCATCAAGTGGGGCACGCCCGAGAAGGTGCGCTTCATCGACCCGCTGACCGGCGTCCCGCTGGAGCTGGGCGCGTCCGGTGAGCTGAACCTTGCCGTCTCCGATTCGAGAAAGCTCCTGTTAAAACTGGTCGGCACCATGCAGGGCATCGCCTGGGGCGACGCGGACGGTTTTACCAAGTCTGTACAGCAGAGCTTCCGGCCCCTGATCTCCAATACGGTCAAAACCAATCTCTCCGCCGTCATCAAGGACAACGCGATCGACCTTCTGGAGATCGACGAGAAGCTGGACATCATCTCCGACCGCCTGAGGGAGCGCCTGTTGCCCGGCTTTGAGGAATACGGCCTGACCATCCCGCAGTTCTATGTGACAAATGTGGTCTTGCCGGAGAACGATCCCAATTTCAAGCGCATCCGTGAGTTACATACCATCACGCTCCAGACCCGCGTGATTCAGGCCGAGGCTACCGTTAAGACTGCCCAGGCCCAGAGCGAAGCGCAGTTCCGTACTGCACAGGAGCAGAGTGCCGCCGCCATCGAGGCTGCGCACCGTGAGGCTGTTTTGCAGAAGCAGACCACGGAAACGGAAATCGCCCGGCGCGAAGCCGAGCGAAGGGTCATTGCTGCCCAGGCTGAGGCGCAGGCACAGCGGCTTGCCGGTCTCACCGAAGCCGAGGTCATGGCCGCCAAGGGCTACAGCCAGAAGGATGTGCTCCAGGCGGAGGTGCAGAAATCTTATGCCCAGGCCATTGGCGATATGGGTCCCGCCATCTCCTCCGGCGGAGGCGGCAGCGGCCTCATGGGTGATTTGCTCGGCCTCGGCGTCGGCATGGCTGCGGCTACTACGGTTGCGCCGCAGATCGGCAATATGATGAAGGGCTTCCAAGTGCCCAACATGAGCGGAGAGGCTGCGCCTGCCGCCCCTGCTGCTGAGGGCTGGGAGTGCCCGGAGTGCGGAACAAAGAACATCCAGAGCCGCTTCTGCCCCAACTGCGGCGGCAGAAAACCGGAACCGAAGCCCGCTGATACCTGGGATTGCCCTGCCTGCGGTGCGAAGAACATCCGATCCAAGTTCTGCCCGGAATGCGGCAGCAAGAAGCCGGAGCCCGATCCAGGCTGGACCTGCCCTGCCTGCGGCAAGGCGGGCATCCTTTCCAAGTTCTGCCCGGAGTGCGGCGCCAAAAAGCCCGAAGCTCCCGCAACATGGATCTGCCCCGACTGCGGTGAAAAAGGCATCGCCGGAAAGTTCTGCCCGAATTGCGGGAGGAAGCGGGACGAGTAAACACTTTATTTATCGGATATTGTACTCAAGGAAAATAATAATTGAAGAGGTGTGCTCTTATGGTCGATGAAAGATGGATGAACAAGGCGATTAGTAAAACCGGAAGTTTGTTGCCAAACACAGAATTCGTTCTTAAAGATTTATTTGACGGAATTGAATGGGCAAGATTATCACAGGGAGATAAACGAGATTTTGGAAGGCAGTTTAAAAGCCAAGTAACAAACGGGCTAGTAACTAATATTGTATACATAGGGAAAGAAAAGAACAATTCGTCAAAGTATAAGAAGGTAATACAATAATGCCAGTCATCAAATGTAAAATGTGCGGCGGGGATCTGAACATCATTGACGATTCCGCCGTCTGCGAATGTGAATACTGCGGCACCAAACAGACCATCCCGAAGGTGGACGACGAGAAAAAGCTCAAGCTGTTTTCCCGTGCGGGAAAGCTCCTGAGAAACTGTGAGTTTGACAAGGCTGCGGGCGTGTTTGAGAGCATCGTCGCCGACTTCCCCGAGGAAGCCGAGGCCTATTGGGGGCTGATCCTCTGCAAGTACGGCATCGAGTATGTGGATGATCCCGCGACGGGAAAGAAGGTTCCCACTTGCCACCGCTCCAGCTTTGAAAGCGTGGAGGATGACAGCAATTTTGAACAGGCCTGTGAGAACGCCGACGCCGTTGCCCGCCGGGTCTACCGCGAAGAAGCACGACAGATCGAAACGCTGCGGAAACGGATTCTGGAAGTCTCCGGCAAGGAAGAGCCCTACGATGTGTTCATCTCCTACAAGGAACTGGACGAGGACGGCGACCGTACGCCGGACAGCGTGATCGCGCAGGACATCTACCGGGCGCTGACGAAGGAGGGCTGGCGCGTCTTCTTCTCCCGTATTTCGCTTGAGGGCAAGCTCGGCGTTGAGTACGAGCCGTACATCTTTGCGGCACTGAACTCGGCGAAGGTCATGATCGTTGTCGGCACGGACTATGAATACTTCGACGCCGTGTGGGTCAAAAACGAGTGGAGCCGGTTTCTTAAGCTCATTGCCTCCGGCCAGCAGAAAACCGTCATTCCGGTTTACAAGGACATGGACCCGTATGATATGCCCAAGGAGCTGCGCGCACTTGCTGCGCAGAACATGGGAAAGATCGGTGCCATGCAGGATCTGCTGCATGGGGTTGATAAGCTGCTGGGGAAGAAGGACGCAGCGTCTGCGCAGCCAGCTCCACAGCAGGATTCCGGTATGTCTGCGCTGAATGCCCAAAGCTCCGCCATGTTGAAGCGTGGCTACATGATGCTCAAAGACGGGGATTACGCGAAGGCAGATGATTTCTTTGAGCGCGTGCTCAACAATGACGCAGAATGCGGCCAGGCCTATTGGGGAAAAGCCCTGGCGACGGCGAAGGTCCCGGACGCGGCACAATACGGCTCGGTCTATTTGTTCAACCGTCTGAAGAAGCAAGCGGATGTCAGGACGTTAACCGTCAATCTTCGCAGCATTTCAACCCTGGCAAGAGAAGCGGATGAATCGAATATTCTGAAGGATTTCTCTGACCGGGAGTTGGACGAGTTGCTAAAGGATTTGCGCAGCGAGCCGGTTCAGATACAGACCGCTGCGCAGTATTATGAGGCACAGAGCAAGCTGATGACAGGACCGGCATACCCGCATAAGCTGGCAGACAGCCACGACTTTGACCGCGCGGCGCAATATGCGGATGACGTCGTCCAGCAGGCGGAACAGAGCGTTTTACAAAACCTGAAGGCGAAGACAGAAAAAGCCGCTGCTGAGGAGCGGGCAATAGAAGCGGATGCAAAGCAAGTAGCGGAGCGCAAGGAGAAGCAGGCCGTTTCCATAATAAAGAACCGGCTGGCAGCTGTTGCTGCGGAGTATGAGAAACAGCGGCAAGCACTGGAGACTGCCCGCCGAGAAGCTGACCGCAAGGCGGAGGCGGCATATCAGGCGGCACTGAAAAAATTTGAGCAAGACTATCAGGCCGCGATTGTTGCACAGAATGACGCATATCATCAGAACGTGAAGTCCTGGGAACAGAGGAAAGCCGCGTATGAGAGCGGCCACGATGCCGCTGTTGCCGAGCGGGAACGCTTGAAGGAGAAGATTGCGCAACTCACGGTCGAGAAGAACAATCTGAAAGGTCTTTTCACAGGAAAACGCAGGAAAGAATTAGAGGATTATATCGCGCTCCTGAATAAGGAACTGAGCGAGACACATGTTCCGGAAGAGCCCGGCACGAGACCGGCGAAACCCTCGCCGTTGAAAAAAGGAGATCCGCCAAAAAAAGAAAGTTTTAAAGTTGCTGCCGCAGGCAACAAAGCCGCAAACATGAGAGAGCTGATCAAATGCAGCCTTTCCCCAGCGTATAGCGCTTACCGGCAGATCATTAAGAATCTGAAGGCAAGCGCGCCTGGAGATGAGATTCAGTTTGGAACATATCCAACACAGGAAGGGAAACTTGCTCCAATTATCTGGAAAGTGCTGGCAAAGGAAAACGGCCGTCTTCTTGTCATCACAAAGGAGGGGGTCGACTGCCAGCAGTACAACACGTCACGCACGAGCGTTACTTGGGAGAACTGCACGCTGAGGAAATGGCTGAACGACACCTTCCTGAACGCTGCCTTCAGCAAAGTGGAACAGGCCATGATCCCGACGGTGACGGTGAGCGCAGACAAGAATCCGGATTACAGCACAAGCCCCGGCAACAGCACAAAGGATCAGGTGCTTCTTCTGAGCATCCCGGAGGTAAAGCGGTATTTCAGTTCCGATGAAGCGAGAAAGTGCGCGCAGACTGCGTATGCGATTGCTCAAGGGTCGTGGACAGGCGATGCATATTCAGTTTGTGGCAAGGACACTTGCTGGTGGTGGCTGCGGTCGCCCGGTGTCGATTCCAGCAGCGCGGCGGGTATCTACCGCGGCGGCTCCGTCGACTCCCGCGGCATCCCTGTCGACTACGATCACGTTGCTGTTCGGCCCGCTTTGTGGATCAATCTTGAATTCTGATTCTTCTGATCTTTCATCATCCACAGCGCCGAAGGCGCAAATCTAAGCGGGCGAAGCCCGCCATCTATCGCTGCGAAGCAGCGTAAAATGCCGCCGAAGGCGGCCGCGCAATTTTTGAAAATGGGGTCTTTTGTATGGAACACAAACAAAGCGAGCTGACTGTAATAATAAAGGCAAAAGGCCTCTGCTCCTACATCATAACCGTAACGCAGAAGTCGCCAAAAAACCAGCTCCCCAAATTGGAGAGCTGAGAAAACCTGATTATTCCTCTTCAAGCTGATCGCTGAACAGGATCGCCATGTAATCGCGGCGGCCATAGAGAACGCGGTCAATGTGAACAGCGTCGTCGGCAACATGATAAAAGATCAAGTAGCTGCCACAGACCAGATAGCGGTACGGGGCACTCTGTTTTCCAGCTGCCAGAAGCGGCGCGCCCGATTCGGGAAACTCCCGCAGCGGGGACATGGCTTCCCGGAAACGTCGGATCATGCGCAGCGCTGCGTCCGGATTGCGGAGCTTCTGACTGATATAGTCGCCGATCTCCCGCATATCGGCCCGCGCTAGCGGGGACACGATCAGCTTAGCCATGGTAACGCGCCTCTAATTCGCTGAAAACCTCGTCGGCGTCGAGCCAGCCGTCCTGCTCACCGGAAACACGGCCTTTGTCAAGCTCGCCCATCAGCCAGTTCATGGCTTTCAGCTTCTCATACTCGCGGTACTCCTCCATATCCAGCACAGCGTAGCGCCCATGGCCGTTTCGGGTCAGGAACACCGGCTGCCCGACTGCCACATCGCGCAGCACTTCCCCATAATTTCTCAGATCGGATACCGGCTTGATGCTCGGCATGATGATCACCAACCTTTCTGAGTTTAGTATACACAGAACCTGCGCAAAAAGCAACGATAAATTTTACGAAGTATTTTAAGAAAAACGAGGTATACGCCATGCCTGTAATCAAGTGCAAAATGTGCGGCGGGGATCTAAACATTGTTGAGGATTCCTCCGTCTGCGAATGCGAATACTGCGGCACCAAGCAAACCGTTCCCAAGGTGGACGATGAGAAAAAGCTAAAGCTGTTTTCTAGAGCCGGAAAGCTGCTGCGCTCTTGCGAGTTTGATAAGGCTTCGGGTGTGTTTGAGAGCATCATTGCCGACTTTCCGGAAGAGGCCGAAGCCTATTGGGGACTGATCCTCTGTAAATATGGCATTGAATATGTGGATGACCCCGCAACCGGGAAGAAAGTCCCGACCTGCCACCGCTCCAGCTTTGAGAGCGTGGAGGATGACAGCAACTTTGAACAGGCATGTGAGAATGCCGACCCTGTCGCCCGCCGGGTATACCGTGAGGAAGCGCGTCAGATCGAAACGCTGCGCAGGCGCATTTTGGAAGTATCTGGCAAGGAAGAACCATATGATGTGTTCATTTCCTATAAGGAACTGGACGAGGATGGCGACCGCACACAAGACAGCGTGATCGCACAGGACATATACCGAACTCTTACAAAAGAGGGGTATCGCGTTTTCTTTTCCCGTATTTCGCTCGAGGGAAAGCTCGGTGTAGAGTACGAGCCGTACATATTCGCTGCCTTGAACTCTGCAAAGGTGATGATCGTTGTCGGTACGGACTACGAGTATTTTGACGCTGTGTGGGTCAAAAACGAGTGGAGCCGGTTTCTCAAACTCATCGCGTCCGGCCAGCAGAAAAGCATAATCCCGGTGTACAAGGATATGGACCCTTACGATATGCCCAAGGAGTTGCGCGCTCTTGCGGCGCAGAACATGGGAAAGATCGGCGCCATGCAGGATTTGCTGCATGGAGTTGAGAAGCTGCTCGACAAAACGAACGAGCAAGCACCGAAGGAGCAGCCAGTCGTTGTACAAAGCGGCGGGCCAAACGTGGTAGCGTTGCTGGATCGGGGATTTCTGTCACTGGAAGACAGCGACTGGGGAAAAGCGAGAGAACTCTTTGACCAAGTACTTAATTTAGATCCCCGGAATGCAGACGGATATTTAGGTTTTGCAATGTCGGAGCTTCAATGCAGTGATCGCGCAGCTCTCAAAAATACTTATATCGCCCATGGAAATATATGTCGTAGCAACAAACACCTTGCACGCGCCAAACAATTTGGAGATGCTGCGCTTGGAATTTGGTTCGAGAAGATGGAAGCTGAGGCTCAAGCAGCTGAAAAAGAAGCTGCCAAAAGAGAAGCAGTTGAAAAGGAAACTGCTGAAAGAGAAGCGGCTGAGCGTGAAGCAGCGGAGAAAGCAGTCATTGAGCGAAAAGCAAAAATTGAGGCTTTACAAAAAGAGGAATCGGATCTTCGCTCGGAAATATTTAATACATGGGGACTATTCACAACTACGCGCGTAAAATTCCTTAAAAACCGTCTTGCTGAAGTCGAAGCAGAACTAAAAAAATTGCAATAAGGAGTCAACACCATGCCTGTCATCAAATGCAAAATGTGCGGCGGGGATCTCAACATAGTTGAGGATTCCACCGTCTGTGAATGTGAATACTGTGGTACCAAACAAACCGTCCCCAAGGTAGATGACGAGAAAAAACTGAAACTCTTTGAAAGAGCTAACCGCCTGCGTACAGCCTGCGAGTTTGATAAAGCGGCAGGCGTGTATGAAAGCATCGTCGCGGATTTTGACGAAGAGGCTGAGGCGTATTGGGGTCTTATCCTCTGCAAGTTCGGCATCGAGTATGTAGATGATCCTGCCACGGGGAACAAGATCCCCACCTGCCACCGCTCCAGCTTTGACAGCCTTATGGATGACCCCAACTTCGATATGGTCATGGAGTGTGCTGATCCCATTGCTCGCAAGGTTTACCGTGAGGAAGCCAAACAAATCGAAGAGCTTCGTAAGCGGATTATTGAAGTCTCGTCTCAGGAGGAGCCTTACGATGTTTTCATCTCCTACAAAGAACTGGATGATGAGGGCCAGCGCACGCTGGACAGTGTGATTGCTCAGGACATTTATACGGAACTGACTGAAAAAGGCTACCGTGTTTTCTTCTCACGTATCTCGTTGGAAGACAAGCTCGGCGTGGAGTATGAACCGTATATCTTCGCTGCTCTCAACAGCGCGAAGGTGATGCTGGTGGTTGGTACGGATTACGATTATTTCAATGCTGTCTGGGTAAAAAACGAGTGGAGCCGCTTCCTGATGCTGATTGCATCCGGTCAGAAGAAAACGCTGATCCCGGTCTTCAAGGGCATTGACGCCTACGATATGCCAAAGGAATTTCGTAAGCTTGCCGCCCAAGACATGGGCAAGGTTGGCGCCATGCAGGATCTCGTTCGAGGCGTGGAAAAGCTGCTTGGCAAAAAAGGCGCGGCGGAAGTTCCAAAGGATCAGTATACCGTCGCCCAAAGCAGTGGGCCGAATGTTGCGGCACTGCTGGATCGAGGTTATTTGTCACTGGAAGACAGCGATTGGAATAAAGCGCAAAATCTCTTTGATCAAGTACTGAACATAGACTCGCGCAATGCTGAAGCTTATTTGGGGTTAGCTATGGCCAAGGAAAAGTGCCAGAATCGTGAGGCTTTATATGAAAAATATGTTTCTCTTGATGTGGTTTGTAGAACAAATAAGCATCTAGCCAGAGCACGACAGTTTGGCAGCGAACAAATGAGAGAATGGTTTCAACGGATGCAGAGTGAGGCCACGGAAGCCGATATGCAAAAAGAATTATCACAAGACAAAAAGCCTAAGTATGATGAGCTTTTAAATAGAATGTGGCATCCAACGCATCGATATACTCGCCAAGATTATTTGCAACTGAGCGAGGAATTTAAAGCGTTAGGTTCCTTCTTAGATTCAGAAGAAAACGCAAGAGTATGTAGAGCTGCAGCAGAAAACCTGTGATGTGTAAGATAAATCACTAAAACTTCCCACATAAAAAGTGGCTGCAAAGCCGCATGAAATCTGGGAAAGCCGCCTCAAGGTAGTGTCAAGCGGCAACGGAAGAGTGAGGAATTCCGAGTGCCGAGCGCAGATGCTGTGGGAGCTTAGCCAGAAAGCAATGAGTAAAGGCTTGCATCTGCTCATCTGAGACAGCGAAGAATTCTCTCACTGTGTCCAGCAGCGCTTCAAGAATCAGCGCCAGCGTCTTTGTGAAACTGATCTCCGCAGCTTCTGCGGTCATGAGCCAGAACAGTTCCCCAAGTGTGCGGTCATCCGAAGCCGCCCGTTGGTTAACAGCGAGAATCATATACCGGACGCAAACAATAGCCAGGTGACAGGTAAAGGCATCAAATGAAGGACTGTTGGACTCCTTCAAGAGTTTCAGGTGCTGCTTGCAGGTTTTGAAATACACCTCAATGTTCCATCTGACCCCATAGCGGCGAATAATCTCTTCCTCAGAAATGTCCATGTCCGTGGAGATCAAAGCAATCCAATCCTTGCGCTTTACTCTGTTTCGGACGAAGACGATACGAACGGGGATTCTGGATACGATCTGCCTATTCTCTTTCTGGATCAGGTTTGCCTCAACAGAAAGCAGATACTTGGAGCGTCCCGGACGTTTGCGGTTCATGGCATAGATTTTCTTCAGATCAAGCTGCTTGTACTGGTACTCGTAAAATACCTTACCGGATTTCTTGAGCATAGCGAGCACGTCGAGTGACAGCTCTTTCTTGATGGCGGTAATACCCTTTGGAGTGGCAAACCAGCTGTCAAACAAAACATAGCTTGCCTTATGCCCGGCCTTTATGGCGTCTTTTAGCATTCCAAGGAGAATATCTGGGGCTTTCTGCCTCGCCTGCTTACGAATTCTTCCAGCAAGAGAACGACCGTCGCACTTTTTAGCTGGGCAGGTCAGCAGTTCGTCCCTGCCTGAGGACAGAGGGCAAAAGTCTATGGGAATACTGGAATACTCATCTGACCAGAGCAGCGTCAGAATACGGAAGCCTCGTTCATACTTCATGGTCACATGATTGAAGAACTTCGACACCAGTTCCGTCCTCTTGCCGCTCTTGGCAAAGGGCGTATCATCAAAGATGAAGTATTCAATCCGTTGCTCTGAGGTCGCCGGTCGAATAAAGCCGCTGATGATCTTCTCGGATAAGAGTCGGACAAACTTATGCCAGTTGATCCCGGTGCTGCCGCAGAAGCGGTAGAGTGTATTCTTTGAAAAGGCTTCCCGATAGCTGCCGATTCGCATGGACATGTAGGTGCTGATCGGAGAGAACATGCAACATACCAGATATGCAAAGAGTTCCACCACAGAAAATCCCTTTGCCTTTTGCGCACGGCAGGAACGCAGAAGCTTACCAACCTCAAACCGCCGCATAAAATCTCTCACTGTATCATTTGCCTCTTGCGCTTCAACCAGTTTCTGTGATAACATAGTTGCCATAGCATATACCTCCGTGGTTTTTGTTTGTTGTGGTGACTACATTATACCACTTTTCGAGGCTATATGCTATTTTTACGTTCTTTTTCAAGCGGTTTTTGCTTTCAAAGCAGAAATCTCTATAACATTTTTGGCAGTGTCACATGTGGGAAGTTTTAGTAAATCAGAAGTGACAAATATATTTCTTGTGCAATAAGAAAAGAGGAGAAAACATCATGTCTAGAAATAAAACCCGTCTCTATCTAATCATCGCAATCATCTTCATTCTGTTCAGCGTACTCGCCTTTGCAATCCCCTTTGAGAAAAACACCGTGTTCTGGCTGAGTTATGGCTTTGCTGTCCTTGCGCTGGCGGTACAGCTTATTGTGCAGCCCCGCGCGCTGGATTTGGACGGGCACGATGTGCGCAGCAAATTCTACGGCTTCCCGCTGACGCGTATCGCGACGGCTTATCTGGCCGTACAGCTTGTGCTGAGTCTGGTCTTTATGATTCTCTGCCAGAGCTTGGAGATCAAAACATGGGTTCCGCTGATTGCGTACGTGCTGATCTTCGGCATTTCCGCCATCGGCTTCATTGCCGCAGACGCCATGAAGGAAGAGGTGGAGCGACAGGACACCGTACATAAGGCCAACGTAGGCACCATGCGCGCGCTCCAGTCCAAGGCTGTCTTTGTTGCCAGCCAGTGTGAAGACGCCGAGACGAAAAAAGCACTGAATACGCTCTCGGAGGCTCTGCGCTTTTCCGATCCTGTGAGCAACGCCGCCACTGCTGACATTGAAGAAAATCTGACCGGCCTTCTGGAAGAACTCGGCAGCGCCGTGCTGGATAAAGACTACGCCTCGGTGAAAACACTTTGCGCCAAGGCTTCAACACTTCTTGCAGATCGCAACAGGATGTGTAAGCTGAATAAGTAAAAAAACAGTACGACCCTAATTGATTACCGGATTAGAGGCTGCTGCAGAAAAAGTGCGTGAGCTAATGTTAACTGAGATGGCATATACCTAAACAGAAGAATAAAACCGGAAAGGCAAGAGCATCACGTTAAAGCAGCTCTTGCTGTCGTCGCCGAGCTATTCTGTCTTAAAATAGCCGGGCAATTCTGTCTGTAATGCCAAGCTAATATGACGAAGGTCGAACGAGAGAAAAACAGCCGAAAGAGCGATGCAGCGCATCGCTCCCGGCAA